>Ga0153943_1000622_pt1 | contig 10767 bp, 12 predicted proteins | sample TSNJ027MetaG_FD_104721 | JGI IMG/M metagenome (GOLD analysis project Ga0153943, IMG submission 104721) | Attine ant fungus gardens microbial communities from New Jersey, USA - TSNJ027 MetaG | ecosystem: Host-associated > Fungi > Mycelium > Unclassified | place: USA: New Jersey, Brendan T. Byrne...
CATGCGAATAAAGACAGATTCTGCTGAACGAATCCATTTTTGGGAAAGGATAATACCAAACGTTACCAGAAAAGAAAGCTGAAAGCCAATATCATACATAATGATTGGGCGCAGGCATACCAATAGTAAAAAAATGATACTGATAATATCCGTTGAAGATAGTCTCCAACGAGATTTATGCAAAAAAATTGCTAAAATCACCATGAGACTAGCCCGCCAAACAGATGGTTGTCCACCAGCTAACAAAGCATATAAGGGCATAAAAACTACCATACACCAATGCGCTTTCTCTTTCGTCAAAAGTCCTGTACCAACAAGCAAAAAATAAATCATGCTGGCGATCAAGCCTACATGCAGGCCTGAAATGGCAAGCAAATGTGAGAGCCCCCAGCCTTGAAATAGCGCCATTTCTTTCTCAGGAAGCTCAGAGGCATCACCAAGCACCAATGCATGCAACCAAGGGACGGTTGTATCCTCTAACTGCTTGCTTGTGTGTGAAAGGACTTTGCCTCTCAGCGCGAACAAAGGACTTAAAACAGAACCACCGCTGCACTCAATGGTGCGCAACGAATCCAACATAATTTGATTTGCATAGCCCTGTGTCCGTATATAATGAGCAAAATCAAATTGACCTGGATTTGTAGCAGGTTCTAGCATACTTTGTCGAGCGCTAAATTGACAATCTGCACCATAAACGATTTGTTCAGAAATCGCTTGTGTACCTTCATTTTTTTTAGGGAAATAAATTGCAAGTGACGGGCGTTTTTGATCGGAAGGAAGAAAGGAAAAAGTGATTTTTTTAGAAGTAATCTCAAGCGCAGAGACAACGCGTCCTGCATACAAACGATTTTTTTCTGATTTTTGTTCAGTCTCTGTTAAAGTAACAGGTTCTATTTGATCATTCGACAAATAAAGAAGCGCACCTAACAATACAATAAATGAAGTAATTGTTGGAAGCAGCGGCAAACGTTGAAACAAACATTTACCGCCGATCCAGCAGACATAGAATACGAGGAAAAGGATTTGGTCAAAAATAATGGATAACATAACCATAGCTACAGCAATTGCGACTGTATGCCAATAACCGCTCAACCACTTCACCACCTTATCGGTTTTGCCAGCATTTACTTTTCAATTGATGTATGCTTGTCGATATCTAGTGAAAATAAAGCTTGTGCTTGCTGTTTCATTTCCGTTAATTCTGTACCGTGTAAATTGCCATTCTCAGCCTTGTTTAATAGTGCTTGGACGTATTGCTGTTTTTCCTGATAGTTCGCATCGACTGCTAAGTAATCAAGCTCTACCTTCTCTGTTCTCACCCCTGACTCCTCAAAGAGTTTTGCCGCATACGGATGATTTTTATAATCGGCGGCATAATAAACCGTTCGAATACCGCTCTGAATCAATTGTTTGGTACATTGTAGGCAAGGATAATGGGTAACATAGATATCTGCTCCATCTGTTGCGACACCAAACTTCGCACATTGCAGCAATGCATTTGCTTCTGCATGCACCGTACGGACACAGTGGCCGTCAATCACATAACAACCTTCATCAATACAATGAACACCACCCGTAACACTTCCGTTGTAACCACCAGCAATAATTCGTTTATCACGTACAATCGTTGCACCAACCATCAGCCTTGTACAAGTGCTTCGTAATGCAAGCAGGTGACTTTGCGCCATAAAATATTGATTCCATGAAATTCTTTCCACAATCTTGCCTCATTTCTATACGTTATCTATTAAATCAGTTTAAACCTTGAAGCAAACCTTCGTCAATGTGCTGTGATGGCATCTTTTAAGCTTTCAAAACTCTTTTCGCCAATGCCTGTTACTTCCATCAATGCTTCTGGCGTTGCGAATGATCCGTTTTCTTCCCGATATTGGATGATTGCTTCGGCCTTGGAAGGTCCAATTCCTGGCAATGTCTCAAGCTCCGTTTGATCTGCGCTGTTAATATCAACAACTTCTGTTTCACTGCCAGTTGTAGTAGATCCATCTGCTTGGCTGATTATACCAACTGGTTCTTCGCCTTCTTTGGCAATGATAATGACCATTTCATCTTGTACACGCTGCGCTAAATTAACTGTATCTTTGGCTGCTTGATCAGTAAAATTTCCAGCTTTCTTAATCGCATCCACGACTCTGGCGTTGTGCGGCATCTCGTACACGCCAGGATTTTTCACCGCTCCCTTTACATCTACAAGGACCGGTCCATTTTCTGCTGTATCTTTTTGTTTTGATTGCTGAGGAGCTTGTACTGTCTCATTTTGTTTAAATGTTACAGGAGGTGAGGTTGTTTCTTTAGAAGCGTTGTCTTTTGTTGCCAAGAGGATAAAACAGATGATACATACGATACCGAGGCATAATCCAATGAGGATTTTATGCTGTTTTGTCAGCATACAAGCAAACCTCCTTTTGTCCATTTGCTTCCTATGCATTATAAACAAACACGCCTTAAAACACAAAAAATCCTCAATGAAAAAAGGAACAGCATAATACTGTTCCTTTGTTTATTTTATCGCCAAAAAGAAAATTCTTGGCGCATCTGGATCGCTATTTTCGGCATTTAGCGATGCACCTGCAAACCAAATTATTTTTTTAAAACCAACATCCTGTAAAAGCTTTTGATAAAAATCGACCGCGTATGTTCGTTGATGATGGTACTCATCAAATCGTTCATATACAGAACCATTGCGCACAAAAAAGGTTAGATCATGAAATACCTCTCCCGGCTCTTCCCCTGCTTCACAAAACCAAATATAGGACATATCATCGGTAACAACAGAGAAGGTCTCTCCTACGTATTGCTCCTCTAATTGGTTTAAAGAGTGCACATCAAACAAGAACAAACCACCAGATTTTAAAGTTGTCGCTACACGTTGAAAGACTGTTTTTAAATCTGCTGGATCGACGATATAATTCATGACATCAAAATAGCTAACTGCCGCATCTAGCTCTTGCAAACCAGCTAGCTCTCTCAGGTCTTGGTGCAGAAATTGAACAGATGCTTTCGCAACTTCTGCCTTGTGATGCGCAGCTGCTAACATATCTTCCGAGTAATCAACAGCTTGTACATCATACCCATTTTTGGCAAGTTCAATCGCCATTTGTCCCGTTCCACAACCTAAATCGACAACCTTTTTTACCTGATTGCCATACGTTTCGAAAACAGCCATTGTGAAATCTAGAAATTCCGTATATGGCGCATCTTCCATAAAAGCATCATAAACGTATGCCAATTGCTGATAGGCATGTTCAGTTTTCATCGATCTCGGTCAGTTCAACGTGCGGCGCATCGCCCCACAGCCGTTCTAAATTATAGTAAGTGCGCTCATCTTTATGGAAGATATGGCAGACAACATCTCCGACATCTAATAAAATCCAGCGAGCTTGGTCAAAACCTTCCATACGTTTTACTTCCACACCAGCTTCTTCTGCTGTTTCTTTTACAGAACGTGCAATTGCCTGTACTTGTCTTTCATTGCTACCATGGCAGATAAGGAAATAGTCGGCGATAAGCGAAACTTCTTTCATATCCATTGCAACAATATCTTCTGCTCTTTTATTATCACAAGCACGTGCAAGCGTTTGAATCAATTGATTGTTTTCCAATATTACATACCCCCGTGTACTTTTTTTGTTAAATCATTATACGCATGGAAGCTGTCCGGGTAGATTGTCCCTTGCTTCTCCATTAAATAGCGAATCGTATTTTTCGACGCAAGCCAAGCGCCCTTTAACAGGCTTTCTTCACTTGCTTGGCGTACCGCTTCTAAACCATCAAAGTTTCTGCCTGGCTCAATATAATCTGCTAGAAAGACAACCAATTCAAGCTGGCTCATATGAGCCCGTCCAGTTGTATGGTAGTGAATTGCATCCAGGACTTCCGGATCGCGTATTCCCAACTCTCTCTTTACAAGCAGCGCGCCAACTGGACCATGCCATAGTTCATGATGGTATAAAACCAAATCTTTTGGCAAAGCACTTGCTTCAATCCAGCGTTTCAGTTCGTTTAGGTCCCGACATTTTGCATAATCATGTAAGACAGCAGCTAATTCAGCTTGATATGGATCAATTCCATATTTTCTTGCTAGTTGAACCGCTGTTTCTGCCACCCGCAATGTATGCTGGAAACGTTTCTCCGTCATTTGCGGTTGCACAAATTGAATTGCTTCACTAATCTTCATATAAATGATGCTCCCTAATGTAGTCTATAACAGCATCTGGTAACAGATATTTGACCGATTGCCGCTGGCGTATTCTCTCCCTTATTAAAGAAGAAGAAACTCCAAAGGCTGGCACATCCACCAATTCAATTGGATAGTCGGTTTTAACGGAAGCCCCAGGTCGCTGAACGCCAATGAAATCTACTATCTGAAAGAGCTCGTCTATATGATGCCAGTACGGCAAATTTTCAATCATATCTGCACCAATGATAAAATAGAATGCTTCTTGTGGATGCTGTTGCTGCAGTATATGCATCGTATCAACCGTATAGGAAATGCCTTCCCGATGCAATTCTCCAAGCTCCACCTCAAAAAAATCATTTGAACTTGTCGCTAGCTTCAGCATATCTGCTCTGGCTTGATTCGATGTACTTGTTTTCTGTTTATGCGGCGGAATATTTGCAGGCATAAACCAGATCTGATCCAAGCCAAAATTCGTCCGCACTTGCTCTGCTATGAGCAAGTGTCCATTATGCGGCGGGTCAAATGTACCGCCTAAAATACCAATTCGACGCATAGAATGCTCCTATGGCAAGACAATTTCTTTATATTCTTCAGATTCTTTATATAAGACAATCTGATTACCGATTACTTGTACAAGCTCTGCTTTTGCACCAGCAGACAATGCCGCTGCAACTTCATTTTTATCTTCTAAGCAGTTTTGTAAAATACTGATTTTAATTAATTCTCTTCTTTCCAAAGCTTCGCTGATCTGTTCGATCATATTATCATTTACACCACTTTTCCCAACTTGGAAAATTGGTTTCACTGTATTCGCTTTTCCTCGTAAAAATCGTTTTTGTTTCCCTGTAAGCATCAAGATGCTCCTTCCAAAATCTTTTTCAGTTCTTGTTCTAACTTATCTGCTCCGACAGATGTCTGTGTCCAAATCTCAAATGCAAGCTGTGCTTGATACAGCAGCATCGTATGACCATGATGCAGGCGAGCACCAAGCAGGCTTGCCTCTCGCAAAAATCTTGTTTCCAAGGGCTTGTATACAATATCACTCGCGATCATCCCTTGCTTCAAGTGTTGCAAGTGTATTGGTGTATCGTCTTCGTTCGGTTCCATGCCTACTGAAGTCGTTTGAATAATCGCATCATATGCATGTGCATGTACTTCTGCTTCCGGGAGCGACAATATTTTAGTCTGCGCTTTCTCAGATAATTGTCTGATGCTTTCCGCACTTTGCTTTGTCCGGTTTGCAATATCAATCTGCACATAACCAGCTTCGGCTAGTGCATAATAGATACCTCGCGCTGCACCACCTGCACCAAGCAACAGCAACTTCTTATCTGTTTTATTGCATGCAAAATCAGGATAAGCCGTTTCCAATGAACGGACATAACCCGATCCGTCTGTATTATAGCCAGTCAATTTGCCAGCATGAATGCGAACTGTATTGACCGCTCCCATTTTTTTCGCTTTATCATCTATCTCATCTAAGTACGGAATAATTGTTTCCTTATATGGGACGGTGATATTAAACCCAATGATCTGCTGATCGATTAGTTGCTGAATGGCTTTTTTAAAATCTGCATCAGGCGGAATCTCAAATTTTTCGTATGAGCCTTGTAGACCCGCTTCTTTGAGAAACTCTCCATGAATCCAGGGGGAGAGTGAATGTCCAAGTGGATAACCAATCAAACCTAATTTATGTTGCAATGATAGCTCCCCCTTATTTTCACCAATTTAAATCAATGATTTACGAACAGAGACACGCACATGCTTTGGACTTGATACAGAAACGGTTGCATTTCCTTCCGTCAAACTTACCCAGCCGAGCCCAGGAAACACAACGTCCATTCGATCCCCTTTGATCCGAAACGTGCTTTGCGCCATATCGGGCAACAATGCCATAGACTTTTCATCCGGCGGGGATAACAGCTTCCCAACATGTTCTTCATACAACGTATTTGCTTTTTCCAACTTTGTTCGGTGAATCGGCAATTCATTAGAGAAATAGCAGACAAAGGATTGACGGTCTCCTTTGATAAAATCAATACGTGCCAATCCGCCAAAGAATAGGGTTTGTTCTGCATTCAACTGATAAACACGCGGCTTAATTTCTTTCTTCGGGGTAATTAGCTTCAAATCCTCTGCTGATACATAATGCGCCATTTGCTCACGATTGATAATACCCGGCGTATCAATCAGGGCCGTGTGTTCATCTAGCGGTATCTCAATAAACCCTAGCGTCGTTCCCGGGAAATAAGAAGTCGTAATGACATCTTTTTCGCCAGCGGATTCAGCGATTAGCTTATTAATAAATGTCGATTTCCCGACATTTGTCGTACCTACTACATAAACATCTTTTTTATCACGCAGTTGTTCAATCGCAACGGATAAATCATCAATGCCGATGCCTGACTTAGATGAGATCAAAAAGACATCTTTAACTTTGAGACCTTGTTCTTTTGCAGTTGCCCGAAGCCAGTTCTCCAATTTCCCTAAATTCGTTGACTTTGGCAACAAATCAACTTTATTACCTACCAGAACAACTGGGTTATTGCCAATTATTCGAGAGAGGCTTGGAATCAAACTGCCGCTCGCATCGAAAATATCAATTAAATGAACAATTAGACTATCTGTTTCTGCAATGCTGCTAATCATTTTCAAATAATCATCATCTGTCAAATCTACATCTTGTATTTCATTATAATGTTTCAAGCGGAAACAACGCTTGCATAATGCTTGCTCTTTATCCAGCGAAGATGCCGGTACATATCCCGGAGCCTGTGTATCATCTGATTGTAGTTCCGCACCGCATCCAAAGCATAATTTTTTCTCTTGCAATCTTATTCCTCCCAGTCGATTAAGCCTTTTTTTCGAAAGTAATTCAATATTCTCCGCTCAATCATTCGGTTCATTCTTGTAATACGCCCATCTGTCTGAACGATCGGCACAACCAGAATGGTTTGGAAACCAGCTGAATTGCCGCCAAGTACATCTGTAAGCAACTGATCCCCGATGACAACGATTTGTTCTTTCTTTAAGCCCATTTTCTTTGCAACAGTCTTAAAAGCCTTCGACAGCGGTTTACGTGCACTGCAAACATATGGCGTTCCTAATGGTTCACAAAAGTATGATACTCTCTCTTCATTATTATTAGACAGAATGGATACTTTGATGCCATGTTCCTTCATTTGTGCCAGCCAAGCGTTAACCTCTTCCGTTGCTTCTCTGACATTCCAAGGAACCAGCGTATTATCCAAGTCTGTAATAATGCCATGAATACCTTGATCTAATAACTGCTCTGGCGTAATTTCAAATATACTTTTCACATGTGCATTTGGCAAAAAACGTTTAAGCAAAAAAACACCTCATTAAAATCATATAAAATAGCTGCATTGGATAGCTCAATTTCCTATCTAAAGTAGATACTCATAAAATAGTATTATACATGATTTAGAGGTTAAATCGCTACATTTCTTGTGCAGTATGTCAGACAAGCTGTAAAACTTTTGCTTAATGAAGGGGAAAACGACATTATTATGCCAAAAATCGTTCGACAAATTCTCTGCCTTTTCGCGTTGTGGATAACTTTGCTCACATAACAATCGCTTGTTTTGCCTGCGTTCAACTTCCTTCACATGCTATTATACACAAGTTATCTACAGCCATTTGTGTGCATTCATTCACTTGTTAAGCCTAGTTTTTCATGATAGATTAAGATTATTGCAAAGAATGAACGCGCTATTTCCCGCTTCATGGCGAATCAGGTAAAAGGAAAGGGGTATGGAAGTGCAGCATTTGTCAGATGAACTCTTGCTAGAATCGTATTTGAAAGCAAAGGAACTAAACCTGAGCACAGACTTCATTTCACTGATAGAAGAGGAAATCATACGGAGACAGGTTAACATTCCTGCTGCGGCAAATAGCAAAAGCATAAATATTAGTCCATAAACTTCTGCTCCTTTGCGCGCCTATCTTTGGATAAAGATTTGTTGCATATCCTACCCCCTGCCTTGTAATGAGACAGGGGTTTTTATTTTTTCTCTATGTGCTTTATGATATTCTATAATTGACTGCATATATACTAATATGGATTGAAGTCTTTGTTGTTTTGCCATACATATACGTTTCTGCGAGGCTTTGGCTAGAATTGTTGTCACATTGTAAAAGGAGGCATTTAACCGCCATGCTAATCGCTATCCTTCTGCCATTATTAATGGCAGTCTTTATCCCAACTTTGGCCAAAATAAAAAATCGGATACATACAGGCATCTTTATTGTCTGGGTGCCAGCCGCAATCTTTATTTATTTCGCCCAAATGATTGGTAGAAACTTCCACGTGATAGACCAGCAGATCAAATGGGTTCCTTCGCTCGGAATGAACCTCGACTTTCATTTAGATGGTCTTAGTCTGTTATTTGCCCTGCTTATATCAGGCATTGGTACATTGGTCGTTTTATACTCTATCTTCTATCTCAGCAAATCAGAACAGCTGGGCCATTTTTATGTCTATTTATTTATGTTTATGACCGCCATGCTCGGTGTTGTCTTAAGTGATAATGTGTTTGTGCTTTACACATTCTGGGAGTTTACTTCGATTTCTTCCTTCTTGCTCATCGGTTTTTGGCATCATCGTCAGAAGTCTCGCTATGGTGCGCTTAAATCCATGCTCATCACGATCTTTGGCGGTCTTAGTATGCTCGGTGGATTGATTTTGCTCTCTACAATTACGGGCACTACGAGCATCCAAGCGATGATTGCACAGTCTGATGTGATCTTAAACAGCAAATATTTACCGCTAGTGCTTGGCTTTATCTTAATTGGTGCGTTTACCAAGTCAGCACAGTTCCCATTCCACATCTGGTTGCCAGATGCAATGGAAGCACCGACACCTGTCAGCAGTTATTTACATTCAGCAACGATGGTGAAGGCTGGCATTTATCTAGTTGCCCGTTTTTTCCCGATTTTCTCGCAATATGAGTATTTCGTGATTATTGTTAGTCTTATTGGGATTTTAACGCTGTGCTGGGGTTCTTATATGGCGGTTCGCCAAACAGATTTAAAAGCAATCTTAGCATATTCTACGATCAGCCAGCTTGGGATGATTATGTCAATGCTCGGTTTCGGAACAAAAATGGCAATATTTGCAGCTGTGTTCCACATTTTAAACCATGCGACCTTTAAAGGCAGCTTGTTTATGGTGGCCGGGGCAATCGATCATGAAGCTGGTACGAGAGACATTCGCAAATTAGGCGGATTGATGGCATTCATGCCTTATACAGCTGCACTTGCCCTCTTTGGCACATTTTCAATGGCAGGTATCCCCTTGCCTTTTCTAAATGGGTTCTATAGTAAAGAAATGTTTTTTGAAGCGGCATTGAACTTGCCGCATACGGAACATCCTATTACAGCAGTCTTGCTGGAAAGTTTGCCTTATTTGGCTGTAGCGGGAAGTATTTTTACATTCGTTTATTCGATGTATTTATTCTTCGGTGTCTTTTTCGGCAAATACAAAGCCGATGCATTGCCGAAAAAACCGCATGAAGCGCCGCTTGGTATGCTATTACCGCCTTTCATATTAGTACTAGGCATTATTTTAATTGGGTTATTCCCGAACAGTGCTGGTAATGGCTTGCTTACTCATGCTGCAACTGCAATTACTGGTATGCCAACAAGTGAAACCGTTCATTATTGGCATGGATTCACAAACGCTTTCATGATGAGCTTAATCGTAGTCTTCGCAGGAACTGTTTTGGTAACGACGCGCTCAGCTTGGAAAGCTGTATATGAGATGCTGCCTGGTAAACTCAGCATTAATAAAGTTTATGATTGGCTGCTTGAAAAGGTCGAACATTTTTCAAGAAGAATCACAAATTTTTATATGACCGGTTCTGTCAAAAACTATATGCTGATTATTCTAAGTGCCATTACGCTTGGTTCCTTTGCGGTTCTCTTCGGTACTGGCGGCATACACATTAACTTTGACGATCTGGCTCCGGTTTCGATTATTGAAATCGTTATTGTTGTGATTATGGTTATTGCTAGTGTTGCAACGATCTTTGCCAATAATAACTTGGCCGCAATTTTAATTCTTGGTGTTGTTGGATTTGGGACTGCGATGCTGTTTATTATTTATCGTGCACCAGATTTAGCACTCACACAGCTCGTCATTGAGACAATAACAGTCGCATTGTTCTTGCTTGTTTTTTATCATTTGCCAAAACTCAAAAAGCGCCGAGATTCCAAACGAGAAAAAACAGTCAATGCACTGATTTCGATTGCTTTTGGTGCAATGCTATCACTTGTGGGGATTTTTAGCTTAAGCAGTGCTTCATTCAGTAAGATTTCGGACTACTTTATCAAGACTGCCCATTCAATTGGCGGTGGCAACAATATTGTCAACGTTATTCTTGTTGACATGCGTGGATTTGATACATTGTTTGAAATTGCTGTGCTAGGAATTGCTGCCTTAGCTATCTTCGGCCTCGTACAATATAAGAAAAACAAGGGGGCGCGGTAAATGGAGTTTATTATATGTATACTCGCCGGTATCTTGTTTGCCGTCGGTGTTTACAACA
>Ga0153943_1000627_pt1 | contig 10688 bp, 7 predicted proteins | sample TSNJ027MetaG_FD_104721 | JGI IMG/M metagenome (GOLD analysis project Ga0153943, IMG submission 104721) | Attine ant fungus gardens microbial communities from New Jersey, USA - TSNJ027 MetaG | ecosystem: Host-associated > Fungi > Mycelium > Unclassified | place: USA: New Jersey, Brendan T. Byrne...
CCAGCAGCAGGGCATAGTCAAGAGCGTCGTCGCTGATCTCGCAGTAGAAGCACTCTGGCGTCGGTACCCGTACCCGGTTGGCGACCGCGTCGTAGAAGGCGCATTCACTGCGGTAGCCGATGGTCACCCGATCGCGGACTGTGTCGTCGTGAGCAGGCAGTTTGACCACAAAGGTATCCGGCAATCCACCAGCATTGCTCGCATAGCTCGCCGACACCCGATACGTCGCCCCGGTCTGTCCGGTGCCGATGGCGACCACGTCCACTGCGGACACCTGCAGCGGGGTTTCGCCGCTGCTCAGTACTGCCGAGAGCCACTCGGCGGTGATGTCGTCGGGATATCGGGGAATGGACATAGCGATGCTTGCACCCTCCGGTGACACCAGGACTCGGACGACCACGCCCGACCGACCCGACAACTGTAAGCCATACGGCATGCGCTGCCACCAGGCCCAATGGGGATTGCCATAAATGCCCGCATGTCATCTCGGGCCGACTAAAGTTACGGAACGACGGACGGGGTGTGCTGTGAAGCGGCTCAACGGCATGGATGCGCTGCTGCTATATAGCGAGACACCGAACCTGCACACCCATACGTTGAAGGTCGCCGTCGTCGACACCGCGCGCTACCAGGCCGAGTTCAGCTTCGAGTTGTTCCGGCGCACGCTCCGCCAACGGCTGCATCTGCTCGATCCGCTGCGCTACCAGCTGGTCGACATTCCGTGGCGGCTGCATCACCCGATGTGGCTGGAGAACTGCGACGTTGATCTTGACTATCACCTAAGGCGAGTGGAAGTACCGGCTCCCGGGGGGCGGCGAGAGCTCGACCAGGTCATCGGGCAGGTCGCCAGTACCCCGCTAGACCGGAGCCGTCCGCTATGGGAGTTTCACTTTGCCGAAGGCATGGCAGATCAAAAGGTCGCACTCATCGGCAAGATCCATCACGCTTTGGCCGACGGGATGGCATCGGCGAATCTGCTTGCCAGCGCGATGGATCCGGAAGGACCCGCGCAGGCTGTCCCCACAAACGTCGGCAACTGCGGGCCGCCGAGGGGGGCCGAACTACTGCGGGCAGCAGGGCGAGACCACGCGCAACAAATCGCGGCACTGCCAGCAGTAATCAAGGACGCAGTTTTGGGTTTTCGGCGAATGAGGCGGCATTCAAGGCAACGTGTCGAGCAACCAGACCTGGCTGGACCCTTGCAGGCGCCGCCGACATTCATTAACCACGTGGTCTCGCCGGCGCGGAGATTCGCGACCGCGACACTTTCGTTCGCCCAGGTGAAAGAAACCGCGAAGCATCTGCAGATCACCGTCAACACCGTGGTGCTGGCGATAGCGGCAGGAGCACTACGGGAACTATTGCTGCGTTACGACGGTAGGGCCGACCGCCCGCTCGTCGCGTCAGTATTGGCCAGCACGGACAAATCACTGAACCGGATCACCGGCAACGAGCTGAGTGGAATGGCGGTGTCGATGCCGGTGCACATCGACGATCCAGTGGAGCGCATCCGGCTCACCGCGTTGGCCAACGCCTTCGCAAAAGAAGACTTCGAACTACTCGGCCCCGAGACGTACGGCAGGCTAGTTGCGTATCTGCCGACGATTGCGGCTCCCCCTGCGTTGAGATGGTTGTCGAAAAGGAGCGGCCGCAACAGGCTCTTCAATCTCCCGATCTCCAACGTGGCAGGCCCACGCGAGCGCCTCCGCTTCGGCGGCGCGCCGGTCAGTGAGATCTATTCGTCTGGTCCACTGGCGCCCGGATGTGGAATCAACATTACGGTGTGGAGCTACGTCGACCAGCTCAATATCTCGGTGATCGCGGATGATCGCACATTCGACGACACCCACGAGGTGACCGACGCGATGTTCCACTCCTTCTCTGAAATACGAAGTGCGTCGGGGCTTTCCGGCACGCTGACCGAGGTTCGCACGGCGATGCCCGGAACCAGCGCCGTTTAACCAAGCACCGGAAGCCGTCGCTGCCGGGCTAACCCGTTAAGTGCTGTTTGCATCACCGATCGAACGTAAGCATCGACCTGGTCGACGTCGGGGTGCTCGCCGTATAGTTCGAAAGGGTCGATCGGTTCCAACACCTTGGTGACGATTTTCGTCGGCAACGGTACGTTGATCGGCACGAGCATGCTCAGCCCGAACGGGAAGCCGATGGTCAGCGGTAAGATGTCGGAGCGCAGCCGTCCCAGGCCGAGCCGTTTAGCCAGCCGGGTTCCCCGGTTCAGAAATAGCTGGCTTTCTTGACCACCGATCGACACCGTCGGGACGATCGGCACCCTGGCATCGATCGCGGTCCTGACATAGCCGACGCGACCGTTGAAGTCGATGACATTCTGGGCGAGCGTCGGCCTATACGCGTCGTAGACTCCGCCGGGAAACGTCAAAACGACACCGCCCGAACGCAGCGCCGCAGCGGCGTTCTTTTTGCCGGCGTGGATCAGACCAATGCGAGTCACCCAGTCAGACATCGGTCCGAGGAAAAGCCCGTCATGACCGAGGGTGTAGAGGGGGCGCTGGTAGCCGAACGTGTTGTAGAAGCCCGAGGCGAAGATCAGCACATCAGGGGTGAGCATTCCGCCAGAATGGTTGGAAACCACCAGCGCCCCACCCCTGCGGGGGATCGATTCCAAGCCTCGCACTTCGGGCCGAAACCATCGCTTGGCCAGCGGCGTTGCGGCATCGATCAGTCGTTTGGTGAGGCCGGGGTCCCAGCCAGCGGAGTCGTCGCTGCCAATGTCGTCTGCTGTCATATACGATTGCAATCTATAGCTGAACAAAAATTAGGTCAAGTCACGGTCTCACAGTCGTTCACCCAACAGCGGCAATCCTGGACCGTCGAGCATCTGAAGTAGCGCGGCGCGGCCGCAGACGCTCATCATCAATGCGGCTACCGGTCCATGAATGTCGGCTCCCGAGCCCCATGCCCGATCAACGTCAGTAGCGGATAGCCGAATGCCGCGCAGCCTGCCCAGCGGCACGAAACCAATCGGCCATCGGCCGGTCAAGAAATCCATCGCGTGCGCCGCTAGCTGCGTGTCCGGCTCAAAAGGCAGTCCGAGTGGAATCCGAATGTCACCGCCATGGACCAGGCTGTCGGCGAGCGGGCCGAGCGGCCCGAACAGTGGTGGGCTGATCGGGTGGTCGGCGCATTCACGAAGACTGGCAACGATCTCAGCCGCCGGCAATTGCGCACGCCGTCGCGCCAACTCATCAATCGCGCGAGCCAGACTTCCGCGGCGAACCGCCAGTCGCACAAACCCCCTGGTCCCGTCTTCCACGGTGCTGATCACGTGCGCAGCCACCGTCTTGACATCCCAACCTAGACACAAGCTCGGGGTAGCCAGCTGAGCATCATCGAGCCCGTCAAGCAAACTCGCAATCTGGCGTCGCTGCTCTGCGACAGCCGCAAAGACAAACTGCTGGTCCACGTTCACGACAGCGCAACACCCTTAATCGTTGTGCCGTAACTCCAAACCACTGGAAGCTCTCCCCTGCCGGTATGGATCGGGCTCTACGACACGCACTCTAGCGCGGACCATATATTTGGTTCGATGGTGGCTCGTGCACACGGCGCGTTCGGGCAGGCGCCTAGCTGTCGGGCCCCGGTGTCCAAATGCGAGTGGCCTCGGAGCGGCCCCGCAAGACGCTCTCGCCGTGTGAGACCCAGTGCTGGCGCTCGGCCGGATCGGCGCGATCTATCGCAGCGGCTGAAGACCCGATCCGCCGGTCTAACGTTTTGGCGAAGTCGGCCAGCCGCGCGGCCTCGTTGACCGCGTCGCCGACGACGGTATATTCATAGCGGTTTTCGGCGCCGATGTTCCCGGCGAAGACCGGCCCGGCCGAAACACCTATCCCGAAATCGACCACAGCCAGCCCACGCAACTGGCTGCGCAGGCTGCGGGCGGTGGCCAACGCGGCTGACGCCGCGTCGTCTGAGGGCAGCGGCACCCCGAAGACGGCCAACGCGGCGTCTCCCTGGAATTTGTTGATGAAACCGTGTCGTTCGTCGACGGCGCTGACAACGATTCGGAAGAAATCGTTGAGCACCTCGGCGACCTCTCCTGGCGGGCGACTCGCCGCCAGTTTCGTCGAGTCCACCAAGTCGATGAAAAGGATCGCCGCCTCCCGCACGTCTCCTGACAGCGATGCGCCACCGTCGAGCGCACGGCGGGCCACATCTTCCCCGACGTGACGGCCGAACAAATCCTGCAACCGGTCACGCTCGGCTATCCCGGCAACCATCCGGTTGAATCCGCTTTGCAGACGCCCGATTTCAGAGCGCTCATAGACTCCGACGAAGGTGTCGATACGGCCCTGCTGGACCTGCGCCATCGCGTCGACGACCTCTCGCACCGGGTCGGATATCGACCGGGACGTCAGGATCATGATTGGCATTCCCAGTAACACCGCGGCAAGCGTGACCACCAGAATGGGCATCTCCACCGACGCCGTCTTCTGAATAATCCAACCGTTGGAACGAATCACGATCAGAGCCGCGATTGCCGCGCAGGGAACCCCACAGCCCAACAACCACATGCCGACAAGTCGAGTGAGCACGCGTGGCGCGATCACAATGCCTTCAGAGCCTTGGGTGGCGGCGACGAAGATTGGCCGAAGAGAGCGCTGGGTGAGCAGAAGGCTTAGGCCTGCCGCCGCACTTCCGCCGAAAACAACTGCCAGCAGGGTTGCGACCGCAAGCGTCACACCACCATCAAGATTTAGCGCGAGGAAAATCACGCCACTCGCAGCCCAGGTTGCGGCCAAGATCAGCGATTGCAGCTTGACGAGTCTCGTCGCTGTGCGTCGTTCATCCGGATTAGGTTGCCGGCCTTGAACAAACCACCGCAGTACCGGAGCGAGGTTCACCGCGCCGCCGACCGCGACGGCAGCGGCTCCCAACACGACAAGGATCGCCGCAATTATCATGTTCCTTGCGCCGAAGTATGCGTAGGCTCCAGTGCCGATTCGGTCGTGCAGCGGTATCACAATGGCGGCGGCATCGCCGACAGCCAGCAGGTGAGCGCCTGCGAGCCCGGCCGCATACTGTATCGACAACCTGCGCGCCCTGGTCACGAGATCAAGGTAGCCGAGCGCCGGGCCAGGTTGCTTAATTGCCGGCGCCGCGGGTGGCGCGGTTCCTAGCCTGCGGGATATGCCACGGACTTGATCTCGGTGTACTGGTCGAAACCGGCGACACCGTTCTGCCGGCCCACGCCGCTCTCCTTGTAGCCGCCGAACGGAGTGTCGGCACCGTACGGTGCGCCGCCGTTGACGCCCATGAAGCCGGCCTTGATCCGGCGGGCCACCGCCAGCGAATGTTCCAGCGAGCCCGACATCACGTTGCCGGCCAACCCGTACACGCTGTCGTTGGCGATCCGGATGGCGTCTTCCTCGTCATCGAACGGGATGACGGCCAGCACCGGGCCGAAGATCTCCTCCTGGGCGATGGTCATCTTGTTGTCGACATCGGTGAAAAGCGTTGGCCGCACGTAATACCCCTTGTCGAAACCGGTAGGTGCGTCGGGGCCGCCGACCAGGGCCGTGGCGCCCTCTTCCACACCCGTCTTGATGTAGCCCGTCACCCGCTCGAATTGCCTTTCCGAGATCAGCGGGCCGCACAGCGTTCCGGCATCCTGCGGGTCGCCGCACGTGACGTTCTCATAGATGCTCTTGAGAATCGCCACGCCCTCGTCGTAGCGGGACCGCGGCAGCAGCATCCGAGTCGGGTTGGCGCAACCCTGCCCGGCATGCATGCAGGGCGCGATGCCGATCGCACACGCCAGCCCGAAGTCGGCGTCCTCGAGGACGATGGTGGCGGACTTGCCACCGAGCTCCAGGAACAGCCGCTTCATGGTGGCCGCACCCTTTTCCATGATCCGCTTGCCGACCACCGTCGAGCCGGTGAACGAGATCAGGTCGACCTTGGGTGACAGCGTCAGCTCCTCACCCACGAAGTGATCCGACGCGGTGACGACATTGACGACACCGGCTGGGATGTCCGTCTTTTCGGCGATCAGCCGACCCAGCCGGGTCGCGTTGAACGGGGTGTTCGGCGCCGGCTTGAGCACAACGGTGTTGCCGGTGCCCAGCGCCTGGCCGAGCTTGTTGATGGTGACTTCGAACGGGAAGTTCCACGGCACGATCGCGCCGACCACGCCGACCGGTTCCCGCCACACCTTACGGGTGGTCAGCGTGCCGGTGAGGCTGATGACCTTGTCGCCCAGGTCGGTCTCCCACGGGTACTCGTCGATCAGCCTGGCGGGGTAGCGCAGTCCGTCTTCCAGTGGGGCGTCTAGCTGGGGGCCGAACGTGATGGCCCGGGGGGAGCCGACCTCGAGGATGAGCTCCTCGCGCAGCTCCTCTTTCTCCGATTCGATCGCCTCGTGCAACTGCAGGAGACAGCGCTGACGCAACTTGTGGTTGGTCGACCAGTCGGTCTCATCGAAAGCCCGCCGGGCGGCGTCGATCGCCCGGTGCATGTCCTCTTTCGACGCGTCGGCGACTTCGCCGAGCGACTCCTCGGTTGCCGGGTTGATGTTCGTGAAGGTGCCGGCCTGGCCGTCGACCAGCTTGCCGTCGATCATCATCTTCGGCTCGAACCGGACCTTTACAGTGTCAGCCATCTTTGTTCAGCTCTCTTTAGACGAGGCGCTGGTTAGAGCGCCGGGACGCGGGATGTCATCGGCAGACGGGCCACCCTTATGGTGAGCCTTACTGGAAACTAGCCGATTGGCAACAGGCAACGTGCGAGCACCCACGCTCACTGCATTCTGTGCAAATAACGCACCCGCTTCGCACGTCCCTACTGGGCATCGAACAGCACCGGCACCGAGGTGGGCGAGCGGAAAACCTGCCCACGGATGTGCGGGTCGTTCGCGTCAGGGTCCAACCGAAGATTCGGCAGTCGATCCAGCAAAAGGTTGATGGCCGTTCGCATTTCGAGCCGCGCCAGATGCATGCCGAGGCACACGTGCACGCCGTGCCCCCAGCCCAGATTTGCCTTGGCTTGTCGGTGAATGTTGAACGTGTCGGGATCGGGGTAGCGATCCTCTTGCCGGTTCGCCGAACCCAACATCGGCATCACCGTCGCCCCGGCCGGTATCGGCACCCCGCCGAGTTCGGTGTCGCGGGTCGCGACCCGGGTAATGGTCAGCAGCGGCGGCTCCCACCGCACCCCCTCTTCGATCGCCTGCGGCAGCAGCGAGCGGTCCGCGCGGATCGCCTCCAACTGCGGCGGATCCGATAACAGCGCGAGGAGCAGGCTCCCCAGCGCTCGATACGTCGTCTCCACGCCGGCGGGCAGCAGCAGCCGAAGGAACGAGAAGATCTCCTCGTCGGCGAGCTTCTCCCCGTCGATCTCGGCCGCACCGAGCGCGCTGATCAGGTCATCCTTCGGCTCGGCGCGGCGGGCCTCGAGTATCGGCGCGAAGTAGTCGCACAAGGCCGCCGATGCCGCAAGCCCGCGTTCGGGGTTCATCAGCCAACTCAGCAGCGAAATCGACCACCGCTGGAACTGCGGGTAGTCCTTCTCGGGCAACCCCAACAGGCCCGCGATGATCTGGCTCGGATAGTCGAAGGTGAACTCCTTCACCAAATCCGCCTTGCCATTGGATGCGAACTTGTCGATCAGGCTATTCGCCACCCGACCGACTAACTCGTCTTCCCACCGCGCCAACGACTTCTGTCCAAACGCCTTCGATACCAACGAACGCAGCCGGCCGTGGATCGGCTCGTCCATGCCAAGCATCACGCCCTCGCCCAGCACGGGGCCGAAGGCTGCAATGACAGCCGACGACGAGAATGTCTCGTTGTCGCGCAGCATTTGTTGGACATCCTCGTGCCGATACACGATGAACATCGGCAAGGATTCCTCGTGTGGAAGCGCTCCCGAGGTCTCGAGTCGCTGCACCGGTTCCTCGTGGCGTAACCGCGCCAGTTCGGTGTACGGGTCGCGTACATCGCCGGATATCGCGTCGTCGAAAGAGCCGAAATCCTCGAGATCGTCAAATAGCTGTTCCATGCTTACCTCTCAGTCCCCTTCACTCCCCTGATTTCTCTGGCGGCGCTTCGCCGCCAACGACGCCGAGCGCTGCAAAACCGGCTGCGGCAGAATGCGCGCGACCAACACCATCGCCCGCTGACCCGCGGTCAACGGATACGCCCCACCCCGCATCGAGCCTTGTCTGGGTATGCCGAGCACGATCCGCGACATGTGGTGCATACCCGAAGACGGGAGAATTCTGTTGAAAGCCAACAGCATCGAAGCGTCCGGGCCAACGCCGCGGCGGCGGAACGACTTCTCGTCAGCCAGCGCCTTGAGCAGTCCATCGGTGAACCGCTCCGCTGGTCTGGCAAAACTGACCGCGAATCGCCCGCGGGAGTTCATCGTGTTGTGCAGCCGGGCGTAGGGGCCGTCGAAATTGCGATCGTCGATGGCGCCGGCGTCGGTGATGATGTCGGTGTCGTACGTGCCGGTCACCAAAATGGTGACACCCAGACCGAACGGCGCGATCTCGCACGCCATGGATTCGCCCCAGCGCTCCATGGCGCCTTTGGACGCCGAGTACGGCGCGGTGGCCGGCTGACCGCGCACTCCGGCTGTGCTGGCGACCAGCACGATGCGGCCCTCCCCCGCCGCCCGCATCGACGGCAACAGGGCCTGGGTAAGCGCGACGGGGCCCATGACGTGGGTGGCGAACATCTTCTGCCACAACGCCATATCCGTCTCCTCCACCATCCCGGCGCCAGCGATCCCCGCGTTGTGCACGATCGCGTAGGGTGCGCCCACGGCTTCCTCAATTGCCTTGGCCGCCGCGGAGACCGACGCACCGTCGGTGAGGTCGAGCTGCACACCGATCAGCCGGTCGTCGTCGTCACCAGCGCCCGTCGCTTCCCGAAGGAGCGGAACCCCGTGGTCGGGTGTCCGCATCGCCGCAACCACGCGCCACCCCTCGCGGTACAGGCGGACAGCCGATGCGAAACCCAGTCCACGGGAAGCACCGGTGATGACGGCTGTGCGCGGCTCACCCATTCTTGCTCGCACACGGGCCGCTACCCGGCGGCGGTGGGTCGACATGCGGCCGCCCATTGGGCTCACCGCTTGCCCAAGTCGACCAAATGCCGACCGAGTACGGGCCCTGAGCGCCCGCCTTCTCGTAAAACCCTTGCGGATCATAAACTTTGGCCTCCGGGTAGGGCCACGGGCAGGCCACCGAGGTCGCCGCTTTGCTGACCTTGATGGCCGCGAACCACGCCCCGTACGCGAAGTAGGACACGTTGATGATGGCGAACATCACCAGGAAGGTGCCGAGCACCGGACGGGTGGGGAAGATCTTCGCCTTCGCGGCCAGCTTTTCCGCCACCGACTTCCCGGTGTCGTCGCGATAGCAGAGTATCGCCGCCGGGATCATCACGAAGGTCACCGACAACGACTCCCAGATCAGCGGGAATTGGAATGTCGTGCCGGTGAACACCGAACCCCACGGAATCACCTGCGAGTAGATGTACATGCCGAAGTGGACGAGCTGGATCTCCAGAAACGCATCGAAGACGAAGCCGATCGCCAGAGTCAGCAAGCCCAGGCTGACCAAGGGGTGCCGCGACACGAAAGCCTCGGGTCCATATTTGGCCTGCAGCTTGCGCAGGATCCAGACCGCCGGGAAGTACGGGCCGAAATAGAACATCACGTAGCCGAATACCACGAATGGCTCGACGGTCGGCGACAACGACACCAGCGGCCACGACTCCGGCCAGTGGATGAGGTCAGGGTTGTAGACCGCGAACGGCGACCAGTTCATGATCGGGTCCTGCCACACGATCAGCGTCGTGCACAGGAACATCAGCATCACCGGACTGCCCGGGTTGCGCCGCCAGCCTCTGATGAACACGAGGAGCAGCACGATCAGCATGATCACGGTGGCAACATGCAGGAAGGTGATGTAATCCAGCCCACAGAGGAACCTGACGGGGCGCGGCCGGCCGTGCACATTAGGGTTGGCGACCCGCGGGTCAAGCGCGACGCGGCAATTCGCGATGAAGAAGAGCGTGAACGCCGCCAGGGCAGCGCCGGCGACCCAACCGCCCCAACCCTTGCGTTCGCCCCCGTGCGGCGGGGTGGGCTTCTCGTCGGCCGTCAGTGGTGCGGATTGTTCGGTGGACATCAAGTCAGCCTTCCTCTCCGAAGCGATCGACTAGATGCGAGTTGACGCCGTCGGCGTCGAGGATCCGCGCCACCAGGTAGCCGGCGCCCATCCACGCGCGCCGGGTCCATTTGCCGAACGACACCCGGGTACCGGGCGCTCCCGCGGCGGCGGGCATCATCTTGACCCGTTCCAGCGCCTCTTTGACGCCGCGCGGACTGAGCGGATGGGCGTCGGTGAACGCCCGCACCAACGTCGCGGCGACGTCGCGGTTGACCGGCGGCACGCAATATTCGGGACGCCGTCCGTTGTACTTTTTCGCGTAGCGGTCGAGGAAGTCCTGACAGATTTGATTCGCCTCGTCGTACTGGTCGACCCCGATCCATCCCATGAATGCGTTCCACATGATCGGGTTGACCCATGCGTTCTGGAATGCCGTCGTGGTGAACCTCGGGGGGTCCCAGTTGACCGCCTCCAGCGCAGGATTGATGAAAACGATCCCGAAGCCGAAGCCCAGGTGCACGATCGCTTCCGC
>Ga0153943_1000629_pt1 | contig 10668 bp, 7 predicted proteins | sample TSNJ027MetaG_FD_104721 | JGI IMG/M metagenome (GOLD analysis project Ga0153943, IMG submission 104721) | Attine ant fungus gardens microbial communities from New Jersey, USA - TSNJ027 MetaG | ecosystem: Host-associated > Fungi > Mycelium > Unclassified | place: USA: New Jersey, Brendan T. Byrne...
ACCCCGGACGTTGCCGCGTTCGCCGCCCGCGCCGAGCCCGGTCTGGGGACGCTCGGCAGCTTGGCCAGCCTCGGTGGGATCTGGAACGGCGAGGCCGTACCGGATTCGCGGGCAACACTTTTCGCAGTGGTGTCGGCCGGGGTGCTGTTTGCCGTGGTGGTCATCGGGCTACCGGCGCTGGTGCGTTGCCGGGCGGCGGTGCCACTGGTGTTGCTGGCAGCGGTGTCCGTGGTGGCACCCGCAGCACTGGCCACCGGGCCGGGCCTATCCGTGCTGCACGCGGTGGTCGAGGCCGCGCCCGGCCTGGGCGTGCTGCGCGACGGGCAGAAGTGGGTGGCGCTGGCGATGCCCGGATACGCGCTGGCCGGTGCCGGCGCGGTGCTGACGTTGCGGCGTTGGCTAAGTTTTTCGGGGCCGGCGGTTCCCGCGCTCGTGTGCTGTGCGGCGCTGCTGCTCGCACTTCCCGACTTGGCGTGGGGCGTGGCAGGAAAAGTCGAGCCGGTGCACTACCCGACCGACTGGACAACCGTCGCGGCGCTAATCAACCGTGATCCCGGGGAGGTCGCGGTGTTGCCGGCCGACACCATGCGGCAGTTCGCCTGGTCCGGGCGGGCGCCGGTCCTGGATCCGCTGCCGCGCTGGGTGCGCGCCGACGTACTGATGACCGGCGACCTGATCATTTCGGGTGTGACGATTCCCGGTGAGGGAGACCGGGCGCACCGGGTACAGCGGCTGCTGTTGACCGGCGCCGACCCGGTTGCGCTTCGCCGTGATGGTGTGGGATGGCTAGTGGTCGAAGTGGGCACACCCGGCGATATGGGCTTGGCCGCAAGGACATTCGAGCGGCTTCCGGTGGCCTATCGCGGGCAAGACCTGGTGCTGTATCGAGTCGGCGGTACCACAGCACACGTACCCGCCGGTCGTCGACTGCTCGCGGTGATCGCACACCTTGTGTGGTTGGCGACGCTAATCGGCGCCCTCATCGGGATGACGGTGGTCTTCGGCCGATTTCGCGGCCCTGCCGGCGACGATCCAGCTGCAGAGGATAACGGCGACCCAAACCAACGCACCGCCGATTCCGACCAGAAAGACGACCTTCATCGAGGCACGCCGGAGTTGACCGACGGCCCAACCTAGCTGTCTGTAATGGGTCGAGGAGTTGTAGCAAATGTCACCCACGGGGGTTTGGGGCAGGTTTCCTTTTTGACAGTGTTATCTACGTAGATCCGAACGGCCGTCAGTCCCGGGGATAGACGCCTGAGTTTTATCGGACCTTCGAGGTCTTGTTACAGACCGACGCGGTCCTCGGAACTGATGGTTGTTCGCCAGCTGATGTACCTCGTAAATCAGTTTGGTGTGGTTTCCTAAGTTGTTGGGCACTCATGGATTTCGACTCGCGGCTGGCTATTGATGACGCTGATCGTGCCATGTTGGAAGTCGACTCTGCCGTGGCCGCGCGCAGATCGGATAGCGGCTTCGGCGATCGATCAGAATCTCCTCTGCCTGCCAATTACACCGCACGCCTTGCTTGAGCCATCAGCGCCGACATGTGGCTCACTACCGGTTTTTCGCTGCGGTCTCAGTCGTTCCGGGATTTCAATACAACCAGGCAGAATATGCCAACATAGATTTTGTCCCCGTTGGCCAGCGTCGCCGACTCCACCAGCTCCCGGTTGACGTAGGTGCCATAGGGGCTACCGACGTCGACCACGTGCAGTTCGTCGTTCTCCCACCTAAACTCCGCGTGTCGGTCGCTCACCGTGGCGTCGTCCAGAATGATGTCGCTGCTGGAATGTCGGCCCGCCGACGTGATCGGCCGATCCAGCAGGAACCGTGCTCCGGCGTTGGGACCCCGTTTCACGACCAGCATCGCCGAGCCCGTTGGTAGCCCCTCGACAGCAGAGAAGTGCCCGTAGCGCCCCATTGCCGGTAGAGTGTAGCCTTTGCCGCTGCCTCCAACTACAAACCCGCCCGCCAGCATTATCGACGCCGGCGCCAGAGATCGGCGGGTGACACCGGCGGTCGTTCTGTGCCTTTGTGGCCTAGGACCCCGGTTTGCTTGAGGAGTCCGCCCTTCATTGTTGCCGCCGTTGGTATTTGGTCGAGCACGCGAACTAGATTCTGTGTTTTGTGCGGCCCAACGGGCGATCACCTCATCACCATCGGCAGGGCGTCGCGATCACGTTTGCCCCGCTGTCTTGGAGTCAACCCTTGGATCCTGGCCGCCCTTCCCGCCGGTCGGTGAATTAACGCAAGCTGGCGCCGGCATCTACGCGCAGGTCATTTCCGGTGTAGTAGCTCGACTCATCAGAACACAACCACAGCACGGCATTCGCGACATCTTCGGGCTCGAGCAGTTGAACCGGGATTGCGTGGGCACTCATGTTGACCTCTTCGGGTTGCGCCCGAGCGAAGTAGTTCGACACCATATCGTTGGCAACCATGGGTGTGTTCACGCCAGTGGGATGCACGGTATTGACCCGGATCCGATGCACAGCAAGAAAACTCGCGTAGTTACGGCATAGGTTGCACAGCGCAGCCTTCGCGGCCGCGTAGCCCAACATCCCGTAGGTATGTCTGCCCTCGGTCCGCATCATCGGCTGCAACGCGGCCATCGAGCCGGTGATGACGATGGACCCACCATCACCTTGATCCACCAACTGGGGGTACGTGGTTTCGACTGTGTGCAACACGCCAGTCAGCAGCACGTCGAGACACAACTGCCAGATCGCGACGGTGTTGGACGCGTCGCCAAAGATCGGCATCACACCTGCGTTCGCGATGACGAAGTCGAGTCGGCCGAATTCGGCGAGCCCGTCCTCGTGCACTGTCCTTAGCGCCGACGGATCACGCACATCAGCAATGCCGGTGACGATCCGGCCACCGAGGGCCTCGACCAGCTTGGCTGTCTCGGCAAGATCTTCCGGGACGCTCATCGGATACTCGACGCCGTCTATCTGCGCGCAAATGTCGACCGCGACGATGTCGCAGCCCGCTTGAGCCAGACGAAGCGAATGCGCGCGACCCTGACCACGGGCTGCGCCAGTCACAAAGGCGACTTTGCCGTCCAATTCCCCTGGCATACCAATCCTTATCTGTCCGACGTCAAATCGCGTTGGCTGTGTGGTGCGAAACCCGGAGGTCAAGGAGACCCATCACGACAGCGAACCAGGGTCGCTGTGTAGCGCACCAATGCCAGTCTTCGATATAATATCGTACACTGTCCGAACGGAGGGTTGTGTGGCAGACACAACCTTCGACATCGTCGCGACACACGGGGTCCAAGTCACCAAGTGGCAGCCCCAAACGACGCATCGGATCGGATATCGTAGGCGAGTATGACCCATGTATATCCGCGGCGTGTGCGACATCGTTCGATGGCGGATCAGGTCGCGGCTGAACTTCGACGGATGGTTCTGAGCGGGGCTTTTGACGAGAACGAGCGTTTGACCCAAGACAAGCTGGCCAAGATGCTCGGAGTCAGCACAATGCCGGTCCGAGAGGCATTGCTGCGCTTGACCGCAGAGGGATTGGTCGTCACAACGGCGAACCGGTCATTCGTCGTCGCGAGTAACCGCACTGACGACATCCGCGACACGTACTGGGCGTTCGGTCAGATCGCCGGTGAACTCGCCTACCGGGCGTGCCGCGCGCACGGTGCGGACCTTGTCAAACCGTTGTCCGACCTACACGCGGCCCACAAGGCCAGCGTCGACGACGCCGACGCACGATTCCGGGCCAATTGGCAGTTCCATCGGACAATCAACCTCTCGGCCGGTTCGCCTCGGCTGCTTCAGCTAGTCCGTTCCACGATGCGGTTCTTCCCTGATCTGCTCGCACTGCCGGGTTCGGTTGAGTTGGCGGAGCGCTGGCAGCGCGATCTCATCAGGGCATTCAAAACGGGCGACGCCGAAAAGGCCCGAAAGATCTCACACACCTATGCCCGCAAATCAGGCGAGTTGTTCGTCGTTGACCGCGAAACGAATCCGAAGCGCGCGCTGTCTGCGTTGCGGGAGCCGTTCGCTTAAGCTCACGATCGACGCCACACCGAGCCGCTGCTGGTCAGTGCCCGCAATTGGTCCTTGCGAACTTTATTGGTCGCCGTCTTGGGCAGCGCGGAGGTAAATTCGATGTAGCGCGGAAGCATGTAGGGCGGCACCCGGTCGGCAAGGAATGCGGTCAGCTCCTCGCCCGACAGTGACATATGCGACCGACGCACCACAACGGCTTTGATGTCCTCGTCGCCGAATATTTCGTCTTCGGCCAGATCCGACGGCACCCCGACGCAGGCGCACTCAGCGACCGCGGGGTGCGCCTGGATCTCGCGTTCCAATTCGATGGACGACAGGTTGTGGCCGCGGTGACGAATGGAGTCCTTGAGGCGATCGACGAAGGAGTAGTTGCCCGCCGCATCGGCCCGGAACACATCACCGGTATGAAACCAGCCGCTGCGCCATTTCTCGTTCATGGCCTCCGGCATGCCAAGGTAGACATCGGACATCAACTGCGGCCGGTCCGGTTTGACGATCAGCTCACCGGGGGCGCCCACTGCGCTGGGCGCGCCGTCCGAGTCCACCAGCATGACCTCGAGGTCGGGTATCGGCCTGCCCGCAGTCGTGTAGTCGACAGGGTCGTCGGTCGACAGGACGGGTCCGGTTTCGGACTGGCCGTACATGGTATTGATGCGGACGCCGAAGCGTCGTTCGAGTTCGCGATACTCACGGACCAACGGCACGATGGTCAGGTACAGAAGCGGGTTGTCGCTGTCCTCCGGCACCGGTATCCGCTGGGCGATGAGCGGAGCGACCACCAGCAAAAGTGAATGCGTGCAGCCGTAGTCGCGGATATCGCTCCAGAAGTGCTCGACGCTGAACTTCTGCCGGACAACGAGGCGCATGTCGCGTTGGACACTGACCGCCATCGCGGTCAAACCCAAACCGTGAAACGGTGGCCACGGACTGTAGTACGCCCCGGTGGGAGTGCGATGTCCGATGTCGTTGGGAAAGAGCCACTTGCCTGATCGTTCATCGATGGCCCAGTTGCGTAACACGCATTTCGACGCCCCGCTCGTCCCCGAGGTGAAGATGCCGCACTCGATATCGTCACCGGTTACCGGCGCCCATGGTCTCGGCGCTGCAGCGGCCAGGAGTTCGCTGGCCCGGTGCACGTTGAACGGAAGCTCGCTGCTGTGCTCGGTTCCGGGCAATATCACCACGTGCACGAGGTCGGTCAGACGTCCCGCGACCCGCGCCAGGTGATCCACGTTATCGGCTTCAATGACAATGACCTTGGCCCGGATCATCTGCATTGCTTCGACGAGGAGTTGGCCCCTGAGTTCGGGATTGAGCGGGACGTAGATTGCGCGCAACCAGCCTGCGCCCAGCCATGGCGCAAAAGCGGCGGGTGCCTTGGCCATCGAGGCCACCGTGTCGCCTCGGCGGAGGCCAAGTGACTCGAAGAGGCTAGCCCACCGTAGGACGGCGTCGTTGAACTCGCCGTACGTCATCGATTCGCGGCCCACGTGCTGCACCAGAGCGCGGTCGGGACTGTGCTCGGCGCGGTGCGCGATGATGTTCGCGGTGAGGTTCAGATCGATTGCGTTACTAAGCAACTGCCCACCTTCGGGTCGGTGTCAGGATCTAAAGGCACCTCATGGGTGGCTAAGCGAGGGAACCACCAATCGACACGTTCCATCGCGGATTGTCGAAAGTCAAATGGCCCCCCGAGGAGTTGCTTATCGCGTCAGAACGTGATCACGGCACGGCCCGGCTGGACACCCAGTTCGGTGAAGGCGCGCTCAAGGTCATCGAGACGGTAGCGCCGGGTGACCAGCTTGTCGAGGGCCAGTCGGCCCGAGCGGTACAAGTCGAGAATGCGCGGAATGTCGACGTGCGGACGGATGCTGCCGTTGGTGCTGCCGGTGAGCACGCGCTCGTCGATCAGACTGTAGAGCGGAATCGACACCATCGCCGACGCGTCGGCCACGCCGATGACCACCGCACGGCCACCTTTGCGCAGCGAATTGAACGCATCCGCCACGGTGCCGGCCGTACCGACGGCGTCGATGGCGACGTCGACCCCCCGGCCGGTCCGGGCCTGGGTCTGTGCCACCAAGTCAGTGGTGTCATCGGCCACCACCACGTCGGTGGCGCCCAGGTCCCGCGCCAGCTCGAGTGCCGCAGCGCTCTTGTCCGCGACGATGATCCGGCCAGCACCGCACGTCACAGAACCCAGCACGGCAGCGAGTCCCACCCCGCCCGCGCCGATGACGAGCACGCTCTCGCCGACGGCGGTGGCGGCCCGGTTGACCACGGCGCCAAAGCCGGTGGTCACGCCGCACGCTGTCAGACATGCGATATCGAAGGGAATGTCGTCAGGGATTTTGACGGCAGCCCAACGATCGATGACCGCGTACTCGGCGAACGATGACTGCAGGATGAAGTGGTTGATGACTTCCGAACCCTTGTGCAGGCGCTGCTGCCCACGCGCCAGCTTGCCGTCAAGCATGTGTGGCGAGCCGCCTTCGCACAGCGCGAAGGCGCCGAGCTGGCACTGTGGACAGGTCCCGCAGCCCGGTGTGATCGTCATGACGACGTGATCACCGAGTGCCAGGTCGTGCACGCCGTCGCCGACGGCGTCAATGACACCGGCACCCTCGTGCCCCAACACGATCGGCAACGGCGCGGGCACCGTGCCGCGATAGACCGACAGATCCGAGCGACATACCCCGACTGCGCGCACCTTGACCCGGAGTTCACCCTGCCCGGGTTGCGGCAGATCGAGATCCTCGAGGCTGATCGCGCCGACTTCGCGCAGGACCGCAGCACGCATTTGGGGAGCCCTCACTAACTGTCGCGGCCGACCGCTAGGCGCGCGGCAACAGCACGGATTGGAGTTCGACGTAGGCCTGCACGCTCTCCGGGCCCATTTCGCGCCCGAGTCCGCTGGATTTGACGCCGCCGAACGGTGCGCAGATCTGACAGCCGAATCCATTGATCGCCATCGTTCCGGTATTGACGCGAGCTGAGATCCGCAATGCCCGCTCGACGTCGTCTGTCCAGATGGAGCCGGCCAGCCCGTAATCGCTGTCGTTGCTGAGAGCAATGGCTTCGTCGTCGGTGTCGTAGGGAAGGATCGAGATAACCGGCCCGAAGATCTCCTCCCGCACGATCTTCATGTCGGGATGAACCTGGTCGAATACCGTCGGCTGGATATACCACCCGGTCGGCTGGTCCGGCGGCCGGCCGCCACCAGTGAGCAACCGGGCGCCGGCATCGAGGCCGGCCTGAATGTAGCCCTCGACACGATCGCGCTGCCGTTCGGCGACCAGCGGCCCGATCTTCGTCTCTGGATCGAACGGATCGCCGACCTTCAAGCTGCTTGCCATCGCGACGAAGGCCTCAGTGAACTCGACAACCCTGCTGCGATGAACGAGTACTCGTGAGTCCAGCGAGCAGACCTGACCGCTGTTGATGAAGCAGTTCACCGCCAGTCCGGCCAGAGTCTTGTCGAGGTCGGCGTCCTCCAGGACGATGGCGGCCGACTTTCCCCCGAGCTCCAGGGTCGCCGGCCGAAGCCGGCCACCGGATAGTTTCGCGACGCGCCGACCGGCCGCCCCGGAGCCGGTGAACGACACCTTGTCGACATCGTCGTGCATGACGAGGTATTCACCGGTTTCGCGGCCACCGGCGACGATGTTGAGCACGCCCGGCGGGACGCCGGCCGCAATGGCGGCCTCGGCGAGGACGTAGAGATCCAGTGGGGCCTCAGGTGCGGGCTTGAGAACCGTGGCACAGCCTGCCACCATCGCCGGGCCGATCTTCAACATGCTCAGGTAGTTGGGCCCGTTCCAGGGGACGATGGCACCGACCACACCGATGGGCCTTCGCCGCACAACGCTGACAACGCCGCCGCGACCGTCGCGTCGTTCTTCCTGCTCGTAGGTGGAGGCGACCTCTGAGTAGTACTCCAAAGCAGCGATCGAGGGATCCACCATCACCTCACGCACCTGCGAAATGGGGCAGCCCATCTCAAGCACCTGCGCGGTCGCGACGTCTTCGGCGCGCTTGGCATACTCCGTGGCCAGGTGGGCGAGCACGGCTGCCCGTTCGTGAGGGGTGCTGTGCCCCCAATCACCTGCCATCGCGGTGCGCGCCGCAGCGATGGCGCCGTCCAGGTCGGCGGGGCCGGCGTCGGGTACGACCCCAACGACCTTCTCCGAATGAGGCGAGATGACTTCGATGACGTTGTCGCTGACCGGGTCGACCCATTCACCGCCGATGTAAAACTTGTCTCGCTCGATCATCTGTCAGACCTCGGTGTCGAACGACGCTCGCGCGTCTGGATTGGATGGGTGTGCGCGAGCATTGGTTGTGTCAATCGGTGTCATGCCCCGACTGAAGGTGCCATTGCGGGGACCGGAAATGCCGGCTCGAAGTTGTGCACGTGCATCGCGTTGCCACACAGGACTTTCCACTGCTCTTCGTTGGTCAGTCCGGCCACCTGCTCGAGCGCTGACGATAACGAGTTCGGCCAGGTCGAATCGGTGTGCGGGTAATCCATCTCGATCATCACGTTGTCGATGGCATCGATGTCTTGGATAGCCTTCATGCCCACGTAGTCGCTGAAGAAGCAGGCGAAGATCTGGTCCTTGAAGATCTGGGTCGGTGAACGCTCATCCACGAACAGCTCAACCTCACGCTCTTTCAGCTCGCGCGACGCGGTCGCGTCGCTCATGCTGCCCGAGTATGTCAGCCGGCGGTTCCAGTCACCCTGGACCCGCAGCACGTACTCCGCGCGCTCGAGGGTGGGAGCGACCCAGCCGATCTGTGACTCCGACATGCAGATCTTCAGACCGGGGAACCGGCCGAGGTTGCCGCTGAAAATCCAATCCAGGGTGGTCGAGATCGGCAGGATGAAGCTGTTGGCCGCCAGGGAGACCAGATACGGTGCGTCATCGGCGGTCTGGGCCATGGTCGAGGAAGACCCGTAGTGCATGCACAGCGGCAATCCGGTTTCCTCCAGCACGGACCAGAGGGGGTCCCAATGACCGTCTAGGGCATGAATCGAGGGCAGGTGCTTGCCTTTGTATTTCAACTTCGCCGGGTTCTCAGTGAAAATAATTCCCTTGGCGCCCTTGTCGGCGCAGCGCAGAACTTCATTGACCGACTCCTCGACATCCCAAAACGGGACCAACGTGCCCGGAATGAACCTCCCCGGGGCGGTGCCGCACCACTCGTCGAGCATCCAGTCGTTCCAGGCCTTCAGGCAGAGCAGCCCCAAATCGATGTCGTTGCCCTCCATGAACGTCTGTCCTGCGAAGCGGGGGAAGCTTGGGAAGTTGAGCGAGGCGATCACCCCGGCCTCGTCCATGTCTGCAAGGCGGGCCTTCGGCTCGTAGCAGCCGGGGCGCATATCCGCGAAAGACAGTGCGTGCGGCGAGATCTCATCCGTTTTCTTCCCTGCGACCGCTGACAGGCCCGACATCGGAAACTTCTTACCTTCGTACTGCCAGAACTCGTCGCCGTTCTCGTACATGACCTTGGGTCCCGCGTCCCGATACTTCGTCGGCAACCGGTCATGCCAGACGTGCGGCGGCTCCAAGACGTGATCATCGACCGAGATCATCCAGTCCAGGCGGTACTGGCCGTCGGCATCCCTGTAGCTCGCAGTCATAGCGCTGTCCGTCCATCCTTGTGTTCCGGGCCGCCGAGGCGGCCAGCCAGTGTAGTTATGCTCTCGATCCTGGGTTCGATTCGATATTATATCGGTTAATATGATATCGCACCATCCCAAAACCGAACGTTGCCAAAGGCGGAGCGGCTAGCTTCTTCCAGGGATGATCGAGCGCATCCATTTCGCGTAGTCACCCATGTCGACCGGGACGTAGTAGTCGACAAGATCGCAGATGTCGTCAAGGTGAGCCAGGACCGCATCGGGGTCGAGCTCACCGCCGGCGACGTAGCCTCTGGTGACCCCGATGAAGATCTCACCGACCCGACCGGCGCCCACGGCGAACAACCTTCCGGACACCGGACACGACTCGTGCATCAGCCAGAGCGCGCCCGCGGCGACCAGGCGGGCCGGCGCGTTCGCTGCGACCCAGTCGACAGTGGCGGAGGCGGGCGGTGCACCCGGGCGGCTGTTGGCAATCGAGCGGTTCAACGGCACTAACCGTGTGCTTGCAGTCGGGGATATCGCATTGACCTTGATATTCACTGGTACGCCTCGCACGGCCAACGCTTTCGTCATTCCGATCAAGGCTGCCTTGGCCGTCGCGTAGGGCTGCTTGGGGTTGGGGCCGGGTCCGCTACCGTCGCCGTAGAGTCCGGCAGCCGAGGTGGTGAGCACGATTCTGCCCGCGCCCTGATCGACCATGCTGGCCCAGACGCCGTCGGTCAGCCACTGCGCGGCGCCGACGTGGACCTTCATGATGTCGTCAAAGGCGCCGAGGTTGCGGCCTGCGTTGTGCACAAGCACGTCGATGCGACCGCACCTTTCCAGTGTCATGTCGATGAGGTCGCGACACCCGTCCTGAGTCGCTACCGAGTCGGTACTGATGACGGCACGCCCACCCGCACGGGTGATCTCGCCGACCACTTCGCGAGCGGGATCATCCGAGGCGTCCTCGCCGCGGACGTCCACACCGATGTCGTTCACCACGACGGT
>Ga0153943_1000640_pt1 | contig 10603 bp, 11 predicted proteins | sample TSNJ027MetaG_FD_104721 | JGI IMG/M metagenome (GOLD analysis project Ga0153943, IMG submission 104721) | Attine ant fungus gardens microbial communities from New Jersey, USA - TSNJ027 MetaG | ecosystem: Host-associated > Fungi > Mycelium > Unclassified | place: USA: New Jersey, Brendan T. Byrne...
AGTTGCCCACCATCGCCGCCTACGCCTACAAGAAGTCGATTGGTCAGCCGTTCCTGTACCCGGACAACTCGCTGACGCTGGTGGAGAACTTCCTGCGGATGACGTTCGGCCTACCGGCAGAGCCGTACGACGTCGACCCCGAGGTCGTGCGGGCGCTGGACATGCTGCTGATCTTGCACGCCGACCACGAGCAAAACTGTTCGACATCGACGGTGCGGCTGGTGGGGTCGTCCCAGGCCAATCTGTTCACCTCGATCTCCGGCGGTATCAATGCGCTGTGGGGCCCGCTGCACGGCGGCGCCAACCAGGCCGTGCTGGAAATGCTGGAGAATATCCGCAAGAGCGACGACGACGTCGGCGAGTTCGTGCGGAAAGTCAAGAACCGCGAGGCCGGCGTGAAGCTGATGGGCTTCGGCCACCGGGTGTACAAGAACTACGACCCGCGCGCCCGCATTGTGAAGGAACAGGCCGACAAGATCCTGGCCAAACTCGGCGGTGACGACGACCTGCTGGACATCGCCAAGGAACTCGAAGAAGCGGCGCTGACCGATGACTACTTCATCGAACGCAAGCTCTACCCCAACGTCGACTTCTACACCGGGCTGATCTACCGGGCACTGGGCTTCCCGACCCGGATGTTCACCGTGCTGTTTGCACTGGGCCGGCTGCCCGGATGGATCGCGCACTGGCGTGAGATGCACGACGAGGGCGACAGCAAGATCGGCCGTCCGCGCCAGATTTACACCGGCTACACCGAGCGCGACTACGTCACCCTCGACGCGCGCTAGCGGGCCTCGCCAACAGACACAAAAGCACCCAAAACCGGCGGTTTCAGGGGCTTTTACGTCTGCTCGCCAGCACTGGCAAGCACCGCCATCGCGGCGTTGTGGCCGCCGATACCGGAGACCGCTCCGCCGCGGCGGGCGCCCGAGCCGCACAGCAGGATTCGCTGGTGGGCGGTGGCCACACCCCATTGCCGTGCTGGGGTGTCCAGCCGGTCGCCGTCGTGAGCGAACGGCCAGCGCAATGCGCCGTGGAAGATGTTGCCGCTGGTCATCCCCAGCGCGTGTTCCAGGTCCAGCGTGGTCGTCGTCTCGATGCAGCGCAGGCCGTTCGCGTCATCCATCAGCACATCCTGAATCGGTTCGGCCAGAACGCAATTCACTGACTTCAGCACGGCTCCGGTGAGCGCTTCACGCATCCGCGCGGGCTCGTCGTCACCGAATGACGAATGCGGCGTGTGCAAACCGAACACCGTCAGGGTCTGAGCGCCCGATTCGCGCAGCGCGGGGGACAGGATGCTCGGGTCGGTCAGCGAATGGCAGTAGATCTCGCACGGAAGTGGATCGGGCAGCGCTCCGGCGGCGGCGCGCAGATATGCCGCATCCAGCTGCGTCCAGGTCTCGTTGACGTGCAAAGTTCCGCCGAACGCCTGCTCGGGCGTCACGCTGTCGTCGCGGAATCGCGGCAGCCGGCGCAGCACCATGTTCACCTTGACCTGAGCGCCGTCAGCCAGCGCTGGTGATTGCTCGCCCAGCAGGCCGGCCAGCACCGCGGGTGTGACGCCTGCCAGCACGAATCGGCCGCGCGCCATGCGCTCGTCGTCGTGCCGGCGGTAGCGCACTTCGCCGTTTTCGTCGACGGCGTAAACCTCCGCGCCGGTGACGATTTCGGCTCCGCCGCGGACCGCCGCGGCGGCCAGCGCCGCGCTCACCGAACCCATGCCTCCGACCGGGACGTGCCATTCCCCGACACCGCCGCCGAGCAGGTGATACAGGAAGCAGACGTTCTGCTGCAGCGATGGATCGTCGAGGCGGGCGAAGGTGCCGATCAGCGCGTCGGTGGCCACCACTCCGCGCACGAGGTCATTGCCGATCGCGTCGGCGATCGCGCTACCGATCGGTCGATCGATCATGGCCCGCCACGCCGCGGCCGCCTCGGGATCGCCGCTGCCGACCACCTCCTGGCGGACCTGCTCGCGGGTGCGCAACGGTTCTAACAGCGTCGGCCAGAGCCGCTCGGTGACCAGCCGGCAGCGCCGGTAGAACGCCGCGAAGGCGCGCTCGTCGTCGTCGGCGCCGATGACGCCGAACGTGCAGTGCGGCCCGACCAGCAGGCCGGTGCGTCCCTCCGTGGCCGGGTCGGGGGTGTACGACGAGTACGACCGCCTGGCCAACCGCACCGCCGCACCCAGGTCATCGGCGATGCGGGCCGGCAACAGGCTCACCAGGTATGCATAACGCGACAGCCGGGCGTCGACACCCTCGAAAATCTGCGCCGACACCGCGGCACCGCCGACCTGCGGCAGCCGCTCCAGCAGCCGCACCCGCAGGCCGGCCCGGGCCAGGTAGGCGGCCGCGACCAGGCCGTTGTGCCCGCCGCCCACGATGACCACGTCGACGTCATCCGGGTCGGCAGCCATCTCCTCAGCCCAGGTAACCCTCGACTTGGCCTGGCGGACGCACCGTCGCGCCGCTGGGGTCGCCGCCGGTTTCGCGTAGCGCCCGACGCTGCCGAAGCAGATCCCAGCATTGGTCGAGTTCGGTCTCGATGCGGCGCAGCCGCTCGTGCTCCTCCGACGTGCTGATTTCGCCGTGCTGTAGCTGCGCCCGAAGTGTCTTCTCCTCAGCGACCAGGTGGTGGATATGCGCCAAGGCGTCGTTGTCGGTTGCTTTTCGGTCCTCTTCCACGAGTCAAGTGTGCCGGACTAGGGTCGGTCGGGTGTCAAGCAAACCAGAGATCGACTTTCCGAGCGGCCCGGCGCCCGCCCAACTCGTCGTCGAAGACCTAGTGGTCGGAGACGGACCCGAGGCCAAGCCGGGTGGCGTGGTCGAGGTCCACTATGTCGGTGTCGAGTACGACACCGGCGAAGAATTCGACAGCTCGTGGGGTCGGGGCGAGCCCATCGAGTTCCCGTTGCGTGGGCTCATCCAGGGATGGCAGGACGGTATTCCGGGAATGAAGGTGGGCGGTCGGCGTCAGCTGGTGGTCCCACCCGCGCAGGCGTATGGCCCGGCCGGCTCGGGTCATCAGCTATCGGGCAAGACGCTGATCTTCGTCATCGACCTGCTCAGCACCCGTTAACAAGAGGGAGGGCCCAATGGCGGGTTCCGACGAAGCACCCGAAACCACGCAGTGGCGGCCGACCTCGAAGTTCTATCGGCGGTTTCCGGTCTTGCCGTGGTTGGTTGGGCTAATCGTTATTCCCCTGCTGCTGGCGGTAATCGGCCATGGCGAACTGGGCCGGACCCGATCGGAGTTCAATGGGCCGACGGGTGCGTTACCGACGCTGAACGCGCACAAGCCGTCTGGCGGCGCGCCGAACTCACCGACGATTCCGCCGGTGGCGCTGGCACCGGCGTCAATCACCCGCAGCGGCAACGACATCAAGCTTTCCGGTGACACGCCCACCCCTGAGGCAAAGGAGTCGGTACTGGCGGCGCTGAAGGCGGGCTTCGGGCCGAATATCAACATCATCGACGACGTCCGACTCAACCGGGATATCACTTCTCTCGATTTCTCCAATGCTGCAACGGTTTTCAAGGCGGCGGCATCAGTTCCCGATTTCGGCCTTACCATCAAGGGTGACACCATCACCCTCATCGGGACGACGAGTTCGGGAGGTCAGCAAGACGCCATCGAGCAGGCTGCTGACGCGGCCTGGCCCAACTTGAATATCGTTGACACGATGGGGATCGGCGGTCCCGTCACGGCGAGCGCACCCCCGGGCCCGGCACCGGCTCTTGGCCCGGGTAACGCGTGCGCCCACCTGGGATCAGATCTCAAAGCCCTTGGCCCGATTACCTTTGTCACCGACGGGTCCGCGTTGACGCCGGACGTCGAACAGACACTGAATCAGGTTGCCGACAAGCTGAAAGCCTGTCCGGCTGCGAGAGTGACCATCAACGGCTACACCGATAACACCGGTAACGACGCCATCAACAACCCGCTGAGCACCAAGCGGGCCGACGCCGTCGCGGATTACCTGATCGCACAAGGTGTCATGGGTGATCACCTGATCGCGAAGGGTCACGGTTCTGCCGACTCGGTCGCTGACAACAGCAGCCCGGACGGTCAAGCCAAGAATCGCCGTGTCGAAATCGTAGTCAGCTAAGGAGAATCCTCCCATGGACTTCGTTATCCAATGGTTGTGCTATCTGGTGGCGTTCGCGGCTGGGTCGGCGGTTGCCTTGGTGATTGCCGGCATATCGATCAGGAACGCCGACGAAGAGCAAGCCCTGGAGGACATGCCCGACGCCCGTGAGATTGGAGCGCAGTGATGAGCGACCTGAACTACTGGCTGCTTGGGGTGTCCTTCCTGCTCGGACTGTTGCTGACATTGGTGCTCACGGTTCATCGCGTCAAACGTGATGTGCCAGTGAGGTCTTCGGCGGCCAAGCCGGAGCGGGAAGACGGCGAGGAGATGTAGGTCAGCTCGGGCCGGGCAAGCGCAGCAGAAGGCGCACTCCGCCCAGCGGGCTGTCTTCCAGGGACGCCGTGCCGCCATGCAACTGCGCCTGCTGAGCCACCAACGCCAGACCCAGACCGGAGCCCGAATGCGACGCGGTCGAGCCGCGGGAGAATCGCTCGAACACCACTTGGCGCTCCTCCTCGGGTATTCCGCCGCCGTTGTCGTCGACGGCGATCTCGACACCGGCCCGCGAAGTGACCGCGGACAGCTGAACGCTGGTGGCGCCGCCGTGTTTGACGGCGTTGGCGATCGCGTTGTCCACGGCGAGGCGCAGGCCGGCGGGCAGCCCGACGATGATGCAGGTCGGCGAGGGCGCCAGCGACACGTCGAGGTCGGGGTAGATCCGCATGGCGTCGTGCGCCGCGCGGTCGAGTAGCTCGGTAATGTCGACCGGAACGTGGTCCTCCGAGGTGGACAGCTCGCCCTGGGCCAGCCGCTCCAGCGCGGAGAGTGTTGCCTCGATCCGTGATTGGGTCCGGATCACGTCGTTGATTACCTCTTTGCGCTGCTCGTCGGGAAGGTCGAGGGTGGCCAGCACCTCGAGGTTGGTGCGCATCGCGGTCAGCGGCGTGCGCAACTCGTGCGAGGACACCGCGGCGAAGTCCCGGGCCGAGGCCAGGGCTTCCATTGTCCGGTTCTGCTCGTTCCAGATCCGTTGCAGCATGCCGCGCATGGCCTCGGCGATTTCCACGGCCTCGGTGGCGCCGCGCACTTTGATCTGCGGGCTTTCGTCACCCGCGTCGATCGCACGGGTCTGCTGCGCCAACCGCTTGAACGGCCGCACCGCGAACGTCGCCAGCAGCCAGGCGAACACGGCCGCTGCGGCGATCGAGAATCCGGCGATCAAGATCACCCGACGGTGCAGGTTGTTGGTGTCGGCGATGGTGGAGTCGTAGGTTGCGCCGACTTCCACCGACATCGGGTGCGGCGCCGGAATATTGACGGTGCGCACCCGGTAGCGCACGCCGTTGACGTAGGTGTCGGCGTAGCCGGCCGGCAATTCCGGCAGGGTAACCGTCGAGTTGGAGGTGATGTCGGCGCCACCGGCACGGCGCACGGTGATGATCGCGTCCTGGTCATTTGGTGATTTCGGAATCTGGCCAAGGCCGCGGGGTAGGAATGGGATCGCGAAACCGGCTGCCTCGTCCAGGCGACGGTCCAGCCTTTCCTTGCGGTCGTTGGTGATGCCGAACCAGACGACGGCACAGGTGATGAGCACCGGAATCGCCGCGCCGATGGCGGTCGCCACGACGACCCGCGCGCGCAGCGACGGCGTACGGGTCACGATTCTGGACAAGAAATTCAGGTTCATGTTCAGTCCCGTCACTGCATACGCAGTACGAATCCCACTCCGCGGACGGTGTGCAGCAGCCTGGGGCCGCCACCGGCTTCCAACTTGCGGCGCAGATATCCGATGAACACGTCGACGACGTTGGTGTCGGCGGCAAAATCGTAACCCCAGACCAATTCCAGCAACTGCGCGCGGGACAGTACCGCGGTCTTGTGCTCGGCCAGCACCGCCAGCAGGTCGAACTCGCGCTTGGTCAGATCGACGTCGACGCCGTGGACCCGGGCCCGCCGGCCCGGGATGTCCACCTCCAACGGGCCCACCGTGATGGTTTCCGAGGACGACGTCGCGGTGGATCCGCGGCGGCGCAGCAGCGCTCGCACCCGCGCGACCAACTCGGCCAGCACGAACGGTTTGACCAGGTAGTCGTCGGCGCCGGCCTCCAGACCGGCCACCCGGTCGTCTACCGAACTACGGGCACTCAGGACACATACCGGCACGTCGTTATCCATCGCACGCAGCGCGGTGACCACGCTGACGCCGTCGAGCACAGGCATGTTGATGTCGAGCACGATCGCATCCGGCCTGGTCTCGGTCGCACTCCGCAACGCTTCGGCACCGTCCACCGCGGTCGACACTTCGAAGCCGGACAACCGCAATCCGCGCTCCAAGGAGGCAAGCACGTCGGAGTCGTCGTCGACAACCAAAACCCGGGGCGAGGTCACACTTGTGTCCATGTCGCCCATGATGCCTGATTGTTGCCCCTAGCTGTGGGAACCCCCGCTGGACGGACCCGTCTCAATTCGCGCGCGATGGCGGGAATCGGGCGGCGCCGGGTTCTGGTGGCAAGCGCAGCGAGTTCACCAGATAACTGACGGTGCGGTAGGTGCCCGCGAGCATGAGCAGTTCCAGCAGTGCCTCGTCCGAATGCCCTTTGGTGAGATCTGCCCAGAGCTCGTCGTCGACTGTGCAGTCGTCGTGCAGGCTGTCACACAACCGGATCAGCAGCCGATCGGCGTCGGACCAGCAGGTGTCGTCGGGTCTGCCAACCGTCAACGACGTGATTTGTTCTTCTGTCAGTCCGGCTTTCGCGGCGAAGACGCTGACGTGCACGCCCCACTCGTACTCTGCGGCGCAGGACGCCGTCACCCGGTCGATGACGATCTCGCGTTGCCGGATGGTCAGATGACCCCGATCGAGCAGCCCGGAATTGAAGAACTTGAAGAACAGCCGGTGATCGCGTGCCAACGTCGTGAACAACAACAGCGGCGGTTTGCCGCGCATGATCGCGTCGACGGCTTGCCGGATGTCGTCGGGCAGCGGCTCGGAGGCCGGAGCGATGCGGGCGCTATCATTTTTATAGCGTGTCATGGTGACGAAACTAGCCCTGGTGCTACAAAATGTAAAGCATGAATTCGCCCCGCATCGGTTCGTCGGCCCGCGGCTCCCGCTCGGGGCGGCCGATCATGGTGGCCCTCGACGCGCTGGGTCGCCGCGGCGCTCTGCGGCTGCTGTGGGAGCTGCGCAATGGGCCGCTGACTTTCCGGGCACTGCAAACGGCCTGCGACACCAACCCCGGGTCGCTCAACACCCGGTTGAAGGAGCTGCGGCAGTTGTACATCGTGGATCACGCAGACGCGGGTTATTTCCTTACCGCACATGGCCATTCGCTGATGACAGCGCTTGAGCCGCTGCAGACCTGGGCGCATCGCTGGGCGGCTGAGGCATTCGATTCAGCGGTAGACGAGACCCGATAGCCGCCAGGCCAGTTGGCTGCGTACCGCGGGCACCTGGGCGGCCAGTCGCATCAATCCGTTGCGGGCCGGGCGCACCGCCCTGGGCAACGTCGCCAGCCGGGTCAACCGTCCAGTCGTGGTCAGCACTTCCCGCGCGATCGGACGACGGCTCGCGCTGTAAAGGTCAAGTGCTGCGGCCGATCCGCCGGGTAGCGCGTCGCGCAGGGCGTCGGCCAACGCGACGGCGTCCTGGATGCCCAGGTTCATGCCCTGCCCGCCGGCGGGGCTATGGACGTGGGCGGCGTCACCGGCCAGTAGCAGCCGTCCCGCCCGATAGGTGTCGGCAAGCCGGTGTTGGATGCGGAAGCGTGATCCCCAGACCAGCTCGGTGACGACGCTGTGTCCCGGGCCGAAGCCGCGAGTGTCCATGATGTTCTGGACGAACTCCGCCGACGGCACCTCTGGCGCCTGAGCGCTCGGCGCGACGATGCGGTGAATGCCACCAGGTAGCGGCGCCAGCACATTCAAGCCGTTCATCGCGTAGAACAGGATGACTTCATCGTCGGGCGCCTCGCCGGAAAGTCGGACATCGGCAAGCGTGAACGATTCGGCGTACTCGCCGCCGGTGAAGCCGATCCCGGCCTCCTTGCGCACGGTGCTATGCGCGCCGTCGCAACCGACCACGAAGCGGGCCCGGATGGTGTCTCCGTCGGCGAAAGTGGCTGTCACGCCGTCGCGATCCTGCGACAACCGGGTCAGCGCTGTGGGCCGGACCACCTCGCCACCGAGTTCGGCCAGCCGCTCGACGAGCAGCGCCTCGGTGGTGGCTTGCGAAATCATCAGTGTGTAGGGGTATTTGGTGGGCAGCCCGGAGAAATCGATCGGGATCAGCGTGCGCGCGCCCTGCCGCATGGTGAACCGCGGGGCGATGAGCCCGGATTTGACCATGCGTCGCGAAACGTCGATATCTTCCAGCACTTCGAGCGTGCGGGCGTTGACCGCGGCCGCACGCGAGGTGTTGGCGCCGGCGGTCAGCCGGTCGACGACGATGACGTCTGCATCGCGACGCAGCAGGGATGCGGCCAGCGTGAGTCCAGTCGGGCCGGCTCCCACAACGAGGACGTCGGTGTCCATCATGGTGATCCTCCATCTAGAAAGCCAACGCTTGTTGGCATGTCTCCATCCTGCGACGCTCGGCAACGTATGTCAACACTTGTTGGCCTACAATCGTTGACATGAGAAGAACGTCACAGGAGACCAAGGCCGCCATCTTGGCCGCCGCCCGCGAGCGATTCGGTGCTAACGGTTTCCAGGCCGCCACCATCCGGGGCATCGCCGCTGACGCCGGGATCGACCCGTCGATGGTGATGCGGTATTTCGGCAGCAAAGGCCAGCTATTCGCCGCCGCGGCGGAGTTTGATCTGAAGTTTCCCGACCTCACCGAACTGGATCGGGCAGCGGTGGGCCGATCACTGGTCAGCCACTTCCTTCAGCGTTGGGAGGGCGACGATGCGCTGGTGATCCTGTTGCGGTCCAGCGCCACCAACGCCGATGCCGCGCAGCGCATGCAGCACATCTTCACCAAACAGCTGCAGCCGCTGGTGGCAACCCTGGTTCCGGCCGCGGAAGCACGCTGGCGGTCTGGGCTGATCGCCACCCAGATCCTGGGCGTGGCGTGGTGCCGCTTCGTGTTGCGATTGCCGGCAGTGGTCAGGATGAGCCGGGCTGAAATCGTCGACTGGGTTGGGCCGACGATCCAGCGGTATCTCGGGTTGCCGGACGGCTAGGGCAGCCCGATGCCGCGGTATCGCCGCAAGCGCGCCGCCATCCGTTCGGCATCTGCCAGCCCGCGAAGCGTGTACAGCTCGGCGGCGATTGCCACGGACAGCCGGGTGCAGAACTCTTTCGGCTCCTCGGCGGCGTCCGGGTGCTCCGGCACGACGACGTCGACGATGCCGGATGCCAACAAATCCGCCGATCGGATGCCTTGTGCGGCAGACAGTTCAGCGGCGTGCGCGGTGTCGCGGAAGACGATCGCGCTGGCGCCCTCGGGCGGCAGCGGCGCCAGCCAGCCGTGCAGTGCGGCCAGTACCCGGTCGGCCGGGACCATCGCCAGGGCCGGCCCGCCGCTGCCCTGACCGAGCAGCACCGACACCGTCGGGGTGTCCAGCGTGACCAGCTCAGCCAGACACCGGGCGATCTCGCCGGCCAGTCCGCCCTCTTCCGCCTCGGCCGATAACGCCGGGCCGGCGGTGTCGATGACGAGCACCAGCGGTAGCCGCAGACCGGCGGCCAACGTCATGCCGCGACGGGCCTCGCGCAACGCGGCGGGCCCGACTCGGCCCCCTTCTAACCCCCCGGTGACGCGCTGCTGGCCGAGGACCACCGCCGGCTGACCGGCGAACTGGGCCAGCGCCAGCAACATGGTCGCCGCTTCACCCTGCTCGGTTCCGGACAGCAGCACCTGTTCGGTGCAGCCGTGTCGCAACAGCTGCCGCACCCCGGGCCGGTCCGGCCGCCGCGAGGCCAGCACCGAGTCCCAGGCCGGGACATCGGGCAGCGGTTCGGGCGGCGACGGATCCGGCGGTGGCCCCGCGTCGTCGGCGACCACTTTGAGCGCGCGGTCGAGGATGCCGCGCAGCTCCCCGAGCGGCACGACCGCGTCGATCACCCCATGCCGCTGCAGGTTCTCAGCGGTCTGGATGCCAGCGGGAAATGGTTCGCCGTACAGCTGCTCGTACACCCGCGGTCCCAGGAAGCCGACCAGTGCCCCCGGCTGGGCGATGGTGACGTGGCCCAGCGAACCCCATGACGCGAACACCCCGCCGGTGGTCGGGTGGCGCAGGTACACCAGGTAGGGCAGGTGCGCCCGTTTGTGCAGCCGGACGGCCGCGGCGATCTTGACCATCTGCAGAAACGCGACGGTGCCCTCTTGCATGCGGGTGCCGCCGGAGCTTGGCGAGGCCAGCAGCGGCAGCCGCTCGGCGGTGGCGCGCTGCACGGCCGCGGTGATCCGTTCGGCCGCGGCTACCCCGATCGAGCCGCCGAGGAAGTCGAATTCGCAGACCACGACCGCCACCCGGCGCCCGTGTACGCGCCCCTCGCCGG
>Ga0153943_1000641_pt1 | contig 10600 bp, 8 predicted proteins | sample TSNJ027MetaG_FD_104721 | JGI IMG/M metagenome (GOLD analysis project Ga0153943, IMG submission 104721) | Attine ant fungus gardens microbial communities from New Jersey, USA - TSNJ027 MetaG | ecosystem: Host-associated > Fungi > Mycelium > Unclassified | place: USA: New Jersey, Brendan T. Byrne...
AACGTGCGTCAGGCAGTCACACGCACGCACAACTGCGGCATCACCACCGAGATCGTCGCCGAGCAGAAACTCGACGGCCGGCTGCGGGCCGAGCTCACCGAGGTGCTACGGGCAGCAGCCAGCGGGTCGCACACGGATCGCGGATTCTGCATGAACCTGGACGGCGTGCTGGAGGGTCGGTACCCGGGCGTACAGCTGATCATCGCCAGGGACAGATCCGGGCGAGCGCAGGGCTTCCACCGCTACGCCACCGCCGGTGGCGGTAGCGATATCAGCCTTGACGTGCCGTGGCGTCGCCGTGGTGCGCCCAACGGGATCGATGAACGCCTTAGCGTCGACATGATCAGTGCGGCCAAAGATGCTGGCGCGCAACGGGTCTCCTTGGCATTCGCGGCCTTCCCGGAGATCTTCGACGAGAAGCAGCGTGGACGGGTGCAGAGTGTGTTCTATTGGCTGATCCATCTGATGGATCCGTTGATCGCGCTTGAGTCGCTATATCGATACCTGCGGAAGTTCCGCTCGCCGGACCAACGCCGGTATGCGCTGGTATCGCTGACTCAGTTGCTGCCGTTGATCTACGTGTTGCTGTCGCTGGAGTTCATGCCGCGTCGACGCGGCCTTTAACGTCTACGGCACCGGTGTCGGCGTCAGCGTGACGCTCAGCCGGTCTTGGACGTTTTGCCGAAACTGATCGGCGCAGCGTTGCTGCTGGATGCGGTCTGGGCCGGCTTTCTGCATGCAGTCGATGTAGTCGCCGCCGCCGACGTCCTTCCAGACCGCCGTCCAGATAGCAATGAACGCCAAGCCGACGATGATCGCGAGCGCACCCAGCACAATGCCGGCGATCGCGACACCGCCATTGTTGGCGGTACCACGCTTGACACGTCCGCGCCCGAAGAACCCGACCACCACCGCGACGAGTCCCAGGACGACTGCGACAAAGACCGACCAGACACACAGCAGCGCGATAATCGCCAGCACCAGCGAGGCGATACCTAGTCCGTTTTTGGGCCCCATCGGCGGTGGCGGGTAACCGTAGTAGGGCGATGGTGGATAGCCGCGGGCGTACGGGCCGGGCTGATTTTGATGTGGGTACGGGTGTGGATATGGATATGGCGGCGCCGTTTGCGCTGCTCCCTCGGGGTTTCGGCGTCTGTCCGACGGCCTGTCCGGAGGTTGGGTCATGGCTCGCTTTCTAGCTGGACGTCCTCAGCGACTATTCGCCAGAGTACGCGTCGGCGCCGATGCGTAGTTCGGGACAGCAAATGTCATTGGGCAGGTGATGAGTAGCCACCACCACCGTCCGCTGTGCGGCTACCAGGCCACCGTCGGCATCCAGGATGCTGCGCAGAATGGTTTCGGCGTCAGCGGCATCCAGGTGCTCGGTCGGTTCGTCGAGCAGCACGATTCGTGCAGGTGAGATGATCGCCCGGGCCAGCAGCAGCCTCCGGCGTTGGCCCGCCGACAACGCCTGAGCGCCGCCGGACAGCATCGTGTCCAAGCCATTCGGCAGACCGCCCAGCCACGCGTCCAGGCCGACCCGGTGCAGCGCGACGCCCAGCTCATAGTCCGGGCAATCGCCCCGCGCCACCAATAGGTTGTCCCGAACGGTCGTCGCAAAAATATGCGCATCCTCAGCGAAAAAACATACAGCACAGCGTATTTCGTCTTCGCCAAATACGCGCAGCGGTGATCCGTCCAACGTGACCTCGCCACGCGACGGTGCCAGCAGACCTGCGAGGGTCATCAGCAGCGTCGTCTTCCCGGACCCGCTGGGCCCAGTCACGGCCAGTCTGGCGCCCGGCGGCAGGTCGACCGTCACGGCACCTGGCGCCCTGGCACCCGGGTATGCGGCAACCATGTCCTTGCTGCGCACCCGCCCGATCGGCAGCGGATCTGGTGGCGTGGGCGGAGGAATCGGTCCGGGAAGCGGGGCCCGGAGTGTGGCGTCAGCCGGGGTCAGGTCGAGCAGGCGCCGTGCCGCCAACCGTGACCGTGTCAACTGAATGGCAGCGGCGGACAACGGAGTCGTCGCCTCGAACGCTGACAGCGGCAACAGCATCAGGACGGCCAGCGTGGTGGGTGCAACCGAGCCCGCCATCCCGATGGCCGCCACCACGGCCCCCAGCACGCTGACGCCGATCGCCGCCGTGGGAATGGCCTCCGCAAACGCGGCCGGTCGGGCCGCGGCGTCAATGGCTTCGCCCCAATCGCGTTGCCGGCGCTGCGACTCGGTGACGACATCGCGCAACCTACCACCAACTCGTAGCTCGGGCGCATGCTCGAGTGCAAGCATCGCCGACACGTCACGCCCGGAATGATGTTGGCGTGCAACAACTTCCTGGGCAGTGGCAGCCCTCGATGCCAGCCATGGCGCAACAATGCCTGCGACCAGGAGGCAGATCGCCAAGATCGCCGCAGCCGACGGCGAGATAATCCCGACGACCACCACCGCCGTCACCGCAAGCACGGCCGCGACGCTGAACGGGAGCAGGGAGCGCACCAGTACGTCGGCCAGCTGATCGACATCAGCGCCGACTCGCGAGACCAGCTCGCCGCTGTGCAACCGAGTTGCGATGTCGGCAGGACCGTGCGCTAGGCGGTTATAGATCAGCGCGCGAGCAGTGCCGGCGGCTCGCAACGCGGTGTCGTGGCTGGCGAGCCGTTCGCAATAATGCAGCACGCCACGGGAAATCGCGAAGGTGCGCACCGCCACCACCGCGATCGACAGATCCAACACCGGTGGCATTTGCCAGGCGCGGGTGATTAACCAGGCCGACAGTCCGGCCAGCGCCAGAGCGCTGCACAGCGATAACACTCCAAGCGCAACCGCCAGCAGCAAGCGCGGGATCCGCGGGCGCAGCAGCCGCACCGCGGCCGGCAGGGGATCAGACCCGAGCATGGTGGACGTTCCCCGCGCCGGCCACCCCGATGACGTGATCACCGATTCCGACGACCTGTTCGCGGTGGCCGACGACCACCATGGTGGCGCCGGCGCGGGCCCGGTCGACAATGGCCCGCAGCACTCGGGCCTCGGTTGCGGCGTCCAGGTGGGCGGTGGGCTCGTCGAGCAGCGACACCGGCGCCGGTGAGCCTAGCGCGCGGGCTAACCCGAGACGTTGACGCTGACCGAGCGACAGGCCCACTCCGCCACTTCCGATAACGGTGCTTATACCGTCGGGCAATTCTGCCAATACTTGATCGAATCCAGATGCTGCACAGGCGCTTTCAAGATCGGCGAAGTCGCCGAACAGGGCCAGGTTGTCAGCGACGGTCCCGGGGATGAGCACTGGGCGCTGCGGCAGCCAGGACACCTGCCGCCACCATGCGGTCGGTTCGAGATCCGCGATCTCGACTCCGGCGACGGCGACACCACCATTGGTGGCCGCAGTAATTCCCGCGATGACTTGCAGTGTGGTGCTTTTGCCCGAACCGTTCGCACCGGTGAGCACCGTTACCTGACCCGGCTGGATCACCGCGCTGAGGTCATGCGGGCAGAGCCCATCCCGACCTGCGACGCTGAGCCCGTCGAGAACAATCGCCGCCCCCCGCGCCGAGACCGTCCGAGAACCCGGCACCGGGCTTGCGGAGCCCTCGATCAGCGCAAACGCCTTGTCGGCGGCGGCCCGGCCATCCTGGGCGGCATGGAATTCCACGCCGATGCGGCGCAGCGGCCAGTAAACGTCAGGCGCGAGCAAAAGCACGGTCAAACCAGCGGTCAGGCTGATCTCGCCGAACACCAGACGCAGGCCGATGCTGACCGCCACCATGGCGACGCCGAGGGTGGCGAGAAGCTCTAGTACCAGCGCCGAAAGAAACGCGATTCGCAGCGTGGCCATTGCTGAGCGCCGGTGGGCGGCGGCCAGCTCGGAGATGCGGCGCTCGGGCCCGCTGGCGCGGCCGAGCGCCCGCAGCGTGGGAATCCCGGCGATCAGGTCCAACAATCGAGCCTGCAGGGTGGCCATGGCAGCCAGCGCGGTAGCGGACCGGTCAGCGGTCGCCAGACCGATCAGCACCATGAAGATCGGGATCAGCGGCAGCGTGATCACCACGATCACGGCCGATTTCAGGTCGTAGAGACCGAGCACGGCCGCGCTGACCGGAGTCAGGATCGCAGCCAGTAGCAATGCCGGCAGGTACGCGGTGAAATACGGTCGCAGCGCGTCGAGCCCGCGAGTCACCACCGCCGCCGCGGCATCACGCTCGACTGCCAGCTGCCTGGGTTGTCGAGCGGTGACGGCCGTGAGCACCCGACCGCTGAGATCGGTGATCACCGCGCTGGCCCCATGTTGGCCCAGCCGGGCTTGCACCCAGCGCGCCCCGGCACGCACCGCCCACACCGCGAACAGGATCGATAACGCCGGCACCCACCGGCCCAAATTGCGCGCAGCCGGGTCGGTGATGACCCGGGAAGCGATGTGCGCCAGCAGGATCGCCGAGCCGATCGCGCAACCGGAGATCACCACACCGCAAACCGTCGTTGCGGCCAGAAACCGGCGGAGCGCCGCTGATGCCCGCCATAGCCGCGGATCCAGGGGCCCCCGGCTGTTCCTGCTCAGGACGCTCGCCTCGCCAGGCCGGTCGCCGGCGGTATGCGGTCAGCCGAAATCCGCTGCCGGAAAACCCAATACGTCCAGCCCTGGTATATCACCGTCAGCGGAGCCATCAGCGCCGTCACCCAGGTCATGATCTTGAGGGTGTACGGCGTCGAGGAGCCGTTGTAAATCGTCACGCTCCACTGTTTGTTCAGCGTGGACGGCACCAGGTTGGGATAGAGCGCTCCGAACAGCAGAATCACCACCCCTGCGACGACCACGGCAGTGCATAGGAACGCCCAGCCATCGGATGCGCGCCGCCACACCAACGCGACCGCCGCCAGTTGCGCGATCACCGCGACCGTCAGCACCAGCCAGGTCCAGTTCTTGCCGTAGGCCAGTTGCGTCCAAAGCCCAAAGCCCCCAACCAGTGCCGTCACCGGAAGCGACAACCGCACCGCGAAGCGGTGAGCGTCGTCGCGGATCGCGCCGGAGGTCTTCAAGGCGACGAACACCGCACCGTAGAACAGAAACAGCCCCGCCGTGGCCAGACCGCCCAACAGCGTGTACGCGTTGAGCACATCGGTGATCGACACGTCCACGCGGCCATTGCCGTCGACCGGGAGCCCGCGCACCAAGACGGCGAACGCTACGCCCCACAGCACCGCAGGCAACCACGACCCTGCCGCGATTCCGAAGTCGGCCAAGGCCCGCCATTTCGAGTCGTCGATCTTGCCGCGCCATTCGATCGACACCGAACGCACGATCATGCCGAACAGGATCGCCAGCAGCGGCAGATACAGGGTGGAGAATACGGTCGCGTACCAGCCGGGAAATGCGGCGAACATCGCTGCGCCGGCGGTGATCAGCCAAACCTCGTTGCCGTCCCAGACCGGCCCGATGGTGTTCAACGCTGCGCGGCGGCGGGTTTCTGGTTCGCCCACGCCGACGCGGGCGAATGGCTCCATCAACATGCCCACGCCGAAGTCGAAGCCCTCCAGAATGAAGAAACCAAGGAACAGCAACCCGATGATGCCGAACCACAACTCTTGCAGTCCCACCGGTCAGCTCCTTTCCGTCAGCAGGCCCTAGTAGGCAAAAGACAACGGCGCCACCTCGTCATCGCTGGGTGACCGGGCCGCAGCCGGTTCCGCGTCGTGTTCCAGTGGCCCTTCGACGACGTAACGCTTGAGCAGCCAGAACCAGATCACTGCCAGCACCGCGTAAAGGAGGGTGAACGTGACTAGCGAGGTGACGACCATGCCGGAGGCGTGATGTGAGACTCCCTCGTGGACGGTGAAGCGGACCTGTTGGTCACCAGTCGGGTTCGGCACGACGATCCAGGGCTGACGGCCCATTTCGGTGAATACCCACCCGGAGATGTTGGCCAGGAACGGCGCGGGAATGGCGATCAGCGCCAGCCAGGAGAACCATCGTTGACCGGGGACCCGGCCACCGCGGGTGAGCCATAACGCGATCACCGCGAAAAGTCCGGGAATCGCCAGTAGCCCGATCATCGCGCGAAACGACCAGTAGGTGACGAACAGGTTGGGCCGGTAGTCGTTTGGGCCGAATCGGTGTTGGTAGTCCTGCTGGATATTGCGCACACCTTGCAGGGTGACGTCGTTGAATCGGCCCTTGGCGAGAAAGGGCAACACGTAGGGCACTTCGATCACGCGGGTGACGCTGTCGCAGTTGTTGTGTGTGCCGACTGTCAGGATGGAGAAGTCCGGATCGGTTTCGGTGTTGCACAACGATTCCGCCGAGGCCATTTTCATCGGCTGCTGAACGAACATCAGCTTGCCTTGAGAGTCACCGGTGAAGAACAAGCCGACTGTGGCAATAAGCGCTACCCAACATCCCAAGATGGCGGCCGGGCGGAAGATGGTGCGGGCATCGGCCGCCGCGTCGGGCTGGTCCGTTGCGGGTTTACCAGAACGGACCAGCCACCATGCACTGATGGCGGCGACAAACGTCGCAGCGGTCAATAGTGAGCCGGCGACGGTATGTGAAAACGCTGCTCGCGCAGTGTTATTGCCAAGCAGCGCGGTGATGCTGTGTAACTCCGCGCGCCGGGTCGCGGGGTTGTAGTGTGCGCCGACCGGGTGCTGCATGAAGGAGTTCGCCACGATGATGAAGAACGCGGAAACGTTGACGGCGATCGCGACGATCCAGATGCATGCCAAGTGCACCAGCCGGGGCAATCGATTCCAGCCGAAGATCCACAAACCGATGAAAGTGGATTCGAAGAAGAACGCGGCCAGGCCTTCCATCGCCAGAGGGGCGCCGAACACGTCGCCGACGAACCGCGAGTACTCGCTCCAATTCATGCCGAATTGGAACTCCTGCACGATCCCGGTGGCCACCCCGATCGCGAAGTTGATCAGGAATAGCTTGCCGAAGAACTTGGTGAGTCGATACCAGGCGACGTTGTCGGTGACGACCCACGCCGTTTGCATGACGGCAATCAGCGGCGCCAGACCGATGGTGAGCGGCACAAAGATGAAGTGGTAGACGGTAGTGATACCGAACTGCCACCGCGACACGTCGACGACGTTCATCTGTCATCTCCTTGACGACAGGCCTGCTACTACGACGCAGTGTAGTAGACGGTCACGGTCAGCGCTACGGCATTGTCGCGTCGATCACGATTCGGCCGGTGCGGCCGTGAGGGCCTTGTCCACCCTCTTGGACGCGCCGCGGATGCCGAACGACGAGACAATCTCGAAGATCCCGATGACGACGAGCCAGATGGCGACGATGAGGATCAGGATCGCGAGCGATTCGAAGGGCGATCCGATCATCACAATGCCCGCCAGCAGGCTGATGACACCAATGAATATCTGCCAGCCGCGACCGGGCAAGGTGGGATCGCTAATGGCCGAGATCGACGTTGCCACACCGCGAAAGATGAAGCCGACGCCAATCCAGATCGCTAACAGGAGAATCGCGTAGCCTTCGCCGAAGTGTCGGAAGCATAGCACCGCCAACACCAGGGAGGCTGCGCCGCTGATGAACAACAGCACTCGCCCGCCGGCCGAGACGTGCAGGCTGAACGCGAAGACAACTTGTGCGATACCGGTGATCAGCAGGTAGATGCCGAAGAGGACAGCGGCTATGAGGATGGAATCTCCGGGCAAGACGTACACCAGGATCCCGAGGGTCAGCGTCAGAATCCCGGATACCAGCGTCGACTTCCACAGATGCGGCAACAACGTTGGGACAGCAGTGGTTTCCATTGCCGAATTTTCCCACAAACGGTGATCTTGGTGGCAGGTTTGCGTTACGCGTTATACGCCGCCTCTTGTGGCGCCTCGGCACGCACACCGCCGGAACCGGTGTCTGGTTTGCGGCCAATGAGATACCACGTGCGCATGACGCCTTTCCCTTTGACGGCGAGGACGCCCCGCTCCTCTAGCAGGAAATCGTTTTTCAGCCGCTGGTAGACGTCCTCGGGCACCTGAATTCGTCCCACCGAATCGGTGGATTCCATCCGGGACGCCACATTGACCGCGTCACCCCACACGTCATAGAAGAACCGGCGAGAGCCCACCACGCCTGCCACGACCGGACCGGAGGCAAGCCCGATTCGCAGCGGCACCACGTCACCGCGCGAATCCCTCAGTCCGCTCACGGCTTCGGCCATGTCAAGCGCAAGGTCGGCTATCGCCTCGACGTGATCGGGCCGCGGCTGGGGCACTCCACTGACCACCATGTAGGAGTCGCCACTGACCTTGATCTTTTCCAGCCCATGCTGATCGACCAGCCCATCGAAGGTGCTGTACAACCGATCCAGGAATCTGATCAGCTTGTCCGGCGCGATGTCGCTGGCCCGTTCGGTGAAGCCGGCGATGTCGGCGAACAGGACTGAGGCGTCGTCGTATTTGTCGGCAACGATGTTGCGCGCCGGGTCTTTTAGCCGCTCAGCGATGCTGGCCGGCAAGATGTTGGCCAGCAGAGCTTCGGACCGTTCGTATTCCAATTCCATGGCCGATTCGGCGCGGACGATCTCGCGTACCGCGTACCACACCGTCGTGACGACCATCAGGCAGCTCGAGATCGTCGTAACGACGAAGCCCAAAGACAAAGCCCATGCCGGCTGGACACCGGTGTCTCGGGGGACGAGGAACTGCAGGGTGATCACCAGCGCGGCAGCGACGGCTGCCAGGCCCGCCGCCAAGACGATGCGGTCGATGCCCAATTGCAACACCACGAGGCAGGACGCGACCAAAAAATAGAATTGCAAGCCCGAGCCGGTGCCCACGATCCAGCAGATGACAAAAATCGACACGTAGGCGGTGCCGATGAAGGTCAGCGGCGCGACCAACTCACCGAAGCGGTGAAGCGAAGGGACGATGGCATAGATTGCGGCGCCGGCGACGTTGATGGCGCCGGTCCACCAAAGGTGCGGCGCGGCGAAAACCTCGATGAGCCCGAAACCCGCGCTGATGATCATTGCCATCGAGGTGGTGAGGTGCAGAATGCGGCGTCGCCGCGTAGTGCGATCGGCATAGTGCTGACTGCGGACGCGCGGTTGCTCCCGCACTGCTGCTACGCAGTCCGGCGTCCGCCGCGAACCTCCTGGTTGTGGGGCGCTGCATCTCTTAGCCACCACGTCAAAAGCCTAAACGGTGGGCTCGAATTTGCGGAACGTGGCCTCACGACTTGTCGGACAGATCTCGTCAACGCGGGTGTGCCCAATGCTGCCACGTATTCGCGTACATCGGAGAAGCCCAGTGCGCGAACCGCTTTCCGCCACGGTGAACGAGCGCCAGACGATGCACAGCCTGCTAATACGCGAGAGACAAAATGTCCGGATATTCGGAACAATCAAAGAGTTCTATCAGTTTTTTCCTATCCGATGTTAAGTCGGCGGCACCGTTTCAGCGGCTTCAGTGATTCGGCGGCGCTGAGAAAATCGCGCACCCGAATGGGGTGCGGTCCGCGAAGGGAGTGTGCCCTCGGTGAGATTCGAACTGTTTTAAACATTGCAGGTCGGGTGCCCGAACCGCCCTCTAGCTGCGGAAACAACATCACCACCGCTCACGTAGATGACCGGAATTGAGGCAGATTGTGGCCACGGTGCGGCCAGCGCCGCAAGGTTGATGCCGTACCGATTCATTAAGGAAAACAACATGAAAATCCAAATCCTGGCCGCGCTCGGACTAGCTACAGCCGCTATAGCTGCGGTTGGTACGGCCGGCGCGGACCCGACACAGGCACCAACGCCGCCTGGATACCAGATAGCAGGGCAGCTCCCCGGCGTCCAGACCTATCCGCCCCAGTCCCTGCGGAACATGCTGGCGTGCGGGTTCAGGTACGAGCCTGGGACCGGGACTTGGCAGCCGGGAACCGGATCGCCTTAGTCCCGCGTCTAAGCAGTTGATCGGGCCGCCACACACTCTCCCGGGGGCGGCCCGATCTGGCGACGAACCGTGTTGCCGCCTGCGCTGTTGTTAGGCCATTCGACCCCAATTTTTCTCCTGAATGCAGCCTAAGCGGTCACTAATAGACACTCAGGCCAGTTCAGAATCTACATACGTAACCAGCGTCTTCTGAGATAGGCTCGGGCGGTCGGCGAACCGTCGGGGGTTGGGCATTAAAAGCTCGTGTGCGAGACGCTGGCGATGGGGCCGCCACCCCAATGCACATCCATATAGACACATACCCGATTGGAGGCTCGCACATGAGTCGCAACGCTCGTACCCCAGCGTCACGCAGCCGCCGAATAGCGTTGGGTTTTGGCACGGCCGCCGGCGCCGCCGTTATTGCCGCGTCGCTCAGCATGGGCACCGCACCCGTGGCCGGCGCGGACGTCTCCGATGCGGATGTGGTCAGCTCTTTGGTCGGGGCACTCGACCCGAACGCGTTTAGCGCCGCGGGTTTCCCCGATGCGGCCGAGACTGTCGCCAGCGCGGATGCGATCAGCTACCTGATCGACGCATTGGACCCCGACCAGTTCACCTCCTCGGGCGCACCGGCGGGCGTGTTTGGGCTTGCGGGCTACTACCTTGACTCGTACCTGTTCGGGCCCAACACCTATTTCTCTTTCGTTGATGCCTTTC
>Ga0153943_1000644_pt1 | contig 10593 bp, 8 predicted proteins | sample TSNJ027MetaG_FD_104721 | JGI IMG/M metagenome (GOLD analysis project Ga0153943, IMG submission 104721) | Attine ant fungus gardens microbial communities from New Jersey, USA - TSNJ027 MetaG | ecosystem: Host-associated > Fungi > Mycelium > Unclassified | place: USA: New Jersey, Brendan T. Byrne...
ACTAATACTAGTGATCACTAGCTGTCGTGTTTCCTATGGCTATAAACGTTACCTTGGCCGCACTTTCTAGGATCAGGATGTGGGTATATAATGATACCTTATCGATGAGTCTCATTGACTAGCGGATAGGGATTGGCCTTCTATCCTTGGCTTCGGTTTGAGGCCTCCTGTTACTCGCTTCGAAAAAATCATCAATCTTTAGTTCATCTATTCCAGAGGTATATGAGTCGATGGCAAGGAGGCTGTTTCCTTTTATTTGGAGGAAGCTATTACCACGAGGCATGTCATTCCTCAATGCTTGCAGAATGAACGTAGATAGGGATACTGTCTCATTGTTTGTGGTAAAATCATATCTAACAAAGTCATTGCGACATTAGAGCATCGTAAACGGTCGCGAAACCGCACAAGAATTCAAGAGAAGTTGGATATTCCTACAAGATATCTCACTCATTAGGCTGAGACCTGCACGATACAGCAATTTGACGATTTGTATCCGACATTCACATGGGTTATGTGGGCTTGGAATCCATGGACCTGTGGGGAGGGGAGGAACATGTGCTGAGGAAGTTGGAAGGTTATTTGTGACGCTCTGCTGGGACTCGGCATTCGGCATGTTCAAGGAGATCTCGGATATGTCCGCCAATCTGTTGACCAAATAACAATAATTTAACTTGACTTGCATCTATACACGACTCACACTGATATAGCATCCTTCTCTAGGGAGAATGATATGGCACTTGAGATATTTCAGCTTGACCCTCAACCCACTGAATGACGCAAGGTCCAGGAGTAGGCTTGGGGTCCACCTGAATGGACCATGAGGCATAACCATTCTACAGTCACTGATGATGAAGTATCATAAGGAACCCCTTTCATATTTTGTGCTGCTTACCCTCGTTCTACTTTTGCATCATTTGTCTTTTGACGGACCTATTGTACATGAGATGTCGTGTCGCCATAAGCTAAAGAGAGGAATGGCTGTTTCTAGAACAAATGACACTGGAAAAATTACTTGGCTAGATCCCTCGATGAAGCAAAGTCTCTCATCGCATAAATCATCTACACTGATCATTAGATCGATAGCTGGTAGCTATTGTCTTTATATAGGATAAATCAGAAAATCACATGGTTGATTGCACTGCCATTCTCTGATCCAGATCATTGTTGATCATAATCGAATAAAGTTCTAAAGATACTCCGAGTAAAAAGTTGATACTCTGGGCAAAAGAGTCAAAAACATCTTTTTTTTATTATCAAGCATAGTTAGAGCTTGAAGCTCGTGTCCACACAAGCTCATGGTTCATAAATTGCCGCTTTCAAGACTTTTTATCTTGTACACAACTTGTGGGGTGTGTTGCCAAATCAAACTCCGCGAAATTGAAGAACCGACAATGCGCAGCTAACGGTTCAAAAAAAGTGTCTGATTTTATACAACGCCGATCCTCTGTCATCTGAGTGAATACATCAAGGCCGATCAGAGTCGCTGCTTTCATCTTACCGGACAAGGGCCCTCACTGACACATCACGTAAAACTGAAATTCTCGCAAAAAAAGACCGACAAAAGACTGGGCGCCCGTGGTCTTCGCAGGCGAAGATGATGTCAATACAGGGATGAGAAATCAACTTGGAGAACGCCAAAAAATTACGACAATTGCAAGACGTCAAGTTGCGCAAGCATAGTTATCACAAGATTAACGTACAACATAGTATCAGAAATTATTTGAAGGACTCTGGATCTCACATCCTATCCATATGAAACCTCTGTTTGAGCCATGTATGCACCCAGGTTCGACTTCGGCTCAAGTATCTTTATGCTGTTCCGAGTCACAATATATGCATCGGGGATTTCAGGGTGGGAAATGCTTATGAAATACGAGAATAATTGCTGCGCCTTCATTGACTTGTGTAGTCTCTGATCTCGTGTTTTTGACGGGAAAAAAGATCACCTACGCGGTAGCTGGTACTAAGAATTACCCCTTGTTACCTAATTCTGGGGCACAAATCGCCATCATTTGACCATCAAAAGGGTCCAAAATTCACACAGGCAGCTTAAGATTCCATCTGTCTTAATCAAACTGACTGGGTGTCGAATAACGATTATCTGAAATCTATTGGGACATGAAAATGTTGGTATATCCTCAGATCTCGCACGAACCTTTCGCAATCCGGAAACTTGAGCCGCTGAAAGTTGATGCGGAAAGGACTCGGCGGGTCTGAAGGAATCTCCTATCAGCTTCGGTAAACTGAGCTTACAATGCTCATTCCCATAGATCAGTGATTCAGATGTTTTAGAAGGCAGCGGCGATCACGACCATCTATGCGCCTTATGGCATTTCCGCATAGCTGCTGGCGGCCATCCATATCATGGCGTCAGCTCTTGAGTGCATTTAAGCGGGCTTCTGGATATGTAAGTAGGAGAATCGCGCTCATGGCTTAGGCTCTTTTCTCCTAGGATATACCAATAAATCATCATGGTCATCGCTTCTCCTACTTTGGATAACCAAGTACTTCTGAGTCAGGTGTCTTGCACCCTATCCCTGAATACTCTCACGATAGGCATCATATCTTTGGCATTCACTCTTCTCCTGAACGGAAAGGTCGGATCGATAGGAAACGATTTTACTGGAGCTACCATCACGTGAATAGCATTTTTATCCTGCTTTATGGATTTCTGGCATATGTGACCGTTGGTTTGCATCTTCTCTATTCGCAACAGACATTCCTTCTTTCGTATCTGGTTCTGAAATGGTGAAGACAAGTGCATCAACCATCAAGTGAAGCCTCCTAAAATTCTTCTTCCATTTCCCTTTGTGCTATAGCATAACTTGACCGTTAGTGTCGTACTTTGGTTCTCATCTGCTCGTTTTCCATCTCTGTCTACTTATTATCACGGTTTTATGAAGCTTCTATTGTACACATGGTCGCCCCTCAAAAGGCGCACACAAGCCAAAATGAATATTCCCAATGCTGACAAACCAGGTGGGAGGCTTGGAGACCAGCACAAGAATTTCCACCCACTAGACCAATAGCATCCGGTCAACTTCCTTCTGTTGTAGTAAGTACCCTCTTCGTCTGGTACAGAATTACCGCCCCTGTAGGTTACTTTGGGCAGATGCCGATTTGATCCTTCATACCTCATCCCAGTCAGTATCTCTGTAGTTGAAGGAATGGACTTTTAAACAGTCCCCACAGACCATTCCTCATTTGGAGTCTACGGAGCTGATGGATGTGTGATGTCATTTAGCTGAAGATATTGCACTGGGAATTTGGTGTCCTGAATTAAATGAAGGAGGGTAGCTTCAGGACTGAGACTGGTCAACAAATTTCTATTCCTGAAATATGTCCTCGCTAATCTCTCTTTCAAAACCTTCGTCACTCGAAACCCAGCCCACCTTCCTCTTTCTTCTTATATCACTGCATACGATGATCAGTAATCGTCCGGGAGTCAAGGCGCATATGTTCTCTCATTGAGCTATTTGAACGTTCAGGACCTGTGCATAGCGATCTGTTAACGCTGTATTTACAGCAACTCGCTGCATTATCTATCTGGAATCCTACATCGGACTGGCGCCTTGTTCAGAATGACATAGAGATTTAAAACCTGATCCCTTCCACGGTGTCCTTCATACCCGCCTTTCTGGAGCATCCTTTTTACCTGCGAGACAATATTGAGTAAAAAAAAAGTGTTTTGTGAGATATATCACCAACTCCCCTCCAGCATTTGTTTTTCTTCAAAGGGGGACAATAAGCCGGAAGTAGTGACCTGGGGACAAACAAGGCTGAGAAAGCGCTGGAAAAGAAGACGAATACGTAAATTCTTGCCAAGTAAACGAGTTCTTCGGTTGTCTGTGACCTTAGGCCTCGGAGTATCTAGCCTGGAAAATGGTATAGGGAAAAAGCACCTCCTGGGACTGGATGCCATTACAACATTCTTAACCTTGTCTTCAGGCATCGTTGCTCAGAATGGCAAATCACCGTTCAACCTAGGAGGAGTAGATACCAGGTGTTCTGAGTCAGCCGGAGATGATGCAGCTCCTCAAGAAGGTTGGGCCCCAATTTCAGTTTAACGGATTGATGATTCTTCGTCCACGGAGAGGGAGGAGCTGCTTGAAAAAGATCCACGTAATCTTGAGAGGTAGAGAGATTGTCATTTTCAGCCAAGTCCATGGACTAGGTCAAGTGAGTTTCTGGAGGACCATTGCACCGCCTCTAGCAGGGTCGAAAGTACTCCTCAGTTTCGGCAAAGAGCAGGTGGTCGGGTGGAAATAACCGTGTAGGATCGTCTGAGCTGAATTGGGTCCTTCATCAAGATCTCTTACATGAAGGGACAAGATCATGGCGGAAAACGAGACATCTATTTTCAGTCTTTTGCGCGAATATGCCGTTGGACTAAATCAGCTTCACCTGAAAAAACACCAAGCTGACAGGCGGTGGCGCCCGATATAATGTCAAGTTAACGGGCTTCGGCTCACGTACTCTCATACTGGTAAAGGTTAATGGACGCCCGACGCAAGGCATCCTGAATACAGGTGGCTTTCCTCTACCATCGATCCGGTCTAGATAATTATTCTGATCATGCAAGGAACAGCACAACTCGAGACACTTGATAAAGCAAAGGAGACAGCTTTCGGGTAGCACACCCCAGCACTCTCAATTGTCCGACAACATCAAACTTAGACATCCCATAATGACGAGCAACCCAGATATACCTCTTTTCATCGGTTATATTGAGACCACCATGGATGCTCTTCGAATCATCCTAGCCGCACGTCTGGGTATCATTCCACGCATCACTCGCCGTCTCAACGACTCTGAACGAAGAACAATGATAAAGAGTGGAGCTGTCTTTGTTTTCAGCGTCGAGGAAAGTGGCATCAAACGCTGGACTGGTATATTATGGTTCCGTTCCATACGAGCTCCGCGTTCTGACTCTTCTCTTTGAGATGGGCGCTGCTGGTCTCCATCACGTATAATCGCCAACTTTCTTGTTAGTTTCCGAGTAGCATTCAATGTGCCATCAGTTGATCTTGTGTTTTCTCCAGGTCTATCGGGAGATCATCGAGAAGATACTTGGTCGCAGCGGACACAAGAAGCCATATCCACAAGACGACCCATCTGGTCGCAACCTCGCTAGACGCAACTCTCCAGACCAGTTATCCTACAAGAGCCTTGCAAATGGCCACTCCGGCAGTGACCAAGGCGTATTCAAACCAAATGGCTTGATCAAGAAGGTGTGCCAGAGCATTGAACCAACGTTCGCCCTTCTCTGACGAAGGCTTCGCAGACAATAACAGTTACGATTGAAGGCTCAGACCTTCATCTCGTCTCATACTACACCCCGGAGGACGTACGTTCAGGTGTCCTCAAAGTGAGTTCTGCTCATGTCAGATGTCCATTAGATCTGACGATGATGGCAAGCGCCCAACGTCTCGTTCCGATATCATGAGCCTTCACATGCCACCGCATTTATTCCGGTCAACCAACTTTAGAGTCCCACCCAAAGTTGAGATTGGACCTGATGGTACACAAGGATTCCAGTAAGAGCTCCCTGTTTCCAACCAGAGCGGTGTTCCTACTGACGAGAACTGACAGGTGTGATGCTGAAGACCTGCAGACGACCCCAGAGTGCAAGGTAGAAGAGTCTATATATCATGTTCCAGATACTTCCGGTTAGAGTTCTCGTATGGTATACCCGATGTCTGTTGATGCCTTTATAGGGAGTCCGAGTCACTCGCTGTCCCATTGCCACAGTCTCCCTTATAATAACATCCACGGACGTTCTAGTACCAGCGACAGATGGGCAAATTCAGGGGCCGACAATCTCCTACCATCCTTGCCCATGCGCCAGGAGCATATCTCTTGGACGCCTGCTCTCCATTCTTCCCATCCGAGCATTGCTAGGCGACGGGATACTAGTCACCTATCTCCCCCTGAATCATGGTCGAGCTTGAACGGTTCAACGGGGAGGTGGTTCGGATCTCATGATGTATCAAACCATACATCTCCCTATCTTGAGCAACGTGCACGAATACGAACATCGGGTCATCCCTATGAGGAGGCAGCAAGCATGAGAAGAGACTCAGAGAGCATGTCGCCGAGTTATAGTCATCGATTTCCTGGACGTTGCCCAAGTGGTAGAGATACCAGTCATCGGGGGTTAAGCTGGCATCAGCGCGATGTCGAAAATTTGAAGGACAGCAGGAATCACCATGCCGACACGTCTTTTACTCCTTCCCCTACTCTGCCTTTCTCGAGTTATCACCAGTCGCATCAGCACCAGCAGCATTCCTCAACCCATTCTTATAGTTCTTCCTCCGGCTGGTCATCAGCTGATGCGTCGATCATGGACACACCAGCAGCTCTCCAAGCCTTGTCGCCCCAAACCAGCATCTCATACGATACAACACCCTACGCTGCTAATTCTACAAATATGCCCGGCTCAGCAGAATTCGCCAATGTTGATGAAATGTGATATCAAACATCAGTCGTGCAAGTCGAATATCTTGGAGCTCGTACTGTTCTCTTGACACTGTTAACTTTTCTTTGTTTTGGTGTTACACACACATGCTGTCTATAACGATCTATACCCTACAGATGGATTAAAATATTCTTGGTAGTGTTACCAAATCTTTTTTTCTTGCTTTCGCATATTGTCATTGAAGACTCCCAAAAGCGATTTAGTTCAGATTCAGATAACGTGCAAAAAATGATATCAAGTCTATGTGGCGATAGTATCACGAGGTAGTAGAAAGTCAAACGAGCCCGGAAGGCACTAAACTATTTCAGGCTTGTGTTTATGAGTCTGAATTTTGCGTTCGTCTCTCGATAAATTCCTTGATCCTGGCATGACCGTCTAAACTACCGAAAAAACAACGCTTTGTGGCGCTTTCCCAAAGAACAACATCCAACTGTCTTGCGTAATTGAGCACCAGCTCGTAGTCGGCTTGTGAAGTAAAGGACGTATATAAATAACCTAGGGGGAGGAAAATATTTAGCTAACTCTATGAGACCATTCAAAAGCTCACCTTCACTGGACTTGAGCCGGTTTTTCTCCAGTTCCCAAAGTCGTATCTGATCCTGGACGGTAACCGGTAGAAGAGGATTCTGATGAATGATAAGCTCAAACGAAGAGAGGGAAACGTCCGAGTGCTTACATTCTTCCGCATCTGCGGATGCGCATGTGTGACCAGGTAACTGATGATCTTCCAAAAGGACTTTCAGTGTCTGCTTCATCACAAAGCGAACAACACGCACTTGGTCGGCGGTGATGCCGTTCATTAAGGCTTTTTTGACGCTATCCCTTGTAATCATGCCAACAATCAGATTTGGAAAGCGGTATTTGAGTGACACGAAAAGATTCAAAACGGCGGTTTGCAAGGGGTTGTCTGGTATCTCACCAATAGCTGTTAATGATGGTTGGACGTTGAAAAACCACACATACCTGTGTAGGCATATATTCGATAATTTGTTTCGAGAACAATAAACCCTTCCTTAGGCCCAGAGTCTGCGCCGACAGTCGTGGGAAGCGGTGGCATGGAAGAAGTCAGAGTTGTGCCAAGTCGAGTCGGGCTGAAACGCCGCGAATTAGGCTGAAGAGAACAGTCAGAAAAGAAGTATACAAATTCTGCAATGGCGCATACTCTTCGTTGCCAAATCAGACCATAATCACGGAGGTCTTCAAGCATAGCTTTTTGAGTGGTGCTCAGATTTTCAATCGAGTATTCCTGCAAAAGAGTTCAACCTGTCAGCGGAGGTGGTGATGCACCACGACACGAGTTACTCGTCCGAGGTCCATGGTGGACAGCATAAACAGGAATCCTAGAACTTCAACTAGGTCCATATGCCTTTCCTGGATTCCGTGGACGTCAGATGCAATCAGAAAGCTATGTTCATGTATGGGCTCACTTCGGCTAGTTGCAAATACTGAAGAAGTAGATCCCAGAGCTGCGTGTGCGGAGAATGGAGCAAGAACTGAAAGCCCGCTGACGTGATCTGTAAAGGCCCCCCACTAATGATGTATGCAATCTATCTCCGTCTCGAAGAGTGAAGGCAGAACCTACTGGAAGGTGCACATCAGACCACTACGCTGAAGTAAGAACAGAACACCCTGCGATGGTTTTGTTGGGTTCTGACCAGTTCCGGAAGACACCAAATAGTGTAATATTGTCTGACACCGTAGATCAGCATTAACTGGCTTCAGTCCCCGAGTCATACCTCCCACCGCTCCAAGGCGAAACTGTCCAGTGCTTCAAAATCAGGTCCAAACTGTTGATCGTCTTTCTCTGCAGGAACCCCGAAGCTCCCACTTGTTCCACTGAAATTTTGAATTAGTCTAGTCCAAATGACAGTATGTTACCTTTTACCCTCCAGTAAGTGCTTGACGCATACTTGTTTTGAACGTGAAATTCAGAGCCAACTTCAAAGAGGAGTTGGGAAGAATATGTAAGCGAGAGAGGTTTGTCAGTGAGTCTTCATAGAGTCTGCAGCGCTTTCAGCGCAAAAGTCGCAGAAAATGAGATGGCCATAATCACTTTTGTCCATCGGGCTGAATCCAAGCAACCATGGTTGAAGCAGCAATGGCAGATTCGAGCCAAAGAATATTCATAACTATCCGTCTTTCTAAAGGTGCCAAGAGGCTGATACATGTATCAGATAGCGCACTGGCATAAACTCAAGAGTGAAACAACCGGAATATTGAAAGGCATGACGATGGCCTTTGATAAAGTCTTGTAAGTGTGTTCTGGGATTGTAACTGAAGAAATGGAAGAAGAGAGTGGGAAGTATTTTTTTTGTCTTGTTCTGTCTGTCTGAAAAGCGAAGGCAGAACGCGTCTAGATGACTAATTTAAGCAGCGTGACGTATCACATGGTCCGGTAGAAAGTGAACGCGTCATTATATTATCCTCGGAGTGAAGCCAGCTTTCTATCGTGTAAGGACTCCAATTTTCCTCGAGTGTGTATATTCACGCCACAGGGAAGATAAAATGCCTCTATCTGTCCACTCAGCAGCACAAACAAGTAAGTTACCGTACATAATCCCAACCCTTTGTATTGATGATTGGGTTGCCGAGTCAGATCAGTTCTCACTCCTTCGGACACTCATTACAGAAAATCCGGGACTCGTGAACTCATTAGATGCTGTATGCTACTATCATAGAATCTACATGCTTGCACCTACCTCCAGTTCATTAGGATGAACGTACTCCATTACATTGGGCAGCATCAACAGGCTCAATTGATATAGTGCAGTACCTTTTAGGCCAGAAGGCTGAAGTCGACAGGACTGACAACAGTGGATGGACGGCCCTTCACATTGCAGGTTGGTGATAACAAAATCCATATGGTACCATGAAGGCTCACGGCTCTGCAGTCAGCGCTGGACACCAATCGACTGTTGAAGAATTGATTGGTGCTGGGGCAGACGTAAATAGGTCTGGTGTGAATTTCTCATATTCTCCTACTATGCTCAAAGTAGCCGAAGGAAAAATGATAAAGGAATAACCCCATTGTTTGTATTTTGTCTTCAGAGTATTAAACAATGCTTGGTCTTGAGCAACTCATAGGCACTACGCTGCTTCAAAGTCTCGCATTGAGGTAATGTCCCAATCAACCAGGGCACCGGAAAAATGTTAACAAAATTTTCAGATTGGGAAACTTTTGATTTCAAGGGGCGCCGACGTACGTATCCTTGAAGCGAAATTTCATAACCGAGGACTTCCCACCACGGAGCAGATAAATACCAGGGACAAAGCCAACCAACAACCTCTGTAAGTGCGCATCCTAGGACTTCTTTCCCATGCACTCACTCACCCCATTTCTCTCAGGCATCGTGCAGCCACAACAGGTTCTGTAGGATTTATCCGTCTCTTAATGGACTCGTCACGAGCTTCGAACAAGTTGCGTCTTAATACTGGCGATAGGATTGGTTAATCTTCCACAAATATCCACATCATATCCGATGCCTGACAATCTTACTTTTTCTATCATAGGAAACACTCCTCTTCACCTTGCGATGGACTCGGCTCACGCTCAAGCTGCTGTTCTCCTGATTAATGCAGGTGCAGATCGTGGTCGTGTAGGTTTCTCCGAGGCTATTTGACCGTGGTGGCCTGATAACCTCATTTCCACTAGTTAAACCTGGATGGGGAGGCTCCAGAAGGTGTCTCTGGAGTGGGCGGTTCTGAACAGAAGAAGGCTCAACAACACGTTATTGATCTGTGCGGCAAGCCCTGACCACGATGGAAGTCACATTCCTGTGCTTGTTTGCTTCCTCAAAAATTTGGTATAATGTCCTGCTTCAGTCCTCATACGTTCTAGGATGTCTTATGCTTCACGCGGGGTCAGATATCAATCTACATTGTCATTCAGTCAGATCAATTGATCACGTTTGCCAAATAATGCCTGCTTTGGTGTGATCAATCGTCAGCATTTCTCTCTTGGTTGGGACGAAAGCTTATGGTATGAAGCAGTCGCCGTATCGGTAGGAATTCATCTAGGGTGGCTATGGCTATAAAGGACACAAAATCACCCTTTTCGAATCCCTTCTTCTCTAGCGAAAACTGCTCTCCTCTCGAGATCGCAGCTGACATGAAAT
>Ga0153943_1000645_pt1 | contig 10588 bp, 10 predicted proteins | sample TSNJ027MetaG_FD_104721 | JGI IMG/M metagenome (GOLD analysis project Ga0153943, IMG submission 104721) | Attine ant fungus gardens microbial communities from New Jersey, USA - TSNJ027 MetaG | ecosystem: Host-associated > Fungi > Mycelium > Unclassified | place: USA: New Jersey, Brendan T. Byrne...
CGTTTAATCGGCATTAAGGTAAAACCAATAAAGCCATAGGAGGCCAAATGATTTTCACCATATAAACGTGGAGGGTGAATCATGAACGAAGGGCGGATTTTTCGTATTTTATTCCATCTGCTGGAAAATGATAGAGCAACCGCACCAGAGCTTGCGGAGAAGCTTGGCGTTTCGGTAAGGACGATATACCGGGATATAGACGTTATGACCATATCGGGTATACCTATATATATGCAGGGCGGCAGAAATGGCGGCATTTATCTTTCAGAAGGCTACCAACTAAATAAAATTGCTCTTTCTGATGAAGAAAAGGCAGAAATACTCTTGGCTCTACAGGGATTGGGAGCTGTCCAATACCCGGATGTTGATACAATTCTTCTCAAGTTAGGTGCATTATTTGCAGGCAAAAACCGGGATTGGATTGAAGTTGATTTGACACGATGGGGAACTGCTGAAACCATCGAAAGGGACAAGGCTCTGTTTTCTATACTCAGGAAGGCCATTACCAGCCAGCGACGGATAAAGTTTGAATATTATAATGGAAAAGGTGAAGTGTCAAAACGAATTGTCGAACCAATAAAACTTGCTTACCGTGACCGGGCTTGGTATCTTGCGGGATATTGTCTTGAAAAAAAAGAACCTCGTGTATTTCGATTATCCCGTATGAAACGTACTGAATTAACAGGGGGATTTTTTGAATACTCTACGGATAAGGAAGCCCCCTTATTTCCACTTGATGGAGATTATGGAGTATATACTGACGTCAAGTTGGAGTTTGATACTTCCGTAGCATATCGCTTATATGATGCTTTTGAAGAAGATGTGATGAAGCAGGTGGGCGACAAAATACACGTTGAAATGGAGTTGCCGGAATCGGATTGGCTGTATAGCTTTCTAATGTCCTTCGGCGGGCATGTGAAAATTTTAGAGCCAGTTAGTTTGAAAGAAAATCTTAGAAAAAGACTGTTAAGCGCATTGGCACAAACAGAAGATAATTGGCGTATATAGCCATTCGATTTATATATGCATTCAAAACGGTCTCGCATATGTGATGATATACATTTGAACTGATTTCATTATTCATTTGAATCAGCCTCCTTCAGTTCCGTCTTCATATATTTACCGCTTTTGATTCTTGCATCAACCGGCTTTGCGGCGTCTTCCGGTATAATCCAGGCTCCGGCTATCAACTGTGCTCCTTCAACGCGGCCGGTCTTGCATAAAATAGCGACTCTACGTGGCGAAATCCCCCAGCGCATAGCGATCTCCTTTGTAGATAAAAAACTCATGGCAAACCCATCGCTCCATTCAATCTATGGTTTTGAACCTGGAATTTATAATATAGGGCTGTTATTAGATATGATTACTGACTGGATTAATCTCTCTAAACGGCATTCCGATGACCGGCCATTGCCGTCACCATATTTAATTGAACAATAGAAAAACTTGTACTTTATTGCTATGCCGCTATAAACCAGATTTATGGTGCCGCCGCATATGTCAACAACATCAGCTTTTCAAAATCCAACACCATTTTACACACATAAGAAACCCGCCAGACCGCATAGCGACTACTCTGGCGGGTGTTTTTGAACATATGTTATGCAAAACTCAGGTAGTATACCACGATTATTTTCACTTGGCAAGCTAAATGAAAATAACTGAGAAAAATCTTAGATCTTACACTCAAGACACGCATTATCCTGCCCGTCGAAATTTGTGAAATGTCATCAACACAGGATATTCGTTATGTACTGCTGCATGAACTGATGAATTGTAAAAACCGGGATATTCCGGTGAATAATGCGCCGGGGGCGTGGTGAAGCAAAAGGGATGCTAACAATATTGAGATAGACGGTCAACAAACGGTGCGGGTAAATCAACAACGCTTAAAATGCTTGTAGGTATGCTGCGGCCCACAAGCGGACAGGTGATTTACCGGGGACATGATTGGAGGCGCGGCGATTTGAACGAAACAGGCGCATTGATTGAGTCTCCGCCGTTGTATGAAAATCTAACGGCAAGAGAAAATCTGCATGTCCGTACAACCTTACGCCATCGCACTTCTCAGCCATCCACGGCAAGAAGGGCGGGTGAATAAAGTATTATCTTTATTGCTGTTCTTCAAACAGCCTTGTATTACTGTCGCACCTGTTTGCGTTACGGCCATTTGGCTGCAATAAATGCCGCCGTTATTGCCATCCTCCTTTATTTTATATAGGTGTTTAAGATTTTAGACAAAACAGGTAGAATAAACCACTGTTTGTTCAAGATGATTAGATATATAATATAACTGTTATATAAATAGATATAATAAATAAAAAATGGAGGAAAGATGTATGAGGAGAAAAATAAGTTGTCTATTTTTAACAGTTTTAATGATGATTACAGTGCTTACAGGCTGTCAAAGTGGAAAATCAGATGAAAGTACTGATAGTAAGGGAGGAATGAGTGAGGGAGAGACACTGACAGTTATGTGCTTAGGTACCGCAGCAGATGCTTATAAGGAAACTTATCAGGAAATCGCAGATGAATTTTCAGCAAATAATGAATATGGGGTCACAGTGAAATTTGAATTTTATGAGAACGAGCAATATAAAACAAAGCTAGCCACACTTATGGCTTCAAATTCTGTACCAGATGTCTTTTTTACCTGGGAACTTAGTTATTTACAGCCATTTGTAGAGGGTGGAAAAGTATATTCTCTTCAGGAAGCAATAGATGCGGATGAAGGATGGAAAAACAGCTTTTCAGATGGCGTTTTGGAACCATTGACATTTGATGGAGAGGTATATGCAATCCCGACACAGAAATCTTTCTGTGCTATGTTTTACAACAAACAGATTTTTGAAGAAAACAATCTACAGATTCCGACGACTTATGAGGAATTCCTGGCTGTATGTGAAACATTAAAAGGAAATGGAGTGCCCCCTATGGCACTGGCAGCGACAGATGCGTGGATTCCATCAGAATTAATTCAACAAATTTCAAATGGTATTGCCGGGATAGATTTATTCAATGGTATCGTAGAGGGGAGGAGACAATGGAATGATCCGGCACATGTGGAAGCGGCGAAGGAAGCTCAGGTAATGATTGAAAAGGGCTACTTTCAGGATGGTATGCTTGGTATGTCAGATGAAGAAGCCAAATCACAGTTTATGAATGGAAAAACAGCGATGTATTTTATGGGAACATGGGAAGCATCTAACCTTATGGCGGATGACTGTGCAATAAAAGATGTAGTCAGTGCGTTTGCACTTCCGGCCGAAAATCCGGAATACAATAATATTTCTGTAGGTGGCGTATCCTGCTTTGCAATATCAGAAAATTGTATAAATAAGGAAGAAGCAATTGCATTTTTGAAATATTTTTCATCGGTTGAATCACAGGAAAAAATACTTTATGAACAAGGGAGATTGCCATCAGCCAAAATAGAGACAGATGAGAGTAAGCTATCTCCGTTGGTATCGGATTTGATAAAATTATCAAATGAATCTACAGGACTGACCACATGGTGGGACAGAGCATTTGGTGCTGGGGAAGGTGTGGAGTTTAACAATAAGTGTCTGGCTGTTTTTGGGGGAGACGATGCCCAGAAAGTATTTGATGAGCTTCAGACCTTTGCTGATGATAATGCGAATCGTTAGTAAAGGAGAAGCCTTATGAATAAAGTACTTGGTGATAAAAAAACAATTGCAGTATTTGCATTACCGGCATTTTTAATCTATTTTGTATTTGCATTAATGCCGATTTTTTATAATATTTATATTAGCCTGTTTCGAACAGATTTAATGAGTCCAGCAGTATTCGTAGGGCTGGAAAACTATACGAATCTATTGAAAGATACAACTTTTAAAAAAGCATTGGTCAATAATATGCTGATGGTTGCAGGCTCCTTAATTGCACATTTGCCTTTGGCTTTGTTTTTGGGCAACCTATTGTTTCAAAAAGTAAAAGGAAGTCATTTTTTTCAGACAGTATTTTTTATGCCTAGTGTCATTTGCGGTGTAGCTGTGGGCCTGCTATGGACATTTATCTATAATTCAGAATTCGGTTTATTAAACAAGCTATTAGAAACTATGGGATTGGGAAATTTAACACAGGCATGGCTAGCTAATAAAAGGGTTGTTCTGTTTTGTGTCATTATTGTCGTCATGTGGCAATTTGTAGGATACCATATGGTCATACAGCTGGCAGCGATGAAGAACGTTCCGGAAGCTCTGTATGAGTCTGCGAGGATTGATGGAGCAAGTAAATGGGTGCAGTTTAGATTCATTACGTTTCCATTAATTAAAAATATTTTAAAAATTGACGCAGTTTTGATAGTAACCGGTTCTTTAAAATACTATGATCTGATTGCAGTTATGACAGGTGGAGGACCTAATCATGCGACAGAACTTATGTCGACTTATATGTTCTATCAAGGGTTCAGGACCTTGAAGTATGGCTATTCAGCAGCAATTGGAATTGTTTTACTATTGCTTTGTATCTTCGCACTATTTTTATTAAATAAAGTATTCAAATCGGAACCATATGAATATTAGGGGAGAGATGTATATAATGAATTCAAGTTTACGGGAAAAAATAATAGAAGTACTGAAATACATTGTATTATCAGCTTTTGCAATCACATGCTTATACCCAATCTTATGGCTTTTTTTAAGCTCCTTTAAAACGAACGATGAGTTATACATAAATCCCTGGGGGCTGCCGGAGCGTTTTCAAATAAAGAATTATATTTCTGCAATTGTAGATGGTAAAATTCTGACCTACTTTCTAAACTCGGTGATCATTGCTGTAGCAGCAGTAGTCATAGCCGTATTTTTTAGTACGATGGTATCTTACGCCATAGCAAGAATGAAGTGGAAGTTATCAAAGGCAGCTTTAAATATTTTTATGCTCGGGATGATGATTCCGGTGTATGCGACGATTGTACCGCTGTTTTCTATATTTAATAAAATAGGAATCCTGAATACGCACATGGCAGTTATTATCCCGCATGTGGCCTTTAGTTTTCCGATGGCAATATTTATTTTAACAGGATTTTTAGCAACGATACCAGGAGAGCTTGAAGAAGCGGCAGTGATGGATGGCTGCAGTATGTACCGAATATTCTTTCAAATTATAATGCCGATATCAAAATCATCAATTGTTACTGTGGCAGTCGTGGTGTTCATCAATGTCTGGAACGACTTGCTGCTGCCTCAAATATTTCTGACGGACCAGTCGAAAATGACCTTGCCTGTGGGACTGGCAGAATTTCAGGGACAATATTCTACAGATTATGCGTCTATGATTGCTGCAGTGGTTATTACTATTATTCCCAGTATCATTGTGTATATTTTGCTACACAAAAACATCATGGAAGGCATGGTTGCAGGAGCGATAAAAGGTTAAAAAGATAGGAGAAATCATATGATTTTGCTAATTGCGGATGATGAAAGCGTAATTCGAAAGGGTTTACTTTCTCTAAATTGGTCGAAACTGGGCATCGATACTGTATTAGATGCCCAGAATGGAATAGAAGCAAAACAGTATTTAAAGGACTATGATGTTGACATCTTAGTAAGTGATATCAGAATGCCTGGACACTCAGGTCTTGAGCTATCCGAATATATACAGAAGACTTCGGCCAATACGGCCATCATCCTGCTCACTGGATTTGGTGAATTTCAGTATGCCCAGCAGGCACTCCGTAATCAAGTCTTTGATTACCTCTTAAAACCTGTTAAGCCTGATGAACTCATGAGTGCAGTTGCAGCTGCAAAATGTAAAATTGAACAGCAAAAGTATAAAACCCAGGTTGTAAAAGAGTTTGAAGGAAATGTAGGAAATTATACAACGACAGAAAAGATTTTGTACAGTTTTCGTAATATTGATGTACAGGTATTTAGTATTTTGACCTTTATGGCACAAAATTATCACGAGGATATTTCCTTAAACACTTTAGCGGAAAAATATCATTTTACGACTGTTTATTTGTCCAGGCTTATTAAAAAAGAAACGGGGTATTCCTTTGTAGATATCCTCACGTGTATTCGTTTGATGAATGCCGTGGATTTATTGAAGGATAGCAAATGTAAAATACACATTGTTTGTGATAAAGTAGGATTTAAGGATCAAAGATACTTTAGTCAGGTTTTTAGAAAAGTATTCGGCCACAATCCGGTTGAATATCGAAAACAGAACGAAATGAATGAAAAGTATTCAATTATGGAATTGTTAGAATTGAAAGCAGCGAAGGGTGGAGAGTAATTGTTCATAAAAACAAAACACTTAAGTCTTAAGAAGAAGATGATTCTGGTTTGCAGTACTCTGATTATTATTGTCAGTATAGTGATTGCACTAGGATCTTTTATGAATTTTTCCAATATATACAGCAACAGATCAAAACAGTATATCGGAGATACCACAAGGCAGATCACCAACAATCTAGAGAATAATGTTAATACAATAGAAAAAATAACTTTCGATATACTGAAAAACAGTGTTATTCAACAAGAACTAAAGAAAACAATACTTACTGATTATGAACAAAACTTACAAGATAAACGTTTTGAAGAACAGTTATCTACTTATGCACTCTTTGATGAAAATGTTGTTTCTCTTAGTGTCATATCTACAAATGGAAGTGAATTTACAATAAAGAAGGATATTTATACACCTGTCACCAAGATGTTCCAATGGGATGAAATTGTGAACGCAAAAGGTTCCACCTTATGGACGGTCAGTGATGACGAACTGGAACAAATATGTGTTGCAAGGGCTATTTTGGATTTGTCTACAATGAAGCCGCTTGGTTATATTAATGTGGTATGCGAAAAGGAATACTTCTCATCGCTAATTCGGGATATTGCAGGCACTTATTCTAATCAAGCATATGTTGTAGATGAATACGGAAAAATAATGTGTTCAAATAACGGAGATTTAGTCGGCGAATTCCTTCCTGCTGATGTTTTGGATAAAGACAAAGAAAGAGTCGTTTTGAACGGTATTGATTCTTATATTTATTATGGAGAAGAGATTGACAATACCTGGTCTGTTATTACAATCGTACCGGTAAATGAAATCGGTAAAGAGATTTCTGCCTTTACATTATTTGTATTTGTATTAACGACTGTCAGCATTATCATTGGTGTGATTGGAATTGTACTGTTGACAGAAAAGATGATAAAACCTTTACAGGAGCTAATTGTCAGCATGAAGGCCATTGAAAAAGGCGACTTTACAGTACGTGTTGCCGTATCTGCTGATGACGAGATTGGCAGCTTGGGACGCCAGTATAATCATATGGCAGGGAGCATTGAAACTCTGATTGAAAAAGTATATAAATTAGAATTATCTCAGAAACAGGCTGAAATAGAATTTCTAAAAATGCAGATTAATCCTCATTTTCTTTATAATACGCTGGACACTATTAGTTGGATGGCCAGAATGGAGAATAAGACAGATATTGCTCTGATGACAACAGCTCTTGCTGATTTGCTCAGGGCAACAATTAAACAGGAGAGCTTCATCACTGTCCGGGAGGAATTAAAGAACGTTAAAAACTATTTGTTTATTCAGGAATACCGTTTTGGACAGAAGATTAAAGTTCATTATGAGATAGCTGAATCCATCAATGATTATATAATTCCTAATTTTATTCTTCAGCCCTTAGTGGAAAATGCAATTATTCATGGACTGGAAACGAAGCTTGAGCCGGGGATGCTAATAATTAAATGTTATATTTTTGATGAATGCCTGCATTTTCAGGTGATAGATGATGGGATTGGTATGAGTCAGGAAGAAGTTTCACAGTTATATTATGAGTGTAAGAATCAAAGCAGTAAAAATTGCATTGGAATCAAGAATGTTTATCTCAGGTTAAAAAATTATTATGGAGAGGAAAGTACCCTCCATATCCAAAGTCGGAAAGGAAAAGGCACTACGATTGCGTTTTCCATTCGCTTGATTTATCTGAATGAGATTCGCAAAGTGGAACAAAAAGGAGAGGCGTATGGGAAGAAATAAAATGATAAAAGAAAGTAAAGTTACGATGGGAACCTGTTATTATCCGGAACACTGGGACAAAAGCCTTTGGAGGGAAGATTTAATACGCATGCTGGATGCAGGGATTGAAGTGATTCGAATTGCTGAATTTGCATGGAATAAATTTGAACCTACGGAAGGAAATTATATATTTGAATTTTTTGATGAGTTTATGGATTTGGCGGAAGAGATGGGAATGAAGGTTATTTTTTGTACACCGACCGCAACCCCACCGGCATGGCTTACAGAAACGTATCCTGAAGTTTTAAATTGTACGATGGATGGTGAATTGTTCAGGCATGGAGCAAGACGGCATTATAATTATAATTCACTTGTCTATCAAAATTTTACAAAAAAAATAGTAGAGAAAATAGCAGAACATTATGGCCGGCATCCCAGCATTATCGGGTGGCAGATAGATAATGAGATAAATTGCGAATTAGATGAATTTTATTCGCAAAGTGATGATATTGCATTTCGTGAATTTGTAAAAGAGAAATATGATCATCTGGAAGCTCTCAATAAAGCATGGGGAACTGTTTTCTGGAATCAGACTTATACCAGATGGGAAGAAATACATATTCCAAGGAGAGTTGTCAGCAATTCTACGAATCCCCATCAGGTTATGGATTATATAAGATTTATTTCTGAAAGTGCCTGCTATTTTGTTAAACTGCAAAGTGATATACTTCGAAAATATATTAAAGAAGGAGACTTCATCACGACCAATGGCATGTTTTCCAATTTGAATAATCATAAAATGACGGATGAATCTCTGGATTTTTACATGTATGATTCTTATCCAAATTTTGCGTACTGCATGGAAGAAGATCCGAAGCATTCTACAGATTTAAATGATCGTAAGTGGAGTAGGAATTTGTGCGAAGTACGGTCTATTTCTTCTAATTTTGGTATTATGGAACAGCAGTCGGGTGCCAATGGTTGGAACACGAGAATGGAGGCACCGGCTCCAAAACCGGGACAATTGACCCTTTGGACCATGCAAAGTGTGGCTCATGGTGCGGACTTTACCAGTTACTTTCGGTGGAGAACCTGTACGATGGGAACAGAAATATACTGGCATGGCATTTTGGATTATTCCAATCGGGATAATCGGAAACTGGCAGAGGTGACAGATGTGTCTCAAAAGTTTAAACAAATTAAAGAAGTAGCCGGCAGCAAATATCAGGCAGCGTTTGGTGTTCTTAAAGATTACAATAATATATGGGATGCGAAGCTGGATAAATGGCATCAAAGAATTGAAAAAGTAAGTGTGAAAGGAATCTTTAACGCTTCTTCGCTGACGCATACGCCTATGGATTATCTATATTTACTGGAAAGCACCACAGTAGAAGAATTGTTAAATTATCCGGTTCTTTTCTATCCTCATCCAACGATTTTAACAAATGGGGTTGCCGCTTTAGTGAGTGATTATGTCCGACAGGGAGGGATCTTAGTTCTTGGCTGCCGAACTGGGTACAAAGATGAAACCGGGCAATGTGTTATGTTGAAACTTCCGGGTTTATTGCAAAAATTAAGTGGTACGGATGTCGTAGATTATACGTTTGTAGGGCCGGCTGATGATGCATCTTATGTGGATTGGGAAGGAGCAAAGATAGAGGCAGCAGTATTTAATGATATTCTTGAACCAATAGCTGGTGCCGAAGTGCTGGGAACCTTTACAGAAAATTATTATAAAGGAAAAGCCGGATTAATTAGACAGAAATCGGGGAAAGGAAGTGTCTATTATTTCGGGGGTGCTTTTACCCAAAAGACGGCAGAGGTGTTTCTTGATAGACTGGGGATTATTAAGCCTTATCAGGATTTAATTCATTTACCTGAGGAATGTGAGCTTGCAGTCAGAGAAAAGGGCGATACCAGGTATATCTTCGTATTGAATTATATAAACAGCAATACTGAAATTGAATTGAAAAAAGTCATGACTGATTTATATGAAGATATGGAAGTCAGTGGGAAGGTTGTGTTAAAGCCATTTGAGACAAAGGTGTATAAGCAAAAATAACAGCTGTTCTTAGCTATTCTTAGAGTGTCGATTGATTTTCTAACAAGGAGGTCAATCGGCTTTTATTTTTGATGTGAGTTAAATCATAGTAAATTAATTTTCCGAGTTAATTGATAGTTTGCCAATCCGTGTTTTTTATTATGAAAAAAGAATTAGCAATATTGCATAGAAAAAAGAAGATGTTTTTGGAATAATTAGACAAAAAACATATAATAATTAGACAAAAAATATATAATTCTTGACACTATACATGACAGCGGGTGTCAAGGTATATGTGTTATAATGGAAATTAGCAGAAGGAAAGCGAGGAGTTTTTTACATGATAGAGAAAAAACGATTGACTGAAAAATTTCATCAACCTACGGAAGAATTTGTTAAGATTTTCATGGGTGATGATGCTTGGGGCCGCCTGATGCGGTGTGAGGATATACTGAGAGTGCATTATGATTTAAGCCGTGAAATAAAATTTCCTTTTGGAAATGATTACGGTTATTAGGAGGAAGAAAATATGGAAATACGTTTTGAAAGTAAGGA
>Ga0153943_1000650_pt1 | contig 10563 bp, 6 predicted proteins | sample TSNJ027MetaG_FD_104721 | JGI IMG/M metagenome (GOLD analysis project Ga0153943, IMG submission 104721) | Attine ant fungus gardens microbial communities from New Jersey, USA - TSNJ027 MetaG | ecosystem: Host-associated > Fungi > Mycelium > Unclassified | place: USA: New Jersey, Brendan T. Byrne...
AACAGCCGCATTTTCTCCCAGCCTCTCGTCTAATCTTATGCTTCCAGTCCGCATGCTACATAATCACTGCCTCTTCAATTTCTTGCTCTACTTCCCCTGGTACAGCTTCCAGGTCAGGTTGCGGATTTAGGACAATCTCTTTGATCAGCTCAGCTGGTCCCTCAATTCACTTCTAGGCAATGTATCTCTGAGAATCAAAATCGCTACGGCATACGCATTCATTATTGTTGACACCAATACGCACTTCGCACCAGTTACTGCCAAACCAGATGCATAAACGTTTTAAACTGAGTCCTGCGTTTGTAATGATTCGAGCTCGGAGATGACTTGAGCCTGGATCGTAGGAAGACGCTGCGGGTTTCCCAAGGAAACCAAGAGAGGTCACAACGAGTGAGGTGGGGAGTATTGATGTTTTCCTAATCGGGACTTCCTGTTGAGTTCTAGATTAACGATAGTATGTATATGCGGATAATAGTTATGCAGAGTCGTCTGGAGAAACAATAACTCCTATTGGATGTGATCAAAGTCTAGTGACCAGATTTTCCGAGTGCTTCAGCCAGCCTTTACACAAAAGCCAGAGTGCTGTCAGGTCAGGTGGAGGCCAATTGATAGGTTCTTAGTAATCATATGTAGGAAAAAGAAAAACAGTTTTAATTGGGGTTCTGATGTCTCAAAATAAACAAAAAAAACACGTGAGGGTAGTCAGAAGATCATTTTCGGACGACAGGAGAGACGCTGTAACCACAAACCCAGCATACAATGAGTCCAATTCCAGGGCACAGGATCGTACAGCTTTTTGATCAATGAGTAATACTCTGATCCGCCGGTTTTGGTTGTTCGCTTGTTTGTTTTTTGTTAAATCAAAAATTTATAGAACGCGGTGCTATCCAAACAGATAGATAGTCAAGGTAATTGATATATAAGTACTAGCATCCTAGGGAGGATGACATCAACTCGGTTAGCACGTATACCCTGCTCTGGAACGATACATACAGTCAGTAGATAAGCAATCAAATATGATACAACACTAGGTTTGTGCTTCCAGATATTACAACACGGAACGACCGAGAAAGTTAGCCAGCAAGCAATTGCACAAGTACCTGATGAAGTTAACCATACAATTTGTTCAACTGCATCAGGGTTGCTTGGGTTTTGCAAGCAGCGACGCAAACAAAATAGTCAAGAAGAAACACGGCGGAATATAAACAAAAACTCTCAGCTAAGCAGGATGAGTACATAACGATTTGAAGAAGAATAAACCGACTCACAGCACTGATATAGTCAAACCCAAGGGAGAACAAACTCTTGTAGATATTCGGGAATTTTGACCTGATACGGATGTCTCTTCTTTTCACATCCAATGAGAATCAGTCGAGAAGGTGCATCTGCGGGATTCTGTTCCCCAGGAACCCATTTAATCTCGAGTCGAATATCATACTCCTGACACAGACGGTCAATCTTGTTCACAATCTCGGTGGCATGAGATTCGCCAATAGATCTTTCTCCAGAAACGGCATCCACAACTTGACTGTTGTCAGAATATAATATGATCTTCTTGCCCGAGTAACCAGATGCAATCATTAGCCTGATTCCCATCTCAGCTGCGACTGCCTCAGCCCATTGGATATCACGACCGTCCCATTTCCAAGTCTTTTTCCATTGCCATGCTTGCCATATATCCCCAGATACAAAACCTATGCCGACACCAGAAGCATCAACGTAGACAGTCTCATCCAACCGAAGGGAGGGAAGAGGAGGGGATTGGGAGAGGAGGGATTGAGAGGGGAGGGAAGAGGGTCTCCTCCATTCTGTGAGGAGTACCTTCTGGATCTCCGTACGTGATCGTGGGTTAGTTTGGTGTGCTTCTGAAACGAGTGATTTAACATGAGCTAGAATCTCTGTGTTATCTGTGTCATGTGCGAGTTTCATTTGTTCTCTGATATCAGCCAAAGGATCTTTTTCTGGCACGGAAACAGGGATAGGCAGAGGCGAGGAGGAGAACAACGAAGTTGAAGGCCGTGACGAAGAGAACAATGAAGTTGAAGGCTGTGATGAAGAGAACAACGAAGTTGAAGGCTGTGGTGAAGCAAGTTTGAATTGGAAGGGTCGGGGCGGAAGATTAGCATGATTGCCACCAAAGGCAAAAGAAAACGTGTTAGGTTGAAGGGCAGGTCCATGGTCCGGTGCGTTATCATTGCCTTCTGCCATCTTCACTGCTGGTTTGACGTCCAGTCCATCTTCATCTGAAGGTATTGTAGAATCGCTTTCAGTGTCATAGTTGTCATCATCATAGTCGTTATCTGGAATGTCAACATCGCCCCAAAAGTTGACAGAATCCCCCTGGTCTGATCCCGAAGACGTATGTTTATCATCATCGTCGCCGGAATCATCCTGAAAGTCTGGGGTTTGCGGATCTGAAGCCTCATCCCCAAAGGTCATGATATCTGATAGTTCCGGCTCGTCTAATGGATACAGAGTGTCCCTGTCCTGCGGGGAAGGACAACGCAATTCATCATAAGCAATCTGCAATGTCAGAAGCTCTTCCTGGAGCTGAGCAACCTGCTCATTCGCTTCCTCGAGCTTGAGTTTATAAGCTGTCTCTAGACTACGAGCTTCATCACGCTGTGCACGATAGTCCCTTAGTCGCCTGCTGTCGTGCTCTTGTTGAGCGCTCCGTCCTCTCCGAAAGCCCTCCACGAACTGGGCTCGTAATTTCTCGTCTCGCTGATGCAAAGCCAAAGTATAGGAGTCCTGGAGAATTGGATCGGAAATGTGCATCATGTAGCGCCGGCAGGTACGACATCCTTCATAATGCACGATCCCAAGGGCATCGTCGTAGATGAAACCAGCACGAGCGGCTGAAGCGGCTGCGTGTTGGGCATCTGGTTGTTGCTGGAAAGATGCTCCCATGATGTCGCTGGGTATCAAGCGAGTAAGGAAGAGGCAAAAGAGTTCTAGCAAGACTTGTGTCAGCGTTCAAGGGAATTGCCGTGCTGTGGAGACCATTGCTAATGAGAAATGGAGGCGAAATGACACAACCTCAAAAAATGGGGCGGCTCACAGATGCCAAAGCTGTAAAGCTATATGGAAGCTGTGACTTTTCTTCACAGAGTCATTGGGATTTTGACATTAGATACTCGTGTTGACCACATGGTCCTCGCTCAAAGGCATCTGAGTCATGGTCAGGTGTCTCTGGAGACACTGCATATCAGTAGTCTCATGGCCTATGGGCGTTGGAGGAACTTGATGAGTCTGTATTCTTTGATCTACTATAGACAACGTGGCTAAGAAATCCCGAGCAAGTCCATTTGCAAAACATCCATCCCACAATGATATTCAGTTCTTCCATTCCTCAAGAAGGATGTCAACGCAGGGCTGTTAACTATAATCAGACTTGAATCAGACTTGTACTGTGATGATCAGCAATGTGACAATCTTCCAAATTGCATTTACGTGATTTCTTTCTCTCACGCACCTAGGATGGAATTGTCATTCGTGAAGTGGCGCAAAGAAATGATATGGTTCTGTGCTGATACCTGGAGCCGCATTAAACCAGTTTCCGGGGAACGGTGCCGGAAGTGACCAGCAGGGGTAATGTTACGTCAGTCCGACTATCTATGAAACATTACATAATGTCGAGATCAGCGCAGTGATCGTGCCACTTGACCCAGACGAGTGACCCCATTTTTTTTTGAGAAAAGTCAGGATGAACTTCATGGTAGGATCAGATCATCTGAGCGACTTATTACATCATTAACGTACGGTGATTCACTGCTCCTCCAACAGAGAATTTTCTTCTTCTTTGAACCTATCATATAAGGTAGTTTTCTGAAGGGCGCCCTAGCATGAATGGATTACAACAACGTTTAATCAGTTGTTTCTGATTTGCTGGCAAAATTGGGCGAATCATGATAAGAAAAAAGCGACGGATTCCTGTCCCATGAAGACCCGCAATTCTAAATTCCAAGCTCTTCGACCTGATAGCCTATACTATACGTACGTGAATGTGATACGAGAGCTCGCAAAACTCCATCAAAATCAAATGTCAAAGAACGTTGACCAATTGGTCCAAATCTCGGGTCCGACTCACAGCGTATGCACAGGAACGTTCTCGGATGCTAGAAATGCTGGACTGAGATCCAGACAGAAAGACTAAGATGAATTATCATAACTACGGAAACAGTAAGCACATGTACCTGAGATCCAGACAGAAAGACTGGGTCTCAGGTTTACATCCAAGTGGTTTAAGTACTGTAGACGATGTGTTTGCCTTTACTGAACAATAAGAGAGAGAAACTCGGGGTAGCAAAATAGTCGTTAAGTAACAATAATGAATGATGAAGAAAGAGCAGAATATAAGCGGAGTAGGAGGTATTAGCGAAAAGATAATGAAGCGAAAAATCCACTCTGTGTAATCACTTCGGCACCGGCCAATATACGAGAACTTGAAACATCCCATGATATGGAGTGTCCATTTGCTTGGGGGAACAGCAATATCAATATCCTCTGATCTTCGCATTTGGTGCGATCAGTTTATCAATATCATAATTTGAGGGATCGAGACTCGGCAGCTGTTTCAGGGTATCTATTCTTAAGCTATCAAGACATTCTCCAAGTGCATAAAATCTCCCTGACCAGCTAGGATCCACGATATAGTCCGTAAAGGACCCAAATTAGAATGTGATACGACGTTTTTCGAAGAGGTTCGATGTGTTACACTCAATCACAAAGTGCAATATACTCAACCTGGGAGTCGGAAACCAATGTCTCATGGAAACAATGGAGTTCATAATAGAGGATGAACTGGACCAGTGAAGTAAATTGTAAGCCTATATTCATCTTCTATGGAATGGAGATAAATATATGCTTACAATTTATTTTGCTGATGACTTCTCCACTATTATGAACTTTATGTGAGCCGTTAATGCAGATCAAAGACAGTAGGAGTCTAGATCATTGTGGCATCGTCATTAAGCATCACATGCGTCAGTCCATTGGACTGATCCATACGCATCGCATGGAGGAATGGAGGGCTCCAACGTCTTCATTCCAGCAGTATGAATTCACTTACAATCATACCTATCTACCCAACTCAGTAGGGCTAAGGCTATGATGGGATTCCATTCATTATGCAGTGATAGGGAAACCAGTTTCCTAGGAAAGTGATAACAGGAGACAGTGGCATTATTAACTATTGAGGCGGAATATAGGCCTTTACTAAAGCTACTACTCAATATGACTGGCCATTTTTTGACGAAGTTGGACTACAATTGGACTACCTGCAAAAACTCTAATAGTTAAAAATGGAACCATTTCTAACAGCACAAACTATAAAAATCACTAATGTAAATACATCAGTGTGACGCATCACTTTGTCAACAAACAAAGCTAGTCTTGGACAAGTTTCTACTATCAGCTGTTCACCTTGCCAATATCTTTACCAAGCAACATAGCGTTATTTTCATCTATTCCGCGTCTATTTTGAACCACCTTGCTGGAGTCACATTACTACTTTGCATTTCACATTTAGATGTGTCTATCTTTTTTTTTTGGGTAATAGATGTGTCTATCGGTAAGCTCATTATAAATCAAAAGTAGAAAATACTAAGCGGAGCAATAAGAGAGGGAAGAGTGTCTAAAATGACCAAAGATATGTATGTGAGCAATGGTACGACACACCGTGTAAATGAGCAGCACGCTCTTTAGATTCGGATAGTATAAAGAGGACGATGGTGATTAAGATTACTGTACCCGGTGATTGAGGCTTGTTCAAGGACAAATTAGAAATCAGGGGAGATTAGGGCAAGATACCTCATTCATGAAATCATGCCCCGCAGATGTGCTATCCGGATCAAAATGATCATGGCCATCGTGTGACGAACTTGACGTTGGCTGGGCGTATTCTGGAATCAATGGAAAGCATTGAGCCGGAGGACTTGGAGCCACTCAGCAAATCATTTTCCATTGCAACAAATGATTCCTCTTGTAAGCTGCAGGAGAGACGGTTGTAAGGGGAAGCCGAACGATTGATCCACTAATGTGATTGGGAGTAATCAGCCTAGCTGGCAGTGATATTAGCCAAGGAGGGCGACACGAGTGAAGGCAACATTGTCAAGACAATGGTGTGAAAATATTGGTATTGTGATCATTTGGATATTGACGCAGGAATATGATATATGCTGCAGTCTGCGAGACTTGTTCCTGGTAATAGATACTATGGGAAATGTAAATTGTATGGTAAAATCGTAATGATACTGAAGGGTATGCACCTGGGCACTTTGGACTCCTACTCGAGTAGCCCCCTCACTTCCTTTCCCCTTTCCTCCAGTTCCTTCAACCATCCCTGGTTAATGCATTCGGTCCACTCGCTGCTGTACCTGAATCTAGAGAGGTCCACCTTTATTGGCCTGCCCCCAATCGCTTCTACGTGAGGCAGGCATAGAACTCGCCTGTGCTCGAGTGGGACCCAAAAAAGTAATTCGTCCTCCTGACCCATCACCCACCCATCCGTCATGTTTTGCGGGACAGGCTCATATCCAAGAGCAGCATTCCGGTACTTGGAAACGAAATCCACTATGTCGTAAATTCTGATTGGATGCTTGGAGTCATAGGACACCAACTTGGTTCCATCTCGAATAAACTCCATGCCCCATGCTGGGTCCCAACACTGAGCACGCAGATAACTGGTGTAGACGTCGACGAGAGTTATTGTGCGTGGGTCACTGCAGTGAAGAGCGATAAGTCGGTCTCCAAAGGATTGGTCATTTAGGGCAGGTGAGAAGGCAATCGCATACACAAACGCGGCAGGCATTGTGATGGGCTTGCCACAGAGTTGGCCAGTTCGCGTGCCCCAGACTCGAATGTCATCGTTCCTCCAAGAACCACATGCGAAGAGTTTCCCATCAGGAGAATACGCACAAGAAATCCCGTCAAGAAGCGCTTCATCAGTAAAGTGGATACGATCAAACTGGGCAGTGTTTTGATTCCATGAATAACACGAGGCGGGGCTGTGAATGATGACGGTCAAGCCATCAGGTGCCAGTGACACGATCGAGGATCTGCCGATGTTAATGTCCAAAGAAAACGTGCATTCAGTGTGACCCTTCAATTTCCAAACCTGGAGCAGTCCTGAGGTCGCATCTCTTAGGTTGGTACACACAACCAGGTCACTACGTGTTTGGAAGGCAACCTTCCGAATGTAGGCACTTCTTCCTTTGGGGCAGGGATCGAATGAGAGGCGATTCTCCGGGTGCGTCATATCGTATATGGTGACAAGAGAGTCTGACCAAACAGCTATCTGATCATCATCTGCGGAAAATGCGATTCGAGGTCCATAGTCAACATTTATAGGCCCTATAACATCCCTAGACCCCACAACATCCCAAGTAATTGTATCTCGCAATTCAATGTAGGCAGATTGCTCTGTTTTTGTGGCCACCATCTTTCTGGAGGGCGAGAATCCAATGATTCTTGGTACATCCGTATCTTGAATGACAAGCTGATTGCCTGCCAAATCCTCCAGATTCAACATTCTCACAGTTCCATCCGAATTACCCACCAAAAGCCTGCGGCCATCGCGTGATGGACAAATACTACTTATTCGCGAAGTGCTCAGAGGTTTTATCTCGAAGATCATGTTTGAGCTGGTCATCGAGACCTCCCATATCTCCACTGTGTTATAGCTCGGGGAAAATATGTGATTGGTGTGGGATGAATGGATAACGGCTAGAAGACCTCTGACATGAAGCTCATGAAAGTCAAAGGACGCCATCTGTTGTGTGTCCAACGTCCAAAGACGATTGTGCTTAGACTCGTCGATTGCAGTCACTAAACAGTCACTGGCCGGCGAAAAGTGGAGTGACCAAAAGTTGTCAGGGGGATGCGGGAATCGATGAGTGATCTTGCCATCCTCCAAATTCCATAACTCAACGGCATTCTCAGACCACCTTCTTACAGCCAGATATTGCCCATTAGGAGAGAATTGGGCGGAAGCAACATCGGTGACCTCGAACAGCCTGTCAGATATACCATTCCCAATATCCCATGACTTGACCAGGACTCGAGTTGGACGTTGAATTCCTAGGGCAATTCTCCGAATCAAAGATCCATCTTTGTCTATCCAATGCATCGATGCAATTCTTCCCTCATTACGACCACAGTGAATGAACACAAAATCAAAGCCCTCAATTCCAAACTCCTCCTCTCGCCTTTCAATGTCCCCGACTACTGCACGATAAGACAATATGGTCTCAGGACGACATTTGACCAGGATATGATTCCCATCAGGACTGAAACAGACGTTAAGTCCGTGCCCCAAATCAGATAGACCTAGGACTCTGAACTCAAAGTCTGAAATACAGTGACCCGTTTCAGAGTCACAGACATACAAGGTGGCAAGTTCTTCGGTTTGTACCGATATGCAAGCAAAGATTTTTTCATCCGGCGACAAGACAATGGACTCCACAGGATCTTTATCGTGCTCTGCAACAAAGATGATTATTGGCTATTGAGAAGGCCTGCCGTCACTGATGGTAAGAGTGTTTGGAAACCTTGGGCGGAATTTTTCACCAACAAGGGAGCGTTCGGGTGTGAATGGAAGAGCTGAGAGATATATCTGAGGAGCGCTCTCAGAGATGGGAATGATAAATGCAGAAATGAATCGGACAGCATCGCGGATAAAGGATGTCAGCTCGTTCTTGGGGTCGAGTGTCTAGCCAGGCAACTTCAGAATTGCATTGTAGGAAATGAACTCAGGACATACCGCCAGTGCAGGCCATTCTAAAGCCCTTTTGAGGATTGCAGACACCTCATGTGCCTTCCCCAGTATGCTCATCACTTCGATCCAGAACAGTAGCTTCTCATATATTACAAACTTCACTGCATCCATCAAAATCTCCTCGCATTGAGTCTGAACAAGGTGGTCTGCCCAGAATTGAGATGAATATGAAATAAGGGGAGAGATGATGGACTTTTCGGTTGCCAAAATGCCTCGATTCCTTATCATTGAAGTTTTCAGTTTGCACATATTGAAGTGGAGTGCTGATGAAACCATAGTGCTCAAACACAGCACAGCGAGCTGACGTTCGTGAAGGGCCCGATCCTGGATGGCTGATAGTTCACCTAGGCACTGCGAGAAAGATGGGTGGAGGAGGAAGTCCACAAAGGACCGATGATGAAAATGAAGGATGGGGCCGGGGTCGATGACAGATACAAGACCTCTTCGGATGAACTCCAACATGTCCCGACTCTTGACTCTCGGAAGCTTGATAAGTGCGTCGTCGTCGAGTGGCTGCTTAGCAAATGTCATTGCACCCATAACAGAAGTAACCGCCTTAATCTCTTCCTCTCTGAGACCACGTCCAAACAATGTGGTGATGACAGTGGAGTACAAGGAATATAGGGTTTCTAACCCATCTGAATCATCCTTCAACTCAAGCGCAGAAAACCGTACTTTGGGGTTCAATCGAAGGAAGTCAGCGACAGTTGTTGCCCAGATAAAGATTCCACCAGCGCGGGGAACCAAGTGATCAATAGCCCGTACAACCCATGCCTCATCCACACCCATCGCATCGAGTCGTGACTTGAGGAATACCCGGATGTCGTTGGAAGCACTATCTCCTGGTTTAACATCACTGCCGGAGGGGATATTGACATGGGTGCTGATGGAGTCAGGGAAGATTTGGGTGATACGGTTCTCTGGCCTGCTAGTAATGACCAACTTGAACTTCTTCAAGTGGTCTACCTGAACCCAACGCTTGAGTGTATGAAGAGGCCTTCATAATCATCCCAGCCAGATGAGTCGTGTCTGAGGCCACCGCACTCATCCAATGCATCTACCACAATCACTGGAAGTTCCTCATGGGGAACATTATCCAGTGCAGATAATGGTGTTTCAATGAGTGATTTGAAGAGGTGATCAATGTCCGATGAATTATGTCCTCTGCTGCCTTCGACTAAGTGTTGGCGAAGAGATGGGTACTGGCGGACAAAATCACATGCGATGACCCGCCAAAGGGCATCTGTAGTGATCGTGGTCGATTGCGTACGGTCAAACCGAAATGATATTACATGTCGGCCCTTGCCTTCTAGTCGAGTCGAAATGCTAGCTGCCAAGGCAGATTTCCCAACACCAGGAGGTCCCCTTATCCAGATCACATTATGGCTGTCGGCACTCTTGACCTTGTTTTCAATCTCTTGCAGAATGGTTTGTCGAGTGCCTTCCATACATGATTTGCATAGGGGGAGCCTATCTCCCCCAAGGGCTCTCACTAAATCATCCAACTCCTCCTTTTCAGTGCCCGCTTTCGCAGTTGCTGGTATGAAATTCTTATTTCACGAACATTAAACAGAAAGCATAGACAGCCCACCTTGGAGATTTGCAATGCCAGCATGCACAGACTTCACGTCATCTGCTATGGCATCTGATACCACAAATCAGTCAAGTTGGTCAATCAGTATGAAGCACAAACAACAAACCTTGCTTAACTCGCATCTCTATCATGAGATCTACCATAAATCTGTCTCTGAAGCTATCAAGCTTGTCCCGCATTTCGATTGCTTTGT
>Ga0153943_1000662_pt1 | contig 10419 bp, 2 predicted proteins | sample TSNJ027MetaG_FD_104721 | JGI IMG/M metagenome (GOLD analysis project Ga0153943, IMG submission 104721) | Attine ant fungus gardens microbial communities from New Jersey, USA - TSNJ027 MetaG | ecosystem: Host-associated > Fungi > Mycelium > Unclassified | place: USA: New Jersey, Brendan T. Byrne...
ATACATGGCCAACTACTACCGCTGGTTCGGCACCCCCGAGGCGCCGTTCGGCTGGTACTACGATTTGCTGGCGCTCTGGGCTCATGTCACCACCGCCAGCATCTGGATGCGGTTGCCCACCCTGCTGATGGCGCTGGCCTGTTGGTGGGTGATCAGTCGGGAAGTCATGCCGCGGCTCGGCCATGCCGTGAAGATCAGCAGAGCGGCGGCGTGGACGGCGGCGGGCATGTTCCTGGCGTTCTGGCTGCCACTGAACAACGGTCTGCGGCCAGAGCCGATCATCGCCGTGGGCATCCTGCTGACCTGGTGTTCGGTCGAACGCGCCGTGGCGACCAGTCGGCTGCTGCCGGTGGCGATCGCGTGCATCGTCGGCGCGCTGACGCTGTTCTCCGGGCCGACCGGTATCGCATCGATCGGCGCACTGCTGGTGGCGATCGGCCCGCTGCGGACGATCTTGCACCGCCGCACCAGACAGTTCGGCCTGCTGCCGCTGCTCGCGCCGATCCTGGCGGCGGTGACCGTCACCGTAATCCTGATTTTCCGCGACCAAACCTTCACCGGCGAAGTCCAGGCCAGCCTGCTCAAGTCTGCGGTCGGGCCCGCTTTGAGTTGGTTCGACGAGCACCTCCGCTACGAACGGCTGTTCATGGCCAGCCCCGACGGGTCGATCGCCCGTCGTTTCGCGGTGCTGGCGTTGCTGGTCGCGCTTGCGGTGTCGGTGGCAATGTCATTGCGTAAGGGGCGAATTCCGGGCACCGCGGTGGGACCCAGCCGTCGCATCATCGGCATCACGATCATCTCGTTCATCGCGATGATGTTCACCCCCACCAAGTGGACGCACCACTTCGGGGTACTCGCCGGGCTGGCCGGCCCGCTGGGAGCGTTGGCCGCGGTGGCGGTGACCGCGGCCGCGATGCGCTCGCGACGCAACCGCACCATGTTCGCCGCCGTCGTGCTTTTCGTGGTAGCGCTGTCGTTCGCCAGCGTCAACGGCTGGTGGTATGTCTCGAACTTCGGTGTGCCGTGGTCAAATGCGTTCCCGGCGTGGCACTTCGGGTTCACCACCGGGCTGCTGGGACTGACGACGCTGGTACTCCTGCTGGCCGCCTGGTTCCACTTCGTCAACAACGGCGACGACTCCGGGCCGCCGAACGAATCGCGGGTCGCCCGAATTCTCCAGTCCCCGTTGGGTATTGCTGCGTGGGCATTGGTCTTCTTCGAAGTCCTGTCGCTAACGCTGGGGATGACCGCGCAATACCCGGCGTGGTCGGTGGGCCGGTCCAACCTCGAGGCGCTGACCGGCAAGTCCTGCGGGCTGGCCGAGGACGTGCTGGTGGAGCAGGACGCAGGCGCCGGCATGCTGACGCCGGTGACAGGCCCGGCGAGCGACGCGCTCGGTGCCGGACTATCGGAAGCGTTCTCGCCGAACGGTATTCCCGCAGATGTCCGCGCCGACCCGGTCATGGAACGCCCGGGCGACCGCAGCTTCGTCAACGGTGACGAGAAGACCAGCAGCAACCAGCCCGGCACCGAGGGCGGTACCACCCCCGCACCGGGAATCAACGGCTCGGTCGCCCAGCTGCCCTTCAGCCTGAATCCGGCGCGCACGCCGGTGCTGGGCAGCTGGCGGTCCGGCGTCCAGGTGCCCGCCCACCTGCGGTCGGGCTGGTACCGGCTGCCCGCGCCAGATAAGGCGCGGCCACTGCTGGTGATCAGCGCTGCGGGGCGCTTCGATCCTCGTGAAGTCCAGGTGCAGTGGGCCACCGACGCCGAAGCGGCCGGTGGACACCCCGGCGGATCATTTCAATTCGCTGACGTAGGGGCCTCGCCGGCTTGGCGCAACTTGCGGTTGCCGTTGTCGGCCATCCCGAGTTCGGCCACCCAGGTCCGCTTGATCGCCAACGATGAAGACCTGGCGCCCGAGCACTGGATCGCGGTCACACCACCGCGGATTCCGGAGCTCCGCACACTGCAGGATGTGGTGGGCTCCGCGGACCCGGTGTTCCTGGACTGGCTCGTCGGGCTGGCCTTCCCCTGCCAGCGCCCATTCGGGCATCAAAACGGTGTGATCGAAATGCCGAAGTGGCGGATCCTGCCCGACCGGTTCGGCGCCGAGGCCAACTCCCCGGTGATGGACAACAACGGCGGTGGCCCGCTGGGCGTCACCGAGTTGCTGGTGAAAGCGACCACGATGGCCACCTATCTGAAGGACGACTGGTCCCGGGACTGGGGCTCGTTGCAACGGTTGACGCCGTACTACCCGAACGCCGAACCCGCCCGCCTCGACCTCGGTTCGGCGACACGCAGCGGCCTGTGGAGCCCCGCGCCATTACGGCAGTAGCTAGTTAAAAGGCGACTTGTCGCCGTCCGGCACGGAAGGCGGTGACGCAAGCAGTGAGCGCCAGCAGGGCGAAGACGGTGAACGCCGAGCGAGCAGCCCCCACACCTCCGCCGTCGGAGATGTTGACCACGACACCGGCCAGCCCCGCTCCGAACGCGCCGAAGATCAACTGCACCGAGTTGATCGCGGTAGCGGCCGCGCCGCCCTCGGCGGGGTCGTCGACGTCGGTCATTGCCCACGCCGACAAATGCGGGTAGGCGGCGCCGATACCGATCCCAACGGCCAGCAACGCCGTGGCGCACAAGATGACGATGCCGACCGGCGCGCCTTGGACGTGGCTGACTCCGGCCATCGCCAGGCCGACCGCCATCACCAGCGGTGCCGCTATCACTACACCCACGATCGTGCGTGCTCTGTTCAGTGAGCCGCTGCCCAGTCCGCTGATCGTCCAACCGATCGACAACGCCGCGCCCAACAACCCGGCCATCATCGGCCCCAAATGGGCCAACCGCTGACCGAACAACGGCACATACAGGTCCACCTTGGTCGCGGCGACCAGCAGCCCCAGGGTCAGGTAGACCCACTTCAACGGGCCAAACCCGAAGACGCTAGCGGGTAGCACCGCCGTGGGCATCCGCCGGTCGACGACCAGAAACATGCCCACCAGCACGGCGCCGACGATCAGCAGACCGGCGGTCGCAACGAAGTTACGCGGCAAAGACGCCACGCTGACCGCCAGCGCCGCAGCGCCCAACAGAACTATCGACGGAACCGGAATCCGTGCCGGCTCGCGATCGCTGTTCTGCTCGCACTCGTCCGCCGACAGCACACCAGGTACCAGCACGGACATCGCCACACTCAACATGGCCAGTCCGCCGAACGCCCACCGCCACGCGCCGAACTGCGCGAAAATCCCCCCCAATGCGGGACCAAGCAGCGCACCGACGCCCCACGTCGCCGACGCCATCGCAGAAGCGCGACTCCACAGGTAGCGCGGCAACACGGCGTTGATCACCGCAAAACTGAGGCCGCACAGCAGACCGCCTGCCAGCCCCTGCAAGAAGCGGCCGGCCAGCAAGATCTCCATATTCGGCGCAGCAGCGCAAACCAGGCTGCCGGCACCCAGCACCGCGAATCCCAGCAGGTAGGACACGCATGAGCCGACGCGGTGCAGCACCGAATTTACCGTCGCCGCAGCGACCACCGACCCGACGAGGTACAGCGTCGTCACCCATGAATAGAGGCGATCGCCGCCGATGTCGGCGACGGTGCTTGGCAGCATGCTGATCGTCAGGAACTCGTTGGTCGAATAAAGGACCACGCCCCCGGCGACCACAGCTGACGTCCGCAAATACCGGGTGCTCCACAACTCACGCCAGTGGCCGGTGGTGATTTGTTTCGTATCCGTTAAATGCACCACCGCTGGCCCACTAAACCATGTTTGGGCGGAGGAGTCGAACCCCCTGAAAGGTGCGTCAGGCCTCGGTGCCCGACCTATCCGGCGCGTTCGGCGCGCGGACCTGCACCATCACCGGATAGCGCCGGGCCGTTGAGATTTGTTTCATCGGCGAAGTTAAAAATCGCTTGTCCGGCTGTTCTCCAAGCCGCCACGCGGGCTGCATCGTCGCCGGACCAACTGAGTCGCCTACCATCGTGCCTCGTGCCCCATGACGAAAACGAGCGATCGACGCGTCAGCTCGCGCGCTGGATCGCCGTCGTCGCGGGAATCGCCGGAGCGCTGCTGTGCGCGCTGGTTCCACTGCTTCCGGTGAAGCAGACCACAGCCACAATCCTGTGGCCGCAGGGCCTCAACGGCGACGGCCACGTGACCGATATCACCGCGCCACTGGTGTCTGGGGCCCCGCGGGCGCTGGACGTTTCCATCCCCTGCGCGGCGATCGCCACCCTGCCCGCTGACGGCGGCCTGGTGTTCTCAACGTTGCCGGTCAATGGGTTCCAGACCGGCAAGAACGGGTTGTTTGTCCGAGCCAATAAGAATGCCGTCGTCGTCGCGTTCCGCGACTCGGTGGCGGCGGTAGCGGGCCGCCCCGCCGTGAATGGTGGCGCCTGCAGTGTGCTGCACATCTGGGCCGACGCCGGCGTGGCGGGCGCGGACTTCGTCGGCATACCTGGTGCCACGGGAACCCTCGCGCCGGAGAAGAAGCCGGCCGTCGGCGGCGTTTTCACCGACCTGAAGGTCCCTGCGCAGCCGGGATTATCGGCTCGTATCGACGTGGACACCCGGTTCATCGTCACCGCCACCATGCTCAAGAGAGCCGTCATGGCTCTGGGTGGACTCGCGGTGGTGACCGGGATCGTCGCGCTGGCCGTCCTGGACCGCCGGTCGGGACGGCGGATACCCCGCAACTGGCGACGCTGGCGACGGCCTGGGCTCGCCACCTGGCTCGCCGATGCGGGTGTGATCGCGACGCTGCTGCTCTGGCATCTCATCGGCGCGACCTCGTCAGACGACGGCTACAACCTGACCATCGCCCGGGTGGCGCCGAAGGCCGGGTACGTGGCCAATTACTACAGGTACTTCGGGACGACGGAAGCGCCGTTCGACTGGTACCTCGGGGTGCTGGCCAAATTGGCGTCGGTGAGCACCGCCGGCGTATGGATGCGCATACCGGCCACGCTGGCCGGGATCGCGGGCTGGCTGATCATCAGCCATTGCGTGCTGCGGCGGCTGGGACCTGGAAGGGGCGGCCTGGCATCCAACCGGGTAGCGGTGTTCACCGCGGGCGCGGTGTTTTTGGCGGCGTGGCTGCCGTTTAACAACGGCCTGCGGCCCGAACCGTTGATCGCCCTCGGCGTGTTAGTCACCTGGATGCTGGTGGAACGCGCGATCGCGTTGCAGCGACTGGCTCCCGCCGCGGTCGCCATCATTGTCGCGATGCTCACTGCGGCCCTGGCGCCGCAGGGGCTGATCGCCGTCGCCGCCTTACTGACCGGCGCGAGGGCCATCGCCCAGGCGATCCGGCGGCGCAGGCCCACCGACGGATTGCTGGCACCGCTGGCGGTGCTGGCGGCGTCGTTTTCACTGATCACCGTGGTGGTGTTCCGCAGCCAGACGCTGGCCACGGTCGCCGAGTCTGCCCGCATCAAGTACAAGGTCGGTCCCACGATCGCGTGGTACCAAGACTTCCTGCGCTACTACTTCCTCACGGTGGAGTCCAACGCCGACGGGTCGATGTCGAGGCGATTCGCTGTGCTGGTGCTGCTGCTGTGCCTGTTCGGAGTGCTGGTGGTGCTGCTTCGGCGCGGCTGGGTGCCGGGCTTGGCCAGTGGCCCGGCATGGCGGTTGATCGGCACGACCGCGATTGGCCTACTGCTGCTGACGTTCACGCCTACGAAGTGGGCCATACAGTTCGGTGCGTTCGCCGGCCTGGCCGGCGCGTTGGGTGCGGTCACCGGGTTCATCTTTGCCCGGATCGGCCTGCACAGTCGCCGCAACCTGACGCTGTACATCACCGCGTTGTTGTTCGTGCTGGCGGTGGCCACCTCGGGGGTCAACGGCTGGTTCTACGTCGGCAACTACGGGGTGCCGTGGTACGACATCCCGCCCGTCATCGCCAGCCGTCCGGTGACGTCGATGTTCCTGACGTTGTCGATCCTCACCGGGTTGCTGGCCGGTTGGTACCACTTCCGGATGGACTACGCCGGGCATACCGAGGTCAAGGACAGCCGGCGTAACCGCGTGCTGGCGTCGACCCCGCTGCTGGTGGTCGCGGTGATCATGGTCCTGGGCGAAGTCGGTTCGCGGGCCAAGGGTGCGGTGTTCCGTTACCCCCTCTACACCACCGCCAAAGCCAACTTGGCGGCGCTCAGCTCGGGCCTTTCCCCGACCAGTTGCGCCATGGCCGATGACGTGCTGACCGAGCCGGATCCCAACGCCGGCATGCTGCAGCCGGTTCCCGGGCAACAGTTCGGCCCCGCGGGCCCGCTCGGGGGAATCAAGCCCGTCGGCTTCAAACCCGATGGGGTGGGCGATGACCTGAGGTCGAACCCTGTGGTGACCAAACCGGGGGTGGTGAATTCCACCGGGTCACCCAACAAGCCCAACGCCACCATGAGTGACTCCGCGGGCACGGCCGGCGGGAAAGGGCCGGTCGCGGTGAACGGGTCACACGCGGCCCTGCCGTTCGGACTCGATCCGGCCCGCACCCCGGTGATGGGCAGCTACGGCGAAAATTCGCTGGCCGCCACGGCGACCTCGGCGTGGTACCAGTTGCCGCCGCGCTCAGGCGACCGGCCGCTGGTGGTGGTTTCCGCCGCGGGCGCTATCTGGTCGTATAACGAGGACGGCACCTTCACCTACGGGCAGTCACTGAAATTGCAGTGGGGTGTCGCTCGCCCCGATGGCACGACCCAGCCGCTCGCTGAGGTGCAGCCGATCGACATCGGGCCGTGGCCGGCGTGGCGCAACCTGCGGTTCCCGCTAGCCTGGGCGCCCCCGGAGGCTAACGTGGCACGCATCGTCGCTTATGACCCGAATCTGAGCTCCGAGCAGTGGTTCGCATTCACGCCACCGCGCGTTCCGGTTCTGCAGACTCTCCAGCAATTGATCGGATCGCACACACCGGTGCTGATGGACATCGCGACCGCCGCGAACTTCCCCTGTCAGCGGCCGTTCTCCGAACACCTTGGCGTTGCGGAACTTCCGCAGTACCGCCTCCTGCCCGATCACAAACAGACGGCGGCGTCATCGAACGGGTGGGAGGCCGGCGAGGACGGCGGTCCGTTCCTGTTTACTCAGGCGCTGCTGGTCACCTCGACGGTCTCGACGTACCTGCGCGGCGACTGGTACCGCGACTGGGGATCGGTGGAAAAGTATTACGCGTTGGTGTCGGCCGATCAGGCGCCGGATGCCGTCGTCGAACGGGGCGTGACGACAGTGCGCGGCTGGAGCCGGCAAGGACCGATTAGGGCCCTGCCATGAGCGTCATCAACCACGAACGGCAAGCGGCCACCGCGCAGCCCGAAAAGCGTCGCGATGTGCAGGTGACGCGCTGGGTCGCGACGATCGCCGGGCTGATCGGTTTCGTCCTATCGGTCGCGACACCGCTGCTGCCCGTCGCGCAGACGACTGCGATGCTCAAGTGGCCACAGAACGGGCAGCTGAATAGCGTTACGGCACCACTTATTTCGCTGTCGCCGGTGGACTTGACGGCCACCGTGCCGTGCTCTGCGGTGGGTGGCCTGCCACCCGGCGGTGGGGTCGTGCTGAGTACCGCACCCAAGAAGGGCAAGGATGCCGCGCTCAACGCGTTGTTCGTCGTCACCCACGGCCAGCGGGTCGACGTCACCGACCGCAACGTGGTCATCGCCAGCGTGCCGCGGGATCAGGCGATGTCCGTGCAGTGCCAGCACATCGACATCAGCTCCACACGCGCCGGCACCTTCGCCACCTTTGTCGGGTTGACCGATCCGGCGGGAAAGCCGGTGAGCGGTGGCTTCCCCGACCCCAACCTGCGCCCCCAAATCGTCGGCGTGTTCACCGATCTGACCGGTCCCGCGCCGCCCGGACTGCGGCTGTCGGCGACCATCGACACCCGGTACTCCACCACCCCGACGACGCTGAAACTGGTTGCGATGGTGCTGGCGATGGTGGCCACCATCGTGGCACTGGTCGCGCTGTGGCGCCTCGACCAGCTCGACGGCCGCCGTATGCACCGTTTGATCCCGAAGCGCTGGCGGAAGTTCACCCTGATCGACGCCACGGTGATATTCGGCTTCCTGCTGTGGCACCTGATCGGCGCGAATTCGTCCGACGACGGCTACATCCTCGGCATGGCCCGGGTCGCCGGCCACGCCGGTTACATGTCCAACTACTTCCGCTGGTTCGGCAGCCCGGAGGACCCGTTCGGCTGGTACTACAACCTGCTGGCACTGATGACCCACGTCAGCGACGGCAGCCTGTGGATGCGGCTGCCCGACCTCGTCGCCGGGCTGGTGTGCTGGCTGCTGCTGTCGCGTGAAGTGTTGCCCCGCCTGGGGCCGGCAGTGACCTCCAGCACGGCCGCAAACTGGGCGGCCGGCATGGTCCTGCTCGCCGGATGGATGCCGTTCAACAACGGCCTTCGTCCCGAGCCGATCATCGCGCTGGGCTCGCTCATCACCTACGTGCTGATCGAGCGCTCGATGTGCGCTTCCCGGATGACGCCGGCGGCGCTGGCGGTAGTGACCGCCGCATTCACCCTCGGGGTGCAGCCCACCGGCCTAATCGCTGTGGCCGCATTGGTTGCCGGTGGCCGTCCGATCCTGCGGATTCTGGTGCGCAGGCATCGACTGGTCGGCACCTGGCCGCTGGTGGCCCCGATGCTGGCTGCCGGCTTCGTCATCCTCACCGTGGTGTTCGCCGACCAGACCCTGTCAACGGTGTTGGAAGCCACCAGGATTCGCACCGCGATCGGGCCAAGCCAGGCCTGGTACACCGAGAACCTGCGTTACTACTACCTCATCCTGCCCACCGTCGACGGTTCACTGTCGCGCCGGTTCGGCTTCCTGATCTCCTTGCTGTGCCTGTTCACCGCCGTGTTCATCATGTTGCGGCGCAAGCGAATCCCGGGTGTGGCCCGCGGGCCGGCCTGGCGGTTGATGGGCGTCATCTTCGGCACCATGTTCTTCCTGATGTTCACGCCGACGAAGTGGGTGCACCACTTCGGGCTGTTCGCCGCGGTGGGCGCGGCGATGGCCGCGCTCACCACCGTGCTGGTCTCGCATGAGGTGCTGCGCTGGTCACGTAACCGGATGGCGTTCGCGGCGGCGGTGTTGTTCGTGTTGGCGCTGTGTTTTGCCACGACTAATGGCTGGTGGTACGTATCGAGTTACGGCGTCCCGTTCAACAACGTCATGCCGAGGCTCGCCGGAGTCAGCATCAGCACAGTGTTTTTCGTCCTGTTCGCGATCGCGGCAGTCTGGGCGTTCTTCTTGCACTTCGCGTCACGGGATCACGGCGAGGGCTGGCTAGCGCGAGCGGTGACGGCAGCGCCGGTGCCGATCGCGGCCGGATTCATGGTACTGGTGTTCATCGCATCGATGATCGCTGGAATCGTGCGCCAGTACCCCACCTATTCCAATGGCTGGGCCAACTTGCGCGAATTCGCCGGGGGCTGCGCACTGGCCGACGACGTGCTCGTCGAGCCGGACAGCAACGCCGGCTTTATGGCTCCGCTGCCAGGCAATTACGGCCCGCTGGGTCCGCTGGGCGGCGTCAACCCAGTAGGGTTCACCCCCAACGGCGTACCGGACCATACCGTGGCCGAGGCGGTTCAGGAGACGTCGGTGCCGCAGCCCGGCACCGACTACGATTGGTACGCGTACGACTGGCGCGCGCCAACCAAGCTGAAGGCGCCGGGTGTCAACGGATCCCTGGTGCCGTTACCCTACGGCCTCAACCCCGACCAGGTTCCGCTGGCCGGCAGCTACACCACCGGCGCCCAACAGCAGAGCAGACTCGCCTCAGCGTGGTACCAGCTGCCCAAACCCGACGACGGGCATCCCCTCCTGGTGGTGACCGCCGCGGGCAAGATCGCCGGCAACAGCGTGCTGCACGGGCACACCGGCGGGCAGACCGTGGTGCTGGAATATGGCAAGCCCGGCCCCGGCGGTGACATAGTGCCGGCTGGGCGGATGGTGCCCTACGACCTGAACGGGGAAGAGCCGAAGGCGTGGCGCAATCTGCGCTTCGCCCGAGACAAGATGCCCGCGGACGCGACTGCGGTCCGGGTGGTGGCCGAAGATCTCTCCCTGACACCGGACGACTGGATCGCGGTGACCCCACCGCGGGTGCCGGAACTGCGTTCCCTGCAGGAGTACATCGGCTCGTCGCAGCCGGTGCTGATGGACTGGGCGGTTGGGCTGGCGTTCCCGTGCCAGCATCCGATGCTGCACGCCAACGGCGTCACCGAGATCCCAAAGTTCCGAATCACGCCGGACTACAACGCCAAGAAGCAGGACACCGACACCTGGGAGGACGGCGTCAACGGCGGCCTGCTCGGCATCACCGACCTGTTGTTGCGGGCCCATGTCATGTCCACCTACCTGTCCCGCGACTGGGGCCGGGACTGGGGATC
>Ga0153943_1000665_pt1 | contig 10393 bp, 7 predicted proteins | sample TSNJ027MetaG_FD_104721 | JGI IMG/M metagenome (GOLD analysis project Ga0153943, IMG submission 104721) | Attine ant fungus gardens microbial communities from New Jersey, USA - TSNJ027 MetaG | ecosystem: Host-associated > Fungi > Mycelium > Unclassified | place: USA: New Jersey, Brendan T. Byrne...
AAAGGCAATGTACTCAGGGTAAGTACGTCCAATACGGCAGGTCTTATCCACCTTAAGCGCTTTGGACTTTGTTTTTCTGGGGCGCATCCTGACCGTCCTGGGCATGTCAAGGTTACGTGCTGATATGAGTCCGTTGTTAACATAAGTATAAAGAGTCCGTTCTGATTTCATTACTTCATCAGCGTGGTTGAGGCTGATATGGTGCAGTGACTGCCCTTTCCTTAAAAGTGGACTGACAACTTTATCCAGCTGCTTCAATTCTTCCTGGGATATGGCAAATCCAGATCTTGATTCAGAGAGGAGAAGGGAGTATTCTTTTTGCGCACGGTGTGAACGGTAGTAAGCTTTCTCCAAAGAGCATTTGCCACGGTCGGTGCAAGCATTACAAACATAGGGGGACTTTGTGAGTTTACTGCATATTTTTTTCTTATAGCTGCTGCAGTTTTTTGTACATAACCCGCAGGACCAGCAGGGTCTTCTGTCAGCAGTACAGAGGTCACAAACATGGCGCAGGTCACACAGGCGCAGATACGCCTGTTCACAATCATTAAATGCTTTGCCACAGGAACCGGTTGATTCAAAGACACGGTGTTTACGCACTTCCTTTGAAATAGTGGTACAGTCCTTGCCAACCGACAGCCCAATCTGTTTAAAGCTCTCTTTCCTATTAAGTCCGTCCTCGATAGTTCTTCTTGCTTCAATATCCATATGTTTTTGTTTATTCATCATGGGATTCTCCATTCCTGCCGGAGGGGGAGGGGATGACCAAATCCATTATACAATATAAATGAATCTTTTGCAGACATGGTACCACCGATACGCAACCCCACCCCACACTTTCGCCGAATGATACCGCTTGTTAAAAATCAGGTTTGTTTGTCAGCCTGTGCAAAGTAATCTCCATCCGGACGCCAGTCCTGACAGCCATTATCTGGATGGTGCAGCCGCTTTGGCGATGGGTAACTCAGGAATATCAGGTATAAGTATCCCCTTCGCCGCCACAAGTGTACCATCCAGATAATGGCTGTCAAGACCAAGTCGCTGACGCGATGGCTGGTTATTGCAAAACCTGTTTACCGGCTCCGAATAATCTTGGAATAATTATCACGCACATGCAATTCTGCGTGATAGCAACACTGATAAAGCTGAATGTACAATGGGTATTCACGCTGATACCATCCTTGACTGTATAAGTACAGTGGCATGAAATAATATTCGGAAGAACTAAGTTCTATCTTATGTCATGTAAGAATTTGCTATTGATAAATTCCACCCCAGAGTGGAATTTAAGTATGCAATCAACAAGAAAACCAAGAATGGCAGATTATGGTTGACAACAGCGGTTTTCTGGACTAAACTATTTTTCATAAAAGAAAATATTCCCAATAGTTTTCTGTGAGGATAAACCTCGCGTTTTAGAAAGGAGAACCAAAGTATGGCAACAGCAAAATACAAAGAAGTCCAGACAAATGAATCTGGAGACACTACGAATACTAAAACGACATCAACAGAAGAGACACTTAAGAAAACAGAAGAGGCTGACGTTAACAATACCAGGAAAGTGACCAGAAAACCAGCTGAGAAGAAAACAACCGCAGGCAGGGCTGTAAAGGCAGCCGATAAGTTGACAGAAGAAAAGAAGCCCGAAGAAAAGAAGACCGAAGAAGTTAAGACCGCAAAGCCGGCAGTTAAAGCAGCAGCTAAAGCAACCGCAAAATCGGCAGTTAAACCGGCTGCAAAAGCAGCAGCAAAGAGGGGACCTGCCAAAAAGAAGGAATTAAAAACTTTACTGAATGTTCAGTATGCAGGCAAATCCTACAGTCAGGAGGATCTGATAAAGATTGCTAAGGATGTCTGGAAATATGATCTGAAGAAAAAAGCAGGTGATTTAGCGAACATAGAATTATACATAAAGCCCGAAGAAGATGTAGTATACTATGTTTTTAATGAAACAGAAGAAGGCAGTTTTACAATCTGAGGAATGTAAATGATTGCGGACCCGGTGTTATTGTTTGCGGCGTCAGCTGTAACAGTAGCGGCCCGGTTTTCAGAGAGCGGAGCCAATCTGCAGGGATTCGGCTCCGCTTTCCTGATATTAACGCATATTTTGGATAAGATATATAAGAGGCTTGTATATCTTAACAAGGCAAGGATGGAAAGATAAAATACATGTGGTTGAAAAAAGATAAATTTATTCTGATTCTGTATCTTCTGTTTTTTTTCATAGTGGCAGCCTCAATGGCGTTATACCAGCCATTGGCTGATTCTCCGCCCAACTACGGAAACCCGCCGGATGAGCATGCAAGATATCTGGTTCCCTTATACATTTGTGAGAACGGTGTTATTCCCACTGGTTTTGAAGAAGAGATCCGGATACCCGGATATGGATTTTCCTATGGCATATATAATGTGTTTCCCTATATTGTGCAGGGATATATCATGCGCTTTGTGAGTTTGTTTACTGACTCGGCATTGATACTTTTATATGCGGCGCGTTTTGTTAATGTAATATCGGGTACTTTGATGGCTGCTGTCGTATATCTGATATCCCGGAAGCTTTTTAACGACAGGCGCTTTGCCTGGTTATTCTGCGCTGCGGTTATGTTTCTTCCTGAAAGTCTGTTTATGCATACTTATGTCAATACGGACTCTATGTGCCTGCTGGCTACCGCTATGATGGTATATGCTTTGGTCAGTGCCTGTAAGGAGGGCTTTAGCAGAAGGAATAGTCTTTGGTTAAGCGGGGGGATTATTCTTTGCGCCCTTTCCTACTATAATGCCTATGGATATATCCTAAGCAGCATCCTTTTGTTTCTTGCTTATTTTATCCGCAGGAAAGAAGGCAGACTTATCATTGATTGGAAGCCAATGTTGAAAAAAGGCATGTTTATCAGTGTTATTGTCCTTTTAGGGATTGGCTGGTGGTTTATCCGCAGCTATATCTTATATGACGGAGATTTTCTGGGACTGGAAACCAGAGAAAATATGTCGATTCAATATGCCATTGATGCAGTAAATCCCCTATATATGAATACTTATCAAAAGCAAGGTTATACGATCTGGCAGATGATTAAGGAAACCCACTTTATAGAAGGCGCATTCCATACCTTTGTGGCTGCATTCGGTTCAGTTTCTATCTTTGGCAGTATATGGATGTATCGTTTTTATAAAGTATTTTTTACGGCCGGTCTTGTTGGATGTGTGATACTGCGGAAATGGAAAGTTGATAAAGGCAGGATCAACGGGAAAGCTGTTTTTTTTCATATGAATATGATTTTCTGCATTTTAATGCCGCTTATATTGTTGATTCAATATGCTTATACAATGGATTACCAGAATCAGGGACGTTATCTTCTTCCGGCTGTTATACCATTCATGTATTATGTGGTGCGGGGCCTGGAAAAGTGGGCTTCTCTGAAAAAGATACCCAAATGGGTGGGAAATGCCGGTGTTGTTTTGTCTATTGTCTTTATAGTGGTTTTTCTGTTGGAAATGGTATATATCCAGGCTTTTCCAATTTATCTTGATACCGGAATATTACTGGAATAGATATTGTTCGCAGAATAATTTCTGAATTTTAGAATTTATTTAGAATTAATTTACCTAAAAATTGTTGACAATATATATGCTAAGTGATATTTTATGTTAAGAAGATGTTAGCACTCACGTCAAAAGAGTGCTAATAACTTGGAAGGAGTGATGGTATTGCAGTTGGATGAGCGGAAAAGCAAAATATTGCAGGCCATTATCCGGAATTACTTAGAAACCGGAGAACCGGTAGGCAGCAGAACGATTTCCAAATTTTCAGATTTGAATCTGAGTTCGGCAACGATACGGAACGAGATGGCAGATTTGGAAGAAATGGGATATATTCTGCAGCCGCATACCTCAGCAGGCAGGATTCCTTCCGATAAAGGTTACCGTCTCTATGTGGATGCCATGATGGAGGTACGTGAGAAGGAAGTCGTGGAGATGAAGGAAATGCTCCTTGAGAAGCAGGACAAAATGGAAGTGCTTCTTAAGAATGTGGTGAAGCTCCTTGCACAGAACACCAACTATGCCACCATGATCTCAGCACCTTCCCTGAATCGGAACAAAGTGAAATTTATCCAGCTTTCACGGATGGATAAGAATCAGATTCTGGCTGTTATTGTAGTGGGGGGGAATGTGATCAAGAATCATATTCTTTCCGTAACAAATCCATTGTCGGATGAAACGATTCTGAAACTGAATATTTTACTGAACACGCATCTGAATGGATTGTCTATTGAAGAAATCAATCTGGGTATGATTTCAGCAATGAAACTGCAGGCCGGGAGTCATAGCGATATTGTCAGTGAAGTCATCGATGCGGTGGCGGAAGCGATACAGGCAGATGAGGATCTGGAGATTTATACCAGCGGGGCAAATAATATTCTGCGTTATCCGGAGCTTGCGGATCATCAAAAGGCCAGAGAGCTTTTGAATACCTTTGAGGAAAAGCAGATGCTGAGTGAATTGGTACAGGAGGCTCTGGCGGACGAAGGGAATACAGGCATTCAGGTTTATATCGGTAATGAGTCGCCGATTCAGAGCATGCGTGACTGCAGTGTGGTAACTGCCACTTATGAGCTGGATGAAGGAATGAGGGGAACAATAGGAATCATCGGTCCAAAGCGTATGGATTATGAAAAGGTAGTGCATACGCTGCAAAGTCTGAGAAATCAGTTGGATGATTTATATAAGAAATAAAGAATTACGAGAAAGGAAGAAGTTATGGAAGATATTGATAAGGATGTTTTTGAGGAAGACTTAAAAGATGCCTTGGACCGTGCTTCAGAGGAGGTTGAAAATACGGCAGAAGCAGAAGCGGAAGCGGAAGCTGAGTCGGAAACAGAAACTGATGCTGAGTCAGAGGCAGATGAAGTCTGTGAAGAGGAATCTGAAGATGCAGATGAAGGCGCCATGAGCTGGAGCGAGAAAATGGCTCTGAAGAAAAAGGCGAAGCAGGATAAGAAATCGGATGCATATAAGGAGAAGGTTGAGCAGCTGGAAGACCGGGTAAAGCGTCAGATGGCTGAATTTGAGAATTTCCGAAAGCGGTCTGAGCGGGAAAAGCAGGGAATGTTTGAAACCGGCGCAAAGAGTGTCATTGAGAGGATACTGCCGGTGGTGGATAATTTTGAAAGAGGCCTTATGACGGTTCCAGAAGAAAATATGACAGATCCTTTTGTGGATGGAATGAACCGTGTATATAAACAGATGCTGACGGAACTGGAAAGTATTGATGTACGTCCGATTGAGGCTGTGGGATGTGAATTTGATCCGGCACTTCATAATGCGGTGATGCAGGTGGAAAGTGAAGAATATGAAGCCGGTGTTATTGCACAGGAATTACTGAAGGGATATACCTACCGCGACAGTGTGGTCAGACATAGTATGGTGGCAGTGGTAAACGGAGAAAGTTAATAAATTAACTGTTAAAATTTAGAATAAGATAAATCAGAATAGCAGGAGGGCTAAAAAATGGGTAAGATAATAGGGATCGATTTAGGAACAACAAACAGCTGTGTGGCTGTTATGGAAGGCGGTAAACCTACGGTTATAGCGAATGCAGAAGGTGCAAGAACGACACCGTCCGTAGTTGCATTTACCAAGACCGGCGAAAGGCTGGTAGGGGAACCGGCTAAGCGTCAGGCTGTAACAAATGCGGAAAAGACAATTGCTTCCATTAAGAGGGATATGGGTACAGATAACGGACGTACCGTTGACGGCAAGAAATATTCACCGCAGCAGATTTCTTCCATGATTCTGCAGAAGCTGAAAGCGGATGCAGAGAGTTATCTGGGTGAGAATGTTACGGAAGCAGTTATCACGGTTCCGGCATATTTCAACGATGCACAGCGTCAGGCCACCAAGGATGCAGGCAAGATTGCAGGACTGGATGTAAAACGTATCATTAACGAGCCTACGGCAGCAGCGCTGGCATATGGTCTGGATAATGAAAAAGAGCAGAAGATCATGGTATACGATCTGGGCGGCGGTACCTTCGACGTTTCCATCATTGAGATTGGTGACGGTGTTATCGAAGTACTGGCAACCAACGGCGATACACATCTGGGCGGTGATGATTTTGATGATAAGATCATAAGCTGGATGAATGCAGAATTCAAGAAGACAGAAGGTGTGGACTTGTCAACTGACAAGATGGCTATGCAGAGACTGCGTGAAGCAGCGGAGAAGGCAAAGAAAGAGCTTTCCAGCGCTATGACCACCAATATTAACCTTCCCTTTATTACAGCAACGGCAGAAGGTCCCAAGCATTTTGATATGAACCTTACCCGTGCCAAATTTGATGAACTGACGCATGACCTGGTTGAGAGGACTGCAGTACCTGTCAGAAATGCCATGAAGGATGCCGGACTGAGCAATTCCGATCTGGGCCAGGTGCTCCTGGTAGGCGGTTCCACACGTATACCGGCTGTACAGGAAAAGGTAAGGCAGTTAACCGGCAAGGATTCCAATAAATCCCTGAATCCTGATGAGTGTGTTGCAATCGGTGCTTCCGTTCAGGGCGGCAAGCTGGCTGGTGATGCAGGTGCAGGTGAAATCCTTCTTCTGGATGTTACCCCGCTTTCCCTGTCTATTGAGACAATGGGTGGTGTGGCAACCAGACTGATTGAAAGAAATACAACCATTCCCACCAAGAAGAGCCAGATATTCTCAACAGCCGCAGATGGTCAGACAGCAGTGGATATCAACGTGGTACAGGGTGAAAGACAGTTTGCCAAGGATAACAAGTCTCTCGGACAGTTCCGTCTTGACGGAATCCCCACTGCACCAAGAGGAGTACCTCAGATTGAAGTTACCTTTGATATTGATGCCAACGGTATTGTAAACGTATCTGCAAAGGATCTGGGAACCGGAAAAGAACAGCATATTACCATTACGGCAGGTTCCAATATGTCAGATTCGGATATTGAAAAGGCAATCAAGGAAGCTGCAGAATATGAAACACAGGATAAGAAGAAAAAAGAAGCAGTAGAAGCAAGAAATGACGCAGATGCATTTGTATTCCAGACTGAAAAGGCGCTGACTGAGGTTGGAGACAAGATCAGTGATGATGATAAGAACCAGGTTCAGGCTGATCTGGAAGCTGTTAAGGCTATTCTGGAGAGAACCAAGGATCAGGATATGAGCGACAATGATCTGGATGAGCTGAAAGCAGCAAAAGAAAAGCTGACAAACAGTGCGCAGACCTTGTTTACCAAGATGTATGAGAATATACAGGGTGCTGCCGGCGAGGCTGGTCCGGACATGGGTGCAGCAGATGCAGATACTGCCGAAAGTGCACCGGAAGATGATGTGATTGACGGAGATTTCAGAGAAGTATAAGAATAGGTATTGAACGCACTTCCGATAAATGTTATTATGATAGTTGGCATTGCAGGTTGTGCGGTTGAACGCGGGGGGCACAGGACATGTTCATGTTCTGTGCAATCCGTTTTGTAAATGAGTTGAAGAACGCAGATGACAATGGTGTTACGGGCAGTGTATGCGATTCCGCCAGGTTGGGGTGAATCGTTACGGCGGATACAGGAATCTGCGTTTGTGAATATGGAAATTGCAGGGTGAGGTATAGTTATGGCAGAGCAAAAACGGGATTATTATGAGGTACTTGGCCTGGAGAAAAGCGCAGATGATGCTGCGATTAAGAAATCATACCGGGTATTGGCCAAAAAGTATCATCCCGATATGAATCCGGGTGATGCGGAAGCAGAGAGAAAATTCAAAGAGGCATCGGAAGCTTATGCTGTTTTAAGTGATCCGGATAAGAGACGTCAATACGATCAGTTCGGCCATGCTGCTTTTGATGGTGGAGCCGGTGCCGGCGGCTTTGATTTCAGCGGTACGGATTTCAGTGATATTTTCAGTGATATTTTCGGTGATTTTTTTGGCGGCGGACGCAGAAGCAGTTCCCGTAACAATGGTCCCTTAAAGGGAGATAATATACGTGTCAGCACACGGATTACATTTGAAGAAGCTGTTTTCGGCTGTGAAAAGCAGATTGAGCTTACCGTAAAGGAAAACTGTAAGACCTGTAACGGCAGCGGCGCAAAGCCCGGAACATCGCCGGAGACCTGCGGTAAGTGCGGAGGCAAGGGACAGGTGGTATTTACCCAGCAATCCTTCTTTGGAACCGTACGCAATGTGCAGACATGTCCTGATTGTCAGGGAAGCGGTAAGATCATTAAGGATAAGTGTACGGATTGCCGCGGTACCGGTTATGTCTCCATGAAGAAGCGATATGAGGTGGAGATTCCGGCAGGTATTGATAATGGACAGTGTATTTTGATGCATGGTTTGGGAGAACCCGGTATTAACGGCGGTCCCAGGGGTGATGTCCGCGTGGAAGTGATCGTAGGACGCCATCCGATTTTCCAGCGTCAGGATTATCATATTTATTCCACGGTTCCTATGTCATTTTCAGTGGCTGCACTGGGCGGTGAGATCGTAATTGATACAGTGGACGGCAAGGTGATATATGATGTAAAGGCAGGAACCCAGACTGACACCAAGGTCCGCCTGAAAGGGAAAGGTGTGCCTACCTGGAGAAACAAAGATGTCCGGGGTGACCACTATGTAACATTGGTGGTACAGGTACCGGATAAGCTGGGTAATGACGCCAGGGAATTGTTGAAGCAGTTTGACGCGGTTACAGGAGACAGCCTGAATAATGCCCAAAAAATTATCAGTGACAGTAAGGAAAATGATGATAAAGACGGCAAAGAAGGTAAGAAACGCACAAGCTGGAAGGATAGAATAAAAAAGTAAGTTAAAACATTATGCTTATTTTCACGTTTCATTCAGACGTTTTGTTTGGCTGAAACAGGGAATATGCATAATGTTTTTTGTTACCGGGAGAGAATATGGACAGCAAGGCAAAGGAATATTTGAGTCTGATATGTAATCTGTATATTGCTGCAATTATGGGGATATTGCCTTTCTATATGAAAGAGGGATACTGGCAGCTTGGAGATGCCAAGTATGTCTTATTCCGCAATATTACATTGATCTGCCTGGTGCTTTCTGTTGTTGTGATTCTATATGGGCTGTTAATCTGCCGGATCAGCACAGAGGGGGATAAGCTGTCATGGCGGCATAAGTGGAGTATGACAGATACTTTTGTGGCAGCTTACGGCGCCTTGAATATTATCTCCTGGCGGCTCAGCTCCTATCAGGATACTGCATTTACCGGATATGAACAATGGTATATGGGATTACTGTCCCAGCTCTTATTTATCTGGATTTATTTTTTTCTGTCCTGGTTTTATGATGGAGATCAAAAAGCACTCTGGTTTGGAGTTGGTGTCTTTTTCATTGTTTCACTGCTGGGTATTTTAAACCGTTTTACAATAGATCCCCTTAATCTGTTTGCCGGCTGGACCATTGGTGACTGGAATTATGCCCATTTGCTGTCCACCATCGGTAATATAAACTGGTTGTGCGGATATTTATGCGTGATGCTTCCCTATGGCCTCACAGCTTATTTATATACAGACAGGAAGGGAATCAGGGCAGCCGCCTATGTGGTATCGGTTGCCGGCCTTCTGCTGCTATGTATACAGGGAAGTGACAGCGGCCTTGTGGTATTTGCCGCCGCCTGCCTGATCTTATTTTTGATCGCCATGGGTTCGGAAAAAAGCTTCCGCAGGGTTGCAATACTGGGATGCGGTATGGCAGTACTATTTATCCTGCTCAGAGGCGTGCTTTCCATCGGAGATATCTGGGATGCTTTTCCTACGGATGATAAAGGACGGCATCTAATCTCCTGGCAAGGATGGCCCCTTGTGATTGTTGGTATATTGCTGTTGCTGTGGCTATCACGGAGACTATCCTTTTCAAAAATAAAGAAAGCGGCATTCCTTTTTATATGCGTGGCAGGGCTGGGAATTGCCTTCAGCCTGGTTTTTCTTTTCCATGGAAAGATGGCGTTTAACTATGCCTGGGGAAGCGGAAGAGGGGGGCTGTGGACTTTGGCTGTGAAGAGCTTCCAGGAAGGCGGTATATTGCAGAAGCTCTTTGGTGTTGGGCCGGATTGTTATGGAAGATATATTTATAATACTTTTCCTGTGGAACAATATGTAGTTCAGGATGAAATGTTCCGGGATGTGATCAATGTCAATGCCCATAATGAATGGCTGAATCAGCTGGTGAATACAGGGCTGCTGGGCCTTTTGGCGTACGCAGGTATTTTTGCTTCGGCACTGATTCGTTATTACAAGAGGAGAAAGCAAGAAGTTTTTTTACATATAGGGCTTATGGTGTTGTGCCTGTATGGGGTGAATTCCATTTTCAGTTTCCAGCAGGTGATGAATACACCCTATTTATTCCTGACACTTGGGTTGTGCGA
>Ga0153943_1000667_pt1 | contig 10379 bp, 8 predicted proteins | sample TSNJ027MetaG_FD_104721 | JGI IMG/M metagenome (GOLD analysis project Ga0153943, IMG submission 104721) | Attine ant fungus gardens microbial communities from New Jersey, USA - TSNJ027 MetaG | ecosystem: Host-associated > Fungi > Mycelium > Unclassified | place: USA: New Jersey, Brendan T. Byrne...
ATGGTGTACACAGCCTGGCGCAGATTTTATATCAATGTATGGTGATCAGCAGTGAACCTGATGCGGATGAGCAGATTAATAACGGGAACAGTACATTTACCGAAAAATATACGGAACCTTTTGTGATCTGGTACAATGATTTAATAAGCAGCGGATTATACAGTCAGGTTTCTCTTGGCCTGAACAGTGAGCAGCTTCTTGATATGTTTGTGAATGGTGAAGTGGCTATGATGGGCGGCGGACCGTGGGATGTAACTACAATTGAAAATCGTAATCCTGATTTGGACTATGATGTTTTTGGGATTTCCGATAAGAATGGAAATACCATACTGTCGGGCGCTGTTGGCGTAGGACTGTCGATCAGTACGTCTTCTGATAATAAAGAGGAATGCTGGGCATTTATAGAGTTCATGTCCAGAGAAGAGAATATTTTAAAATGGCAGAAGGTAACGAATAATTTTATTATTGTAGAAGGTATTGATTATTCTGTGGATACGGTATTTGAGCGGTTTAAAGGGGATGTCGTAGAAGGGAATTTCTATCTGCCTCAGATTGTCTGGAAGAATTCTGCCGGTATTTATAAAGAGTTACTGATCGGTATTCAGGACGCAATTACGGGAGCAGACAAGATTGAAAATATTCCTGTAAGGCTGGATGAAAAACAGGCAGAATTGAACCAATAAGCGGAAACATAATATAACCTTGCTTTTTAAATGCGGCTGCCGCAATAAGCCAAACGGCTGTGGGGCAGCCCTGCAAAGGAGAAATATATGAAATTAAAAATCAAAAAGGAGCTGCCTTATCTGCTTTTTGTGCTGCCTGCATTTCTTGTATATACGGTATTGACAATGATTCCATTGCTGCAGACAATGGGACTGGCTTTTACAAACTGGGATGGCTATTCTTTACGTAATCTGAAATTTGTGGGATTTGATAATTTTAAAAATTTATTCTCAGACCGTTCTATGAAAAGTTCATTAATCAATACCTGTTTTTATAGTCTTATTTTTCCTGTTCTGGCAACGCTTTTTGCTATTCCCCTTTCCCTGGCTTTAAATTCCAAAATGAAGACAAGAAATTTGCAGAGAGCAGTATTTTTTTTCCCATCTGTACCGAGTGCTATGATTCTTGGATATCTATGGGCATATATCCTGGCACCAACAAGTAATGGATTGCTGAATAAATTCCTGGGTATTTTTGGAATTGATCCGGTATTATGGCTGGCAATCCCCAAGTGGGCTATGTTTTCTGTTATGATGGTAAATTTATGGAGTGCTGTTGGATGGCATGCCTGCATCTATCTTGCACAATTACAGAGTATTCCGGCAGAATATTATGAAGCGGCTACTGTGGATGGAGCTTCCTCCTGGCAGCGTTTTCGTTATATCACATTTCCCATGCTGTCTTCCGCTATGACGGTTAGTGTTATGTTGCTTCTATTGACTTCAATGAAGTTATTTGATTTACCTTTTGCACTTACAAGCGGAGGACCGGGGACTTCCACTACAATGATTTCGCACATTATCATTAAAACCGGGTTTGTGGAGAAGTCTTATGGAAAGGCAATGGCGATGTCTGTTATATTCTTTATTTTTATTGCGCTTGTCAGTATATTACAGCTCAGATTAATGAAAAAAAGGGAGGTGGAGTAATATGCAGGGTAAAAGACGGGGAATTAAAAGCTATATAGGAGAAATCCTGATGCTGGGAATTTGTGCAATTTTTTTTATTCCCTTTTATTATCTGATTGTAAATACATTTAAAGAAGCAAGAGCGGCCACTATTTCACCGATGTCTCTCCCAATTAAAAGTTTTACACTGGATTTGTATAAAAAAGCATTTGATACCATCAATTTTTGGAGCAGTTTTCGTAATTCCCTGCTGATTACGGTAATTTCAGTCACCATTATTATTGTATTTGGATCTATGGCAGCATATGTAATTAACCGCCATAAAAATAAACTGACTAAATTTCTATTCATTTATTTTTTGATTGGTTTCATGGTGCCTGCTCAAACTACATTGATTCCGCTTTTTAATATGATGTCTATATTTAAATTGCAGAATTCAGTGCTGGGAATGATTGTATTATATTCCAGCTGGTGTAACTTCGCTATCTTCATGTATCAGGGATTTTTAGGCGGAGTGCCCAGGGATTTGGAAGAAGCAGCTCGTATAGATGGTGCCGGTTTGTGGAAAATGTTCTGGCACATTGTATTTCCATTATTAAAATCGGTTACCATTACAATTATCATTTTTGATGTAATGTGGATATGGAATGATTTTATGATGCCATATTTATTTATAAGTTCTTCAAGTAAGTTCACCTTAGTTATGGAAGTATATAAAAGTGTGGGGGAACATGCAAGCAACTGGACAGTTATGCTTTGCACAATAGTTATCGTCCTGGTTCCAATCACTATTTTCTATTTATTTATGCAGAAACATATTATCGCAGGTATTACCAGCGGCGCAATAAAAGGTTAAGAAAAAAAACGGAGGTATTATAATGAAATGCAGGACTTTGCCATTTTTTGAATTTGCACCGGGTATTTTTGAGATTGATGAATTTGATGGTGCAAGTATATTTGTTATTGAGGGAACAGAGCGTGCACTGCTTATAGATGTGGGAACTGGAATTGGAGATCTGAAATGGGTGGTGGAAAATCGTATTACGGATAAACCGTATGAGGTAGTGGCAACACATAACCATGGAGACCATATTGGAGGTGCAGGCTGGTTTCATGAAATATGGATCCATCCGGATGATATGGATCTGACCAATAACAGTACCGGTCCCGCCTTGGAATTTCGAAAGAAATATGCGGAATATGTTCAGCAGACAGAAAAAAAGAACTATGCATATAATATTGACAAAGATATTCTGGAATGGCCTTCCAGCCCTAAACTGCTGCCATTGCAGGACGGGCAGGTATTTGAACTTGGCGGACGTAAGGTAACAGCAATACACTGTCCTGGTCATACAGCAGGTGAAATGGTATTTATTGATGATAAAACCCGTATACTGCTGGCAGGTGACAGCTGTAACTGCAATTTTATTCTAAGTAATACAGCAGTACCTTTCGGTATGCAGCAGGTGCAGGTGGCTTTGCAGGGGTTAGAGCGGATTGAGAGTATGCGTGATCAGTATGACAAGGTCTATAATTCGCATCATGATTTTCGGGGATTCGGTTCACCGTTGGCAGATAATGTGCTGCCGGATCTTATTACGTGCTTGCGCAGATTGAATAATCGAACAGCATCATTTAAGGAAATACCGGATCCGTGGGGAACAGTCAGGGGTTATGATGTTCCGGAGAATGTTGTGGCATATTACAATGATGTATATATATCATTATATGACAGAAGTATTAGTGATTTATATAATGAAACATAATAAAGCGGTGTATCCGCTCCCATAAAACCGGAACGGATACACCGTAAACAACTCACTTATGGCAGAATCCTCTCTCATAACAGCAGCGGAATAAAGTAAAGTCCCAGACAACAGATAATCATCCAGAATGCACATATAAAGGCACAGAACCCCCATACATCCTTTAGCTTCATGCCAACAACCGACAATGCCGGAATCAGATAAAGAGGCTGAAGCAGATTGGTTGCTTCATCACCATATACAAAAGCATTAATGACATCCGCTGTGTTCGCGCCAATGCTTTGAGAAGCTTCTATCAATAACGGACCCTGAACGATCCACTGTCCGCCTTGTGACGGAATGAACAGATTGACAATAGCTGCTGAAATAAATGACCAGACAGGCATGGAACGGGCACTTGCTATGGAGATCAGCCATCCAACGATAATGACAGCCAATCCGGAGCCTTCCATAATTCCCATAATACCGCCATAGAACGGGAACTGAATCATAACTTCACAGGCAAGCCTCATGTTATCCTTGTGTGATTCCACAAAAGCGCGGGGTGAATTATACAGGAAGCAGTTAATCGTAATGAACAGGAAAATAATAAAGTTAACCGACAGAGAACCCATAATCCCTTTGGTAATGAAGCTGGAAATAATTCCAATTATTCCGGCAAGACCAACAGTCCACATGATAATACGGCTGCCATTCATTTTATCAGCAAGCGTAATTTTTTCTGCTACGTTATAATCAGGTGATGCATCATCAAGAGCGCTGTTGAACTCAACTGTTTCATGTTTCGGAGGGCGGGTGAAAACAGCAATCAGCACAAATGCAATTGCCAGAATTGTCCACAGAATAACATTCATGGGATTATAGGTTGTCTGACTCTGGGTCATGACACCTATTTTATCTTCCAGGAAATGTCCTGCGGTAGCAAGCAGCGCATATACAGAGGCTGATGGCCCCAGACACTGTCCAAGAACCATACAGGTATATCCTGCCGCAATCATCATCGGGAAATGCAGTCCGCGAATACGTTTTGCCAGCTGCATAGCCAGAATGGGAGTAACAATTGTACAGAACGCCCAGTTAACAAAACTGGAAGCATAACCAAATACCATCAGCAGAATCATTGCTGCAACCGGTGTATGTACTAATGTAGCCAGTTTGCCCAGTAATTTTTGAACCTGGGGTGCCTTTGCGCAGGTGGCACATACCACAACCATAAGTGACATCTGGAATGCAAAGGTAGATTGTGTCCACAGCCCATCCGACCAATATTTGATCAGAGCAATAGGTCCGCTTTTTGTAAGAATTAGTGATGCAATAAATACAATAAATGTCAGAATCAAACAAAAAACAAAAGAATCAGGAATTATTTTTTCAGCGGCAAACTGAAATTTCTTACTTACCTGCCATAATAATGTTCCCTTGGGAAGCGCTTTGCTATCTGCATTTTTTGTCATAATTGATTTTCCTCTCTCTTAAAAATACTACTCGATATAATTTTGACTTGCCTTTAATTGCACAATCAGCTTTTTGTTGAATTTATTCTTCAGTTCAACAACCTCTTCAGGGGGATAGCTGAAAAACCCTTCACCGCTCTTCATTCCAAGCTTGCCTTCCTGCACCTTCTGACGCAGCAGAGGGTTTGCTTCTGTTCGGTTATCCATGACGCCAAGGAGATTATCTCCCACCGTACACCAGATGTCCAGTCCGCCCATGTCCGCAACAACCAGCTGTCCGGTGGTGGCATAGCGGAAAGCAGGTCCGAACTTAAGTGCTTTCTCAACATCCTCAGGATCTGCAATACCTTGCTCCATAATGGAAAAGACTTCCCTGGCTACCCCCTGTTGAATCCGGTTGGCAACCAGCCCGGGTACATCTTTTTTCACCCTGACAGTCTGTTTACCGGCTTTTTCATATAATGCTGCCACCTCCTGATAAGTTTCCTCTGACATGTTGCCAAAGAAAGAAAGCTCTGCAATAGGCATAAGATGTGCCGGATTATACCAATGGCATACCATCATGCGTTCTTTGCGTGCGTCGGATACTTTTTCCATCATTCCGTTAAGCGGAAGGCTGGAGGTATTGGAAGCAAGAATACATGCAGGCTTACACAGTTCATCAAGCTGTTTAAACAGATTCTGTTTCAGTTCCATATTCTCCGGAGTAGCCTCAATCACGTAATCAGCCTCACTGACCGCTTCCCCCAGATCATGAAAGAGGCTGATATTTTGAAGGGCTTTCTCTACGGTATCATGGGTAATAAGTTCATAATCAGCCATGAATGTCATCTCCTGACGCATGATATCATTAACAACTTCAAGCATCTTTTCACTGGTATCATATAGATTAACGCTGTAACCTGCAATGGCAAATACTTCGGCGATACCATGTCCCATAGTACCGGCGCCCAGAACAGAGATTTTCTGAATCATTGTCTCATCCCTCCTTTAATCCAAGTATTTCCCGGGCCTGGGCCGGAGTGGCTGCCTGATTGCCATACTCTTCCACAATGCGTCGTGCGCGTTCTACAAACTGTACGTTGCTTTCTGCAAGGACGCCTTTCCTGTAGAAAACATTATCCTCCATGCCAACACGAAGATGTCCGCCCAATGCAACTGCAGCATACAACATTTCTACCGCAGACTGCCCTACGCCAAATGCGCTCCAGGTTGCATCGGGAGCAACAGATTTCATCGTTTCAACCATGAACAGCAGGTTCTTGGTACTGCCTGCAATGCCGTTTGCTGCGCCCATACACATCTGGAAATGAAGCCGGTCTTTTAAAAATCCCTTTTTTACATAATAAGCAGCATTATAGATCATGCCAGGATCAAAAGCTTCAATTTCAGGTTTCACACCGCTTTCATTCATGGTAACAGCAAGCTGTTCAAGGAATTTCGGCGGATTTAAGAACAAGGTACTGTGCTGCCAGTTCATTGAGCCGCAGTCAAAAGACGCCAGCTCGGGTTTCAGCTCCTTAAGATGCAGCTGGCGTGTTTCATCTGTGGCATTCAGATCGCCTGATGTGGTCAGGTTAAGTACAATATCGCAATCCTCATGAGCCTTGATCAGACGTACTGTTTCACGGAATTTCTCCACATCCATTGTGCCGCTTCCTTCATCATCCCTCATATGAAGGTGAGCTACCGCCGCTCCGGCTTTCCAGCAGGCATAAACATCATCCGCAATCTCCGCCGGGGTCATGGGCACATTTGGATTGTCCTTTTTCCTGGGCCATGCCCCGGTTGGTGCTACTGTAATAATTGTTTTCACTTCATCATTCCTCCGTTTCACATACTTTTTTTGCTTTACCTTATATATCAGCAATTTATGTGCCAATATTTTATATATCTGCCAGGAAAGGAAAAGGCAGACATTACCTGGTAAAATAAAGTGTGTCGTTATTTAGTATTTGAGATTGCGGTGAAATAATACACCATAGTTAATAAATTATTAAGAATTTCCTTGTTTTAAAAGAAGAACACCCGGTGAATAATATCACCGGGTGTTCTCATTAAATCACCTGTAAGTGCTGCATTTCTATTTTACAGTGTCATACTACTGTTTATCCGGGTTACTATCTGTGCGCTTAAGCTTTTTAACCAATGTGGAATGATCCACGCCAAGAGCCTGAGCAGCCCTGCGGATAGATCCATACCGGTCAATTGCCGCCAGGATAAGACGCTGTTCATATGCCTGAACTGCCTGCTTCAGGTCATTGGTATCGGCAACTGTACTGTGATGCGCTATTCCCAATGCCAGATATACATTTTTACCGGAAAGAGTCCCTGTAGCATTGGTAACCACCATTCTTTCCATTAGATTTTCCAGCTCCCGGATATTTCCCGGCCAGTCATATTCCATCAGCGCTGCCATGCCGCTTTCCGTAATCATTATCCGTTTATGATACTTCCGGCAGAAACACTGACAGAATTCATTTGACAGATAAGGGATGTCCTCTTTTCGTTCCCGCAGCGGTGCGATTTCCAGCGGTACCACATTCAGCCGATAATATAAATCATTCCGGAATGTTCCCAGCTTTACGGCATCCTTCAGATTTTTATTAGTAGATGCAATAATCCGGATATCCAGTGAAATATCGCCGGTTCCCCCGATGCGGCGCACCACTCTCTGCTGCAGTACGCGTAAAAGCTTACTTTGCAGACTCATGGGCAGATCACCGATTTCATCCAGAAGAATCGTCCCTGTATTGGCAAGCTCAAACATCCCGGGTTTTCCTCCCTTTTTGGCACCGGTAAAGGCTCCTGTCTCATAACCAAACAGCTCTGATTCAAGAAGGTCAGGAGGTATGGCAGCACAGTTGAGCTTGATAAATGGCTTATTCACCCGTTCGCTCTTTTGATAAATATAATCAGCCAGCAGTTCTTTACCTGTTCCGGAGTCACCGGTAATAAGAACCGTCACATCGGTTGGCGCCACCATTTTCGCAGTTGACATGACTTCCGCCATGGATTTGCTTTTGTAAAAGATGGTTTCACTGCTTGCCTGCTGACGACGCAGGTATGCCAGTTCCTGTTGGGCCTTTTCGCTGTTCTTCTCAAGTGTCATCAGCTCTTTCTGCATCCCCAGAAGTTCAGGGAAATCAAGATTGTTGACCACTACCAGCTTCACATTTCCCGCTTCATCGAAGACCGGTGTTCCTACCACCATATTCTCTTTACCGGAACCAAAGCAGACCGCTGCGGAAGTAACACGCTGCTTCTCCTTTACCACTTTCTCCGAGACCGAACCGCGATAGAGCGTTCCCTCCAGTTCGATGGTTGTATGCCCCAGAATATCCTCGGCATGCAGACCGCTTAACGTTTCATAAGCACTGTTTACGTAAAGTATTCTTGTGTCACTGTCGGCAATATGAATAGGAATGAACAGATGGTCGGCAATTTCACGGAAATCAAGATGATTATCAATAACATCCTGACAGGCAGCGATTGCCTCATCCAGCTCCTTCATAAGCTGCCCGGTATCTGACTGCAGACGCCCGTCATTAATATGATCTCTCATCTTGATCAGGTATGATTGAATCCGTTTTATTTTTTCTTTTTCCCTCACAGTATTGTCTCCTAAACATATGCCTGTCGTTACTGGTAACAGATAATAGATAATAGGTTACTGTTCAGTGACTATTATTTCTTGATTTTATGATATAGCTTATTACTTTCAAATATCGGTTCACATGTTACATTCATACCCAGGCTTTTAAATACACCCATATCTACCTCTGATAAGATTACGGAAGAATGCACTTCGCTGTTCTTCAGATTCTGCAGCTGCTCCATTACCAGTTCGGCCATGGGATTTGTCGCCGCGCAGATGGACAACGCAATCAGAACCTCATCTGTATGCAGCCTGGGATTCTGATTGCCCAGAAAAGAGGTCTTCAACGTTTGGATCGGCCCTATAATCACCGGCGATATCAGACGCATTTCATCATTTATATTAGCCAGAACCTTAAGCGCGTTTAATAATGCGGCGGAGGAGGCACCCAGCAGAGAGGAAGTCTTACCGGTCACAAAACGTCCGTCAGGCAGCTCGATTGCCACACTGGGGGTATTTTCCTTTTTACACTTTTCCAGTGCCAATGCAACCACTGGCCTGCGATCTGGTGACAGAGCTGCTTTATTCATTAAGAACTCCATCTTTTTGGTCTGGTCAGGATTGCCTTTTCCTGATTTGGCATCACATTGTGTTACATAATACCTGCGAATGATTTCCTGATTGGATGCTTCCCGGCATATTTCATCATCAATCATACAATTTCCGGCCATATTAACGCCCATATCGGTAGGCGATTTATATGGATTTTCTCCAATAATCCGGGTGATCAGCTCATTTAAAATAGGGAATACTTCAATATCCCTGTTATAGTTGATTGCTGTAATATTATAAGCATCCAGATGAAAAGGATCAATCATATTGATATCGCTTAAATCAACGGTGGCGGCTTCATAAGCCAGATTGACAGGATGGTTCAGCGGGAGGTTCCATACAGGGAAGGTTTCATATTTTGCATAACCTGCCCGATTTCCTCTTAAATTCTCATGGTACAGCTGAGATAAACAGACAGCCATTTTCCCGCTTCCGGGACCGGGAGCAGTAACAACCACCAAGGGCCTTGATGTTTCAATATAATCATTTTTACCAAAACCTTCGTCGCTTAATACATTGCTTAGATTGGTAGGATAATCCTGTATATAATAATGCTTGTACACGCGGACTCCGCACTGTTCCAGATATATTCTGAACTGCTCAGTTGATGCATGCGCGGAATAATGAGTGATGACAACTCCCCCTACATATAAGTTCCTGCCCTGGAAGGCGTCAATCAGTCTTAGCACGTCTGAATCATAGGTTATCCCTATATCACCCCGTACCCTGTTTTTCTCAATATCTTTGGAATTGATGACCAGAATGATCTCTGTCTTATCGGAAAGGGTACCAAGCATACGGATCTTGCTGTCTGCCTCAAACCCGGGGAGAACACGTGAGGCGTGGTAATCATCAAAGAGCTTGCCTCCGAATTCAAGATATAGTTTATTGCCAAATAGCTTTATTCTGTTGTTGATATTTTCTGACTGCATTTCAAGATACTTCTGACTGTCAAAACCGATTTTAAACATTTTTATACCCCGTCTTTGCTGCCCGGCCTGCTGAATAAGAGTGGCTTGCCGGGTTTACGCAACCTGTTAAGTTAGTGAACATGAATCTTATAGATGGATATGGTTGTTGGTGAACATACATTAAATAATTATAGCAAAGTTTAAATACTATTGAAAGCAGTTTTTATATAAAATCTGGATGCAAGCTATAGTTTCCTTATAATCTGCTGTATATCTTATTAATAGGGGAGTGATAAATCCGGACGAGAGAGGTACAGAACTGGTTTTCCGGCGGCAGGGGACATCATACACAGGGAAAGACATACAGAGCCCACGGGGATGGTTTACAGCAGATTTTTCAGTGCGGA
>Ga0153943_1000670_pt1 | contig 10367 bp, 8 predicted proteins | sample TSNJ027MetaG_FD_104721 | JGI IMG/M metagenome (GOLD analysis project Ga0153943, IMG submission 104721) | Attine ant fungus gardens microbial communities from New Jersey, USA - TSNJ027 MetaG | ecosystem: Host-associated > Fungi > Mycelium > Unclassified | place: USA: New Jersey, Brendan T. Byrne...
GGCTCTTCTGTCAAAGTAGCCAACTTACCAACTTGAATGAGTAGCAGCCAGCCCAACAGAATTAACGGTCTGCCCCAAACAAAATCACGAGGTAATTCTTTTAACAACTGGGAATAGTACAGACCTAATCCGCCTAATAAAAACATACAGACTAAAACAAAATGATCATTTAAAATATAGCGCAAGTACTTGGACATTTTTTTGAAATGCCGTGACAAACGTTGACTAAAAAATTCGCCCATGTTACCCCACCTTTTCTTCCTTCGTCAAGGCAAGATAAATATCATCTAAAGAAGACTCTGGTAAATTAAATTCTGCACGTAATTCAGCCATTGTACCGTTTGCCCGTAATTTTCCTTCGTGTAGTACCACAAAACGATCACAATATTTTTCAGCTGTTGCTAAAATATGCGTGGACATTAAAATCGCTGCCCCTTGCTTACGCATCGTATCCATTAATTCTAATAAAGCATGAATTGCTAAAGGATCTAAGCCTAGAAAAGGTTCATCAATAATATATAAACTCGGTTCAATTAAGAATGCACAAAGTACCATGACTTTTTGTTTCATGCCTTTTGAAAAATTAGCAGGAAACCATTCCAATTTATTGTCTAAACGGAACGTTTTTAGTAATGGTTCTGCTCGTTTGAACGCTTCTTCTAATGGAATATCATAAGCCAAGGCCGTTACTTCGATATGCTCTTTCAATGTTAATTCTTCATATAAAGAAGGTGTTTCCGGAATATACCCGATTTTTTTACGATATTCTTCAGGGGCTTGTTGCAATGTTTCCCCGTCAATCATAATTTTGCCTTTTTGCGGCGTAAGTAACCCAATAATATTTTTGATGGTGGTACTTTTCCCCGCACCATTCAAGCCGATTAAACCAACCATTTCACCAGACTTGACGTCAAAATTAATATCTTTTAAGACAGGAATATGGCCGTAACCTCCTGTTAAATGTTCAATTGTTAAGCTCATTTCTTTTGCCTCCAACCTTTTCTCTCTACCATTATTAAACCCTAAGCGAACCAAGAATTCAAAAATTACTCCCTTAATTAAATGGATTTTTTTCTTTCTCTTATTATACACGAAATGAAACGAACTTTTTAGCGAACTCACGTACTTTTTCATCCACAGAGAAATCAACTTGTGGTAAAGTAAAGGAAAGAACCTAGAGAAAAGAGGAATTTTTCATGAATGATTGTATTTTTTGTAAAATTATCAACGGCGAAATCCCAAGTTATAAAGTCTATGAAGACGAGAAAGTCTATGCGTTTTTAGACATTACACAAGTGACCAAAGGGCATACCTTAATGATTCCAAAACAACACGTTGCTGATATTTTTGAATATAATGACGTTTTAGCAAGCGACGTCTTTGCTCGTATTCCTAAAGTAGCACGAGCATTAGAAAAAGCTTTTCCAGAAATGGAAGGATTAAACATTTTAAATAACAATAAGGAAGTGGCTTATCAATCCGTTTTCCATTCCCACGTTCATTTGATTCCCCGTTATTCAAAAGAAGATGATTTCTCTATTCATTTTGGCAACCATCAAGAGGACTATTCCGCCGAAGCGATGCAAGAAATTGCTGAGACCATTGCAAAGCAGGTGAACTAAATGAAAAAATTTATTAAAGGTCTCTTTTTTGGCGCAGCTGCTGGTACCATTGGCGGCTTGTTGGCTGCTCCAAGAAGCGGGAAAGAAACACGCCAACATTTAATCAATGAGCTAGAGGACTATCGTTCACTAAAAAATCAAGTCACGAATGACTGGGATCAGGTGCAACGAAATTTGGCAGTTGTCGAAGAAAACGTTCCTCTGGCAACTGAATTTTCAAAAGACCTGCAACAAGAAATCACTGATTTCAAATTCCAAGCGGAACCTCGGATTGCTCAAATTAAAGAACAAATTGCCAAAATCACGGCTGAATTACCTGACACACAAACCAACAAGCAAAAGTAAAGTCTTTTATGTTAATTATTTCTTTTGTTATTAAAAAAATAAAAAGTGTGACGTAAATACGAATTTTGTTTGAAACTATGCCTGAGACTCTTTCTTTTTCAAAATAAGGTATGGTATAGTTATAACAGAAATAAAACTAAAAAAAACAGGAGTGCATAAGAGAATGAAGAAAAAACTAATCTTAGCTGCAGCGGGCGCAATGGCCGTTTTTAGTTTAGCAGCGTGTTCAAGCGGTTCAAAAGATATCGCAACAATGAAAGGTTCAACAATTACTGTTGATGATTTTTATAACCAAATTAAAGAACAAAGCACTAGCCAACAAGCGTTTAGCCAAATGGTTATTTATAAAGTCTTTGAAGAAAAATATGGCGACAAAGTAACTGACAAAGATATTCAAAAAAACTTTGACGAAGCCAAAGAACAAGTAGAAGCACAAGGTGGAAAGTTCTCTGATGCATTAAAACAAGCTGGTTTAACTGAAAAAACATTCAAGAAACAGTTAAAACAAAGAGCAGCCTATGATGCAGGTCTAAAAGCCCACTTAAAAATTACAGATGAAGACTTAAAAACAGCTTGGGCAAGTTTCCATCCAGAAGTAGAAGCACAAATTATCCAAGTTGCTTCAGAAGATGATGCCAAAGCTGTCAAGAAAGAAATCACTGACGGCGGCGATTTCACAAAAATTGCTAAAGAAAAATCAACAGATGCTGCTACGAAAAAAGATGGCGGTAAAATTAAATTTGATTCACAAGCAACAACTGTTCCTGCCGAAGTTAAAGAAGCTGCCTTCAAATTAAAAGATGGCGAAGTGTCAGAACCAATTGCTGCAACAAATATGCAAACCTACCAAACAACCTACTATGTAGTGAAAATGACGAAAAACAAAGCAAAAGGCAATGACATGAAACCTTATGAAAAAGAGATCAAGAAAATTGCTGAAGAAACAAAATTAGCCGATCAAACATTTGTTTCGAAAGTCATTAGTGACGAATTAAAAGCGGCCAATGTGAAAATTAAAGATGATGCCTTCAAGAACGCTTTAGCAGGCTACATGCAAACTGAATCTTCAAGCGCTTCTTCAGAGAAAAAAGAATCAAAATCAAGTGATTCTAAAACAAGCGATACCAAAACAAGCGACTCTGAAAAAGCAACAGATTCTTCAAGCAAAACAACAGAATCTTCTTCTAAATAAGCATAAAAAAGAGAGTGGTCGATTGACCACTCCCTTTTTTATTTATCTTTTGGAACATAGAAACTGCGGTTATCTAAACCAAAGATTCGTTCCGTATACTCCCCAGGCTGTGTTTGACGAATTGCCCCTAGCATCATTTGAATGGACGCATCCATGGTATCAATTTGATGTAAGATTTCCGCTTCCATAATTCTTGGTCGCACAGGTGAGCCATATTCCAACAATCCATGGTGGGCTAAGACCATGTGCCGAAGAACGACAACGTCTTCTTCTCGATCATCAATTTTCAAAGCCAAACACGCCTTGGTAATTTCCTCATCCACCAAAACTAAATGACCAATTAAGTTCCCTGCCACCGTATATTCTGTCGTAATAGCACCAGATAGTTCTAAAACTTTTCCTAAGTCATGTAAAATAATCCCCGCGTATAATAGTGACGTGTTAATTTCAGGATATTCCTTAGCAATTGCTTTGCCTAGGCGCAACATTGAGACAGTGTGGTAAGCTAAGCCATTCGCAAAAGCATGATGGTTCCGTTTGGCTGCAGGAAATTCATAAAATTCTTGTTGGTATTTCGTCATGAGATAGCGCACAATACGATTCCAATGAGCATTGGTAATTTCAAAAATCACTTGATTGATTTCCTCGACCATCTCTTCTTTTTTCAAAGGCGCTCGTTCCATATATAAACTTGGCTGGCTTGGTTCCTCTGCTGTCGCTAAACGCATGTGTAAAATTTTTACTTGGGGTTTATTTTGATAAACTTCTCGTTTCCCATTCAGTAAAACAACGTTTCCCGCAGTAAACCGTGTAATTTCATCCTCAGAGGCGTCCCAATATTTTCCGTCAATCGTGCCAGATGTGTCTTGAAAGGTAAAGGCAATAAACTTTTTCCCATTTTTAGCTACACGTACATCGGCATTTTTAATTAGAACAAATGATTCAAAAAGTTCTTCTACTGTTAATTCACGTAATTTTTTCACTTGACGCTTCCTCCTTCTAACGCAATTACTCTTTGTTGTAAGTCCTGATAATAGCTTACCATTTCTTGGTCAGAAGAAAAACAAATGACTTGCTGTTTTTGACCAAATTTAGTAAATAATTCAGCTAATTGGGCTTTTCTTTGATGATCATAGTGTAACCAGCCATCATCAATGATAATTGGACAAATCAGTTGCTCGCCTTGGACTGCTAAAAAGGCAAAACGAATAGCCATCATCAATTGATCTTTAGTGCCAGTTGATAATTCATGTAAATAAAACATTTCTTGTTCTTTCGTCACCGCAACTAGTTGACCTTCGGCTACTTGGATTGATTGATAACGCTGGCTTGTTAAAAGTGCAAAGTAGCTTGATGCATACTGTAATAAGCTGGGCAATTGTTGTTCCGAAAGCTCTGTTAATAGGTCCATTAACAGTTGCCCCGCCAGTTGATACCCAGACCAACGTTGAGCTAATTCTTTGATTTCCGCTTTTAAAATTGCTTGGCGTTGATACAACTCATCTAAGGTACCATCCGTCATTAATTGTTGTTTTTCATAAATCAGCGCTTGATACTGTTCTTGTATTTTATTTAACTGACTTTCTTCCAGTGCTTGTTGCTGCGCCAGTTGTAAAGAACGGTCTTTTAACGCTGCTTCTGTTACCGCTTCTGGAAACAGATTGCCTAATTGTGTCGCTAATTCTTGCCCACGACCAACTTGAGCTTGCTGAGTGGTCAGCTGTTGAATCCTACTTGGAACATCAGCGATTGATAGAATCCGATAACGAATTAGTAAAGGCTGAATTCGTGTTAATGCTTCTTGCTGTTTAGTTTTCAACTCTCGTAACTGCTGTTTGAGATAGCCATCTGCTTGATACTCCTGAGCAAAGCGAACCTTCTCCATTTCTTCAGCAAATCCTTCTAAAAAGTGTAATTTTTCGGAAAGGCTCTTTCCTTGTAAGGGTAAATGCGTCATCAATGGGACGACTTGTTCTTCAAATCCTTGGCGTTTTTGTTGATTTTCCTTCAATTGACTCATGAGTTCTTCATTTGTTTGAACAAGCAATAAATAGCGCGTAATCAATTCCCGCTGATTCATTAAAGTATCAATTTGTTGCATTTTTCCTAATTGATGGACTTGGGCTTGCTCCGCTACTGCTTGTTCAAGTTGTTCCACTTGCAGTTGTGCCTCACGTTCTTGATTCAGCGCCTGTTGGAACTGTTCATTTAAATAATCTAGTTGCGAAAGTTTCGTCTGCCATTCTTCTTTCACTTCATCAGAGGAAGCTTCTTTTCTAGTGGCGTAGCTAAGCACTTCTTTCGCGATAAAACTAACTCCCACGAGAACTAGGCCCCATTTTAAAGGGCTTGGCAAAAAGAAACCGAGTAATGCAAGGATACTTCCTAGCAATAACCAAAGTGGTTGACTTGTTTTCTGCGCTTTTTGGGCACGCGTCGCTTCACCAAAAAATGCGGCATGCGCTTTTTCAAAATCCGTTAACTGGTCTTCCAGATTTTCAATTTGAGAAGCCAAGAATGCTTTCTGTTCTTGTCCTTTTTGAAGAGCTTGCGTATACGCAACTTGTTGTTGGCGCCACTTTTGAACGGTTTCGTTGTCATAAAAAAGCTGTGGTGGTCGTTCAGGCGACCATGACCATTCGTTCTCTAAAAGGACCATTTCTTGACGATTTTGCTCAAAGGTTTGGGTCATCCATTCCGATTCCGTCATCAATTGTTGCATATCATAGCGTTGATTCAACAATTGTTGAATCAATGCTTCTTGTTCTAGGTAAAAAGCATAGCCTTCTGGAACATCGAGCGCTTCTGACTGGAGAGATAACTCTTTGGTCAAACGTTGTCGTTCTTTGTCTAGGTACATATATTCTTGAAAGGTTTCTTCTAATTGAACTTGGTCTTCTTTTACTAAAACAACGTTCTCTGTTTCTTCAGGTAGTGACTGCCATTCTTCGTACAAGGGAAAGTGACGTTGCTGTTCCGCAACCTGTAACAAGTCCTGTTGCGTTTCTTTTAATTGCTGTTGCAGTGTCACTTGCTGTTGTTCTGTTTCGCGAATCGTTTCTTCTAATTGTTGAAAAGTTTGTTGCTGCGCTTCTTTCTCTTGAATTTGCTCTTTTAGTTCTTGATAAGCCGCCAACTTCTGATTGAGTAATGGCTGCTGTCCTTTACCTTTAAAGATTTTTTGTGCTTCTTTAAAGTACGTATTTCGGTAAGTCAAAAGTTGTTGACTACCAGAAACACCAATGGCTAACAAGGATGTTTGCAGTTCCTCTTCTGTCAACTTGTCACTCGTAATTAATTGTTCTTGTTGGAAAGTAAAAACCTCTTGAAATAACTTTTTCGTTAGCGGATGTAACATTTGCTGTAAGGTTTTTTCATCCCCCATTTGTTGTTGATAATAAATGATTGCTTGCCCTTTATTTTTTTCTTTAAAACGCTCGACTTGAACTTCCCCAAACACAGGATGTGCCAACCACAAACGACCACCATACGAGCCACCATTTTTAGGTGTGTAATCGCGTTTTCTTTTGCCCTTTGTGGGAAAACCAAACAGCATTGCTTGAATGAATTGATACAATGTGGACTTGCCAACTTCATTTGCGCCGTACAGCAATTGATTACCAGATTCAAATGTAATTTTCTGTTGTTGCCATTTTCCAAAGCCCACAATCTCTACTGCGAGTAATTTCATAGTGGGTCCTCCTGAATAGTAAAGTCTTCATTAATTTGCTCATGTGCTAGGCGCAAGCTCTCTAATCGCCACTGCTCATCCGTTGAAAAAATTCCAGCAAATTCTGGATAACGTAACAATTCCTTGGTGGTATCTTCAAAAATAACTGGATCTAAGTATGTTTTTTCTAATGCCGTTAATAAGTTGGGACTAGCGGCTAAATAGATCGGTTCTTTCGTTGGTTCCTCTGCTTGCAATATTAGGCGATAAACAAAAAAATCACCTTGCGTTTTTTGTAAAAGCTGCTGCTGTAAGTAGCTTAATAGTTCACCATTGACAATGGCTTGCACCACGGTCACATCCAAATGTTGCGTTTCTCTCAGTGTCAACGCCATCAATTGCTGTTGCTGATGCGCATGCCACTTCGTCAGCAAACTGGTTTCAAGATAAGACAAAACGCTTTGGGTGTCACGACATTGCGCCAGAGATACTTCTTCATTCGTCCAATCTATTTCTGCGACTTTTTCAAATTGAACAGTCGCTTGATTTTGGGAAAGTGTGACCACTGCAACCCCTTGTAAAGACTGTTCTTTTTTCGTGTGCCCTTGAGGTGTTCCAGGATAAACAATTAGCGGTTGTTCACTAACAATTTGCGGCTGATGAATATGGCCCAATGCCCAATAATTATAACCAGTGGCTTTTAAATCCTTCCATGTAAACGGAGCATAATTTTGTTGCGCTTTCCGACTGGTGTCTCCATGATAAATCCCAATATGAATGTCAGATTCTGCTTGTTTGATAGGAAATTCTAGTGCTTTATTTTCATCAATCCAAGGATGCTCATAACTAAACCCTGAAACAGCCACTTGTTCGCCCGCTTTCGTTTCAAAATACAGTGTCTCAACCATTTCTTTTTCAAATAAAAAAACATTGTCTGGAAAAGAAAACCAATAGCGGTCTTTTTTATAGTAATCATGATTCCCAAATGTTAGAATCACAGGGATTTCTGCTTGTTTCAACTGTTCTAATGCAGCCATCAATTGGGCTTGCATTGAAATAGAGGTCTGACTTTGATGAAACGTATCTCCTGCAAAAATAACCAAGTCCACCGCTTCTCGAATGGCAACTGTTACGATATTCATCAACAATTGTTGATTAGCTTCTCTTAAGCGCTTCGCTAAGGATGTCGGGATCCCAGTTAACCCTTCAAAAGATCGATCCATATGTAAATCAGCTGTATGCAATAGTTTCATCGTTTCCCCTCCTTTTCTCCTCCCTTTATCATATCATTTTCTGCCAGCTTGGTCAGTAAAAACATACGAAAATTTGTTCGTTTTTTTATTTTCAGTAAAAGAAAAACTCTGACAAATTGTCTTATAGACAACTTGTCAGAGTTCAATTACGTAAATTAATCGTTATACATATCACGCACAGGAGTCATGATAATTCGGTTTAAATCATTGACAACTAAGCTAAACGCTTGTTCTTTTTGCATTAATTCGTTGATAACTGCTGTTTCTTGCACTTTCGTTGCAATGCTTTGTGCTTTTTCAGCATCTTCATCCGTGAATTCTTCACCGCGCATTTGTTTTTCTTGAAGTCCTTGTTGGAATCCTTGGAATTCTTTAAACAATGTGTAAGCTGCTTCGTCTGCTTTTACTTCTTCATACGCTGCTTGTAATGCTTTAAATTCGTCTAACTCACGTAGTTCACGTTCAATCTGATTGGCTGTATCATAAATGTTACTCAATGGAATCCCTCTTTTCTCAATAGTTTCATCTTTATTGTACCATTTCTCTTAGGTTTTCCCAACTAATTTCCTAATAAGCCTCCGAAAATTCCTTCAATCTTGTCTTTGACTTTTTTCGCGCCGTCTTTAATTTGTCCCCCAACTTCATTCAATGTATCTCCGAAATTGCTAGCGCCATCTTGAACAGAGTTTCCAAAGTCTTTTAAGTTATCCCGCCAATTAGAATTGGCACCACCGGTTAAACTATCGTTGCTATCAACAACTTTCCCACCTGTGGCATAAGCATCCGCGACAGGAAATTGTGCTTGTTTGACTTGTGGCAAGATGCCACTGGCTTGACTGTTGAACACCTGAGAGGCATATGTGGCGCTACTACCTTCCAGATAATGGGTTTTACTGGTTTCTTGGAAGCCTAACCAAGTAGCAATGACAACTTCTGGTGTATAACCAATCACCCACTGATCGTTCGTTTTACTACTATCGAAGTTGGTTTCTGTCGTACCTGTTTTACCAGCCATTACGTAGCCTGCTGGTTGTGCGTTGACCCCACTCCCAGAACTAAAGACCCCTAGTAGCATACTTGTAATCCCATCTGCAACATCTTTGGTAATGACTTGCTCTTTCTTGACTTTCGTATTATCAACTACAATTGCGCCAGTTGAGTCGACGATTTTTGTAATTAAATGCGTTTCAGTTTTATAGCCTTCATTGGCAAAGGCACTATAAGCTCCCGCCATGGTTAGTGGCGAAACACCCGTTTGTAATCCCCCAAGTGCTAAACCATAATATCGATCTTTTTCTGATAATGGAATGCCAAATTTCTCTGTTTTTTCATAGCCTTTATCTAAACCAATTTGATGTAATAACCACACCGCTGGTAAATTTAAGCTTTCTCCTAAGGCTTGGTACATAGGAACTTCTCCACTGTACGTGCGGCTATAGTTTTGCGCTGGATAATAATCTTGTGGTTTATCTTCTAAAATAGAGTCTGGTTTATAGCCCGCCTCTAAAGCTGGTGTATAGACTGAAATTGGTTTTAAGGACGAGCCTGGTGAACGTTTTGTTTGCGTTGCAAAGTTAAAGCCTCGATAAACGTGTTCCCCTCGACCGCCCACCAGTGCTTGCACGCCGCCGGTTTTCGGATCAATGGCTACAGAGCCACTTTGAACCATGGCACCATCTTCTGCATTGGGTGGAAATAGTGCATCATTTTTATAAGTTGCATCCATCGCATCTTGATACCCCTGATTTAAAGAAGTGTAAATCTTGTAGCCTTTATTTAAAATATCTTCTTCTTTAAATTTATAACGATTGACCGCTTCATCAATTACCGCATCAAAATAATATGGATATTTGTAACTATTTTCGTCGCCAACATAGGTGTCATTTAATAGACTCGCTAAGTTAACACTCGCTTCTTGATTGGCTTCTTCTTGAGATAGTTTTTTATTGTCAACCATTAGTTGTAAAACGGTATTCCGTCGCGCTGTGGCATTGTCAATGTAATCAATTGGATTATAGATTCCTGGCCCTTTTAACATGCCCGCTAGCGTTGCAGCTTCCCCCACTGTCACTTGGGATGCATCCACGCCAAAATATTTACGAGCTGCATCTTGCACGCCCCAGACACCATTACCAAAATAAGAATTATTTAAATACATTGCTAAGATATCTTTTTTCGAATATTTCTTTTCGATTTCAATCGCTAAGAATAATTCTCTGGCTTTCCTATCTAACGTTTGCTCTTGCGTTAAGTAAGCATTTTTGGCTAATTGCTGCGTAATTGTA
>Ga0153943_1000674_pt1 | contig 10329 bp, 8 predicted proteins | sample TSNJ027MetaG_FD_104721 | JGI IMG/M metagenome (GOLD analysis project Ga0153943, IMG submission 104721) | Attine ant fungus gardens microbial communities from New Jersey, USA - TSNJ027 MetaG | ecosystem: Host-associated > Fungi > Mycelium > Unclassified | place: USA: New Jersey, Brendan T. Byrne...
AAAGTGAACCTTGTCCAGGAACTTGGGGCTGCCGCCATCGGTCACCGCCCAGTGCAGAAACGCCTGCAGCGTCTGTGCGGTGGCGGCATCCTTCTGGCTGCTGTAGACCACCGCGTACTCGTAGTTGACGATCGGATACCCGTCCGCGGCCGGCCCGTTGATCAGCGAGATCACCTGGTCCGCCGGTGTCTGCGAGGCGAAGCCGGCAGCCTCGGCCTGAATACTTTTGGCTTCGGGCAACAGGTACTTACCAGAAGCATTGGCCAACTGGGCTTCGCCCAGTCCCTTCTGGCTGGCCTGATCCAGGTAGCTCATGCCAATGTAGGCGACGCAGCCGGGAGTTTCGGCGCAGCCGGTCACCATGCCGCCGGCGCCGTTCTCGCCCAGCGCGCCGGGCGCCGCGGGAAAGTCGACGGTGGTGCCGAAGCCGGGCGACTTACCCCAGCCGTCGGGGTCTTGCTTCGACAGATATTGGGTGAACACGAAAGTGTCGCCGGCCCCGTCGGATCGGTGGAGCGGAACCACCGGGGTGGCTGGCAGGTTCACCCCCGGGTTGAGGGCGGCGATCTGCGGGTCATTCCAGGTTTTGATCGTGCCCTGGTACATCGCCGCCAGCACTTTGCCATTCAGCTTTAGGTGCTCGGTGACACCGGGCAGATTGTAGTGGACCTGCTCAGCGGCAATGGCCAAGGCGATGTTCATCAGCCCCTTGTGCGCGGCAATGTCACCCTTGGACAGGTAGGCGCCGGAAGCGCCGATGTCGGCTGTCCTGGCAATGGCCTGGGCTATTCCGGCACCTGACCCGGTGGATGCCGTGTTGATCGTGACGTTCGGGTAATTCTGGTGGTAGCCGTCGCGCCACAAATTCATCAGCGGGTACAGCTCAGTGGCGCCGGTCTCCGACAACACCACAGTCGAGCTTGCGGGCGTGGTGGCGACACTACCGGCGCTGGCGCGCGGGTTGGACGAACCGCCTGTTGAGTGCGAACCGCAGGCCGCCGCGACAAGAACCAGCGGCACCGCAACCGACAGCGTACGCAAACGAATTTTCACGCGCCCCACCATTCTCTATCTTTCTTTCCCGCCGTTTCGCCATTTGCCTGGCTGGTCCCAACGACGACGCCGAGAAGCCGGCGATCGCCGAACAATCCGGAGACATAACGGACGGTTTCCGCATGCTTCGGTGACAGGAATAATTGGTCGGTGGGCCCTTCCTCGACCAGCCTGCCGTCGAAAAATAAGGCCGTCCGGTCAGCGATCCGGGCAGCCTGGGCGAGATCATGCGTCACCATGATCACGGTCAGGCGGTTCGCGAGGGATCGAATGAGCGCTTCGATCTTCTCGGTCGTCGTCGGGTCCAATGAGGAGGTGGGCTCGTCGAGCAGCAGCACTTCCGGATTCACCGCGAGCGTACGGGCCAGGCACAACAACTGTTGCTGACCGCCGGAGAGCCGGAACGGCGAATCACCCAGCCGATCCTTAACCGCATGCCAGAGCCCAACCTCGGTGAGTCGAGCCTCGGCAACGTTTTTGAATTCCTTGCGCGGCACCATCTTATGAGCGCGCACGCCCGCAACCACGTTGTCCACGATCGACATTGGAAACGGATTGGGCCGCTGGAACACCATGCCGATTCTGCGGCGAAACTCCATCAGGTCGCGGTCCTTGAAGATGCTGTGCCCGTTCAACAGCACATCACCTCTGTACTGGTATCCCGAGACTTTGTCGTTCATCCGATTCAGCGTGCGCAGGAAGGTCGTCTTACCTGAGCCCGTCGGTCCCAGCAAGGACGTCACCGCCCGCGCGGGAAAGTCGAGGCTCACCCCGTCGAGCACGGTTTTGGCGCCGAAACCCAGGGTGAGGTCCACCGCCCTGATGACCGCAGCGGCAACATTAGCATCAACAGCACCAGTTTCGGCGCTGAGTTGTTCACATTTCATTAACCTCCGATGCTACTTCGTGACGTCACGCTCCGGGTCAACCGCCGCTAACCTCTGCGGATCTTCAAAGCTGTCGCTAAGCCTTCGCCCATCTTCAAAGCTTTGTATATTCACGTGGGGTTCATTCGTTCGTTGCCGAACAGCGAGGTGTCCAACGGCGGAACATGGTTCCGCGGCTCGGCTCGACCCGGTGGCGGAGTGTGTGTTCGTCGCCTTGACTCTTCAGAGGAGTTGTGATGTTCACCCGATCTGGTGCCGCGCTAAGCCTGCTGGTCGCCGGCGTCTTGGTGGTATCGGGATGCGGCGGCAACACCAACACCAACACCTCGTCGTCTGGATCCAGCGCCAACTCGGCGCCGGTGCAGTGCGCTGGCAAGAAGAAACTCAAAGCCAGCGGCGCGACCGCGCAAGAAAACGCGATGGAACAATTCGTCTATGCCTACGTCCATGCGTGCCCGGGCTACACGCTGGACTACAACGCGAACGGATCCGGCGCCGGGGTAACGGATTTCGTTAATAACCAGACCGATCTGGCGGGTTCCGGCGACCCGTTGAATCCGTCGAAGGGTCAGCCCGATCACGCAGCGCAGCGGTGCGGTTCACCGGCGTGGGACCTGCCGGCAGTGTTTGAACCGATCGCAGTCACCTACCACATCGACGGAGTCAATTCGCTGAAGCTGGACGGCCCTACGACCGCAAAGATATTCAACGGGAGCATCACCGTTTGGAACGACCCGGCGATCACGGCGCTCAACCCGGGCACCAACCTGCCCACGATGCCCATTCACGTCATCTTCCGCAGCGACCAATCCGCTAACACATCCAACTTCCAGCAGTACCTCGATGCCGCCTCCAACGGTGCGTGGGGTAAAGGCGACGGGCAGACGTTCAATGGGGGTGTCGGTGACAGCGCCGCTGGGGATAACGGCACGTCGGCCATGCTGCAGAACACCAACGGGTCAATCACTTACAACGAGTGGTCGTTCGCGGTGGGGAAGCAATTGAGCATGGCCCAGATCATCACGTCAGCGGGTCCGGATTCGGTGTCGATCACTACCGACTCGGTCAGCAAAACAATAGCCGGCGCCAAGATCATTGGGCAGGGCAATGATTTGGTGTTGGACTTGTCGTCGTTCTACAAGCCGACGCAGCCCGGTGCCTACCCAATCGTGGAGGCAACATACGAGATCGTGTGCTCGAAGTATCCGGATTCCGCGACCGGCACGGCCGTAAAGGCGTTTATGGAGGCCGCAATTGGTCCGGGTCAAGATGGTTTAGACCAATATGGATCCATTCCGCTGCCGAGCTCGTTCCAATCGAAACTAGAAACGGCGGTGAATGCTATCTCATGAGGAAAAATAATTTCCCTGCAACCGATGATCGGGCCCGAACGCATGATCCAGAATTCGCTGCCATAGCACGATTTTGCTGTGGCCAGCTCATCAGAGAATTAACGTGTCGCCGCTAGCCATCGATCGCGGCGCAATGTGGGCGTCGGGAGCCGCGGCCGGTTACGGCTGGCGGGATCTGGTCGCCGGGCGAAGGGAGCGTCGACGGTGAGCTACACCCAGTGGGATTCGCGGGCGGGGTCGCGGTTTGGGCCCTATCGGCTGCTGCGGCTGCTCGGCCGCGGCGGGATGGGCGAGGTCTATGAGGCCGAAGACACCCGCAAGCGCCGGGTGGTGGCGTTGAAGCTGATCTCGGGGCAGTTCTCCGGCGACCCGACGTTCCGCGCACGGATGCAACGCGAGGCGGACGCCGCGGGCCGACTGACCGAGCCACATGTGGTGCCGATCCACGACTACGGCGAGATCGACGGGCAGCTGTATTTGGACATGCGGCTGATCGAGGGCACCGATTTGTCCACCATGTTGCGACGTACCGGGCCGATGAGCCCCGCACGGGCGGTGGCCATCGTGCGCCAGATCGCAGCCGCACTGGACGCCGCGCATTCCGCCGGCGTGACCCATCGCGATGTCAAGCCGGAAAACGTCCTGGTCACCCATGATGATTTCGCCTATCTGGTGGATTTCGGTATAGCCCGCGCCGCTACCGACCCGGGACTGACGCAGACGGGTACGGCGATGGGAAGCTACAGGTACATGGCCCCGGAACAGTTCACCGCCGATGAAGTCACGTATCGCTCTGACGTCTATGCGCTGACCTGTGTGCTGAACGAGTGTTTGACGGGCTCGCCGCCGTATCAGGCCGACAGCATCGAACGGATGATCGCCGCGCATTTGCTGGAGCCGCCGCCTCGGCCTAGCGAACGGCGACCCGGAAGGGTTCCGGCGGCCCTGGATGAGGTGATCGCCAAAGGCATGGCCAAAAAACCCGAGGAGCGCTATCGCAGCGCCGGTGAAATGGCCAACAGTGCCCTCGACGCGCTGACCGCACCCGAGCAGCATCAGGCCGTCAGGATTCTGCAGCACGGCGAGGACGTGGCCGCCGCCGAGACAATGGCTCGTCCCGTGGTGCCGGCCGCCGGCGCCCAACGTTGGGCCCCGCCTCCCGTTGCGGACGGCGGCAGCTGGCCCAGCCAACCCGAGATCCGGTCCCCCGGGGCTGCGGGTCCACCGGCGTTCAGCCAACCGGCCGGCGCGCAGCAGCCTGATTTCAAGGCCGCGGCCGAGCCGCGCCGCAACCGCAAGCTGTGGCTCCTGGTCGGCGCTGCCGTGGTCCTGCTCGTCGCCGCCCTCGGATACCTGGTGCGGCCGCACCACTCGGCGACGCCCGTATGCGGACAAACCGTGTTGCCGTTCACCGGAATCGACTTCCGTCTCTCCCCAGGCGGCGTGGCGGTGGACACCGCCGGCAACGTGTACGTCAGCAGTGAGGGCATGTACGGGCGGGTGGTGGAGTTAGCGGCCGGGTCGAACAGCACGACGGTGTGGCCGTTCGCCGGCCTTTACGAGCCCCAGGGGCTGGCGGTGGACGGCGCCGGCAGCGTCTACGTCGCCGACTTCAACAACAGGGTGGTGAAGTTGGCGGCTGGGTCGAACGACCAGACCGTGCTGCCGTTCACCGGCCTCAATTACCCGGAGGGTGTAGCGGTGGATAGTGCCGGCAATGTGTATGTCGCCGACCGGGGCAATGACCGGGTGGTGGAGTTGACGGCTGGGTCGAACAACCAGACCGTGCTGCCGTTCGACGGCCTCAATGACCCAGATGGTGTGGCGGTGGACAGCGCCGGCAACGTCTTCGTCACCGACACCGACAACAACAGGGTGCTGAAGTTGCCGGCCGGGTCGAATACCCAGACCGTGCTGCCGTTCACCGGCGTCAGCGTGCCCTGGGGGATCGGGGTGGACAACGCCGGCGACGTGTTTGTCACAGAACATGACAACAACAGGGTGGTGAAGTTGGCGGCCGGATCGAACGCCCCGACCGAGGTACCCCTCACCGGACTCAACACCCCGCTAGGGGTGGTGGTCGACGCCGCCGGGAACGTGCTCGTCGCCGACCGCGGCAACGACAGGATCGTGAAGTTCGTCGTTGCCGGATGTCCCGGGTAGGTCCGCGCGGCGACGATGCAGGCCGGCAGGCCTGAGGAGGAGCCGGGCAAAACCTCAGCGCCGGCGGATGGCGATCATGCGGTTGGCCGCGGCGGCCACCAGGTAGACCACCGCTACCACGATGATCAATGTCAGTGCAGCGCCCCAAACCCGCAGGAAGCCAGCGTGTTCGGGATTGTTGAGTTCGGTGTAGATCAACAGCGGTAGCGATGCCATGTTGCCGTTGAAGATGTCGAAGTTGATGGCGCGGCTATATCCGACCAGCACCAACACCGGCGCCGTTTCGCCCATAACACGCGCGATCGCCAACAAGACGCCGGAGATGATGCCCGGCATCGCGACTGGAACGACGATCCGCATGATGGTTTTCCATTTCGGAATGCCCAACGCGTAGCTGGCTTCTCGAAGGTCGTTGGGCACCAGCTTGAGCATCTCCTCGGTCGACCGCACTACGATCGGCAGCATCAGCAACACCAACGCGAGTGACACCGCGAAGGCGCTCTGCTCGAATCCCATGGTGGCGATCCACAGGCTGAAGATGAACAGCGCCGCCACAATCGAGGGCAGCCCGGCCAGCACATCGACCATGAAGGTGGTGACCTGAGCGAGCCGACTGGAACGGTATTCGGCCAAGTACACCGCGGTCATAAATCCCAGTGGTACGGCCAGGATTGCAGCCACCGCAGCCTGCGCTACGGTCCCATAAAGGGCGTGATAAATCCCGCCGGAGAACTGCTCCGGCAGCACTCCGCGCAGTGAGTAAGTCCACCATCCGGGCTGCATGATGGCGTACCAGCCTCGTTGGACAACGACCCACAGCAACCAGACCAGTGGCATCAACGCGATGACGAACGAAGTGACGAAAAACAGTGCCGCGACATTGTTTTTGATCCGTCGCCCGATACTGATCCGCCGCACCGCCGCAGCTTTGACCGGCAGGTCGAGGGTGGGGGCGCTCATATCTTGACCTCCCTGCCAACGATCGCGCGAGCAGCCGCGTTGACGATGAACGTGAGGACGAACAGTACAAATCCAGCCGAGATGTAAGCCCCTGTCGGTAGCGGTTCGCTGAATTCGTTTGCTGCAGAAGCAATTTTGGAGGCGAATGTATAGCCACCGTCGAAGAGTGACCAATTCCCGGGATGAGCGCCCGCGCGCAAGATGATCAGCACCGCCACGGTTTCGCCCAGAGCGCGGCCCAAGCCCAGCATCGACGCAGCGACGACACCGCTACGTCCGAACGGCAGCACGGTCATCCGCACCACCTCCCACTTTGTCGCGCCCAGTGCTTGCGCCGCTTCGATGTGCGGAGCGGGCGTCTGCCGGAACACCTCTCGCGACACTGCGGTGATGATGGGCAGGATCATCACCGAGAGCACGACGCCGGCGGTGAAGATGTTGCCGCCGCCGGCCAATGAAACGTCGCCGGCCTTGAACAGGAATAACCATCCCAGGTCGCGGTTGAGCAATGTTTCAATCGGCACGAGCTCCGGTGCCAGCACGAAGATCCCCCACAACCCGAAGACGATCGACGGCACTGCGGCCAGCAGATCGACTAACGCCCCAAAAGGGCGTGACAGCCTTGCCGGCGCGTATTGCGTAAGGAACACGGCGATCCCGATCGCAACCGGTACCGCCAAGGCCATGGCGCAGAGTGAGCTCAGCACCGTCACCATGAACAGGTCACGGATGCCGAACGCCAGGTGGTTGCTGTTGGTGGTATTAAATTGCGCGCTGGTGAAGAAATTCGCGTGGTTGGCGCGCAGTGATGGTACGGCATGAATCAGCAGGAAGATCGCGATCAGAGCGATCGCGATCATGATCGTGGAACCGGCCAGGGCGGCGACCGACTTGAACAATCGGTCGCCTCGCCGTGCCTTGGCTTCGTCGCCAGCCCTCAGCGCGGGCGCTGTCACGGTTGACAAGATGGCCTAGATGATCACGCGATGGCATTGACCGCGGTTGACAACCTCGACTTGAACGAGTCGGGAATGGGGATATACCCGTTGTCCGCCAAGCCATTCTGGCCGGGGCCAATGGTGGCCTGCAGGAAAGCCTTCACGGCCGTGCCGACCTGGCTGTCGGGGTACTTGGAGCAGACAACCTCATACGTCGCCAGCACGATCGGATAGGCGCCCGGCTGCGTCGGCTTGTAGAACGACACCGTGTCGAGCATCAGGTCGTTGCCCTGCCCTTTGATCTTTGCCGCGGCGATGGTCTTGCCGACCGAATCGGCGCTGATCGACACCGGATCGGGACCCGCCGACGTGACGATCTTGGCCACGTTCAGCTTCTGCGCCTGGGCGAACGACCATTCGTTATAGGTGATTGATCCCGGCGTGTTCTTGATGGCCGCTGAGGTGCCGTCGTTGCCCTTGGCGCCTTCACCGACACCGCCATTGAACGACTTTCCGGTGCCCTTGCCCCATGCACCGTCCGATGCGGCATCGAGGTACTGCTGGAAGTTGTCGGTGGTCCCCGACTGGTCACTGCGGAAGACGACGTGTATCGGTAGTGCGGGCAGGGCGGTGCCGGCGTTGAGCGCCGTGATGGCCGGGTCGTTCCACGTCTTGATGGTGCCGTTGAAGATCTTCGCCGCGGTCGGCCCGTCCAGATTCAGCGAGGTGACGCCGGTGACGTTGTAGGTCACCGCGATCGGGCCGAACACCGCCGGCAGGTCCCACGCCGGCGAACCACACCGCTGCTGCGCTTTGCCGTGTTCATCGTCCTTCAGCGGCACATCCGAGCCGCCGAAATCAGTTTGATTACCTATGAACTCATTGATCCCAGCACCCGAACCGTTGGCCGTGTAGTTCAAGGTTTGACCGGAACACGCCTGTTCGAAGGCGTTGACGAACCGGGCCATCGCATTCGCCTGTGCGGTGGACCCGCTGGCTTTCAGCGTCTGCTTTCCGCCGCAACTCACATTCGCCGCTGACGAACCAGACGAACCAGACGTCGTACCGCCTTGACTGGTCGTGTTGGTGTTGTTGTTTCCACATGCGGACAGCATCAGCGCTCCGGTGGCCAGCACACTCAGCGCGACGCCAAAACGGTTGATTTTCAAATCGTTTCCTTCGAAGGATCGGGGTGACGACGACTTTAACTGCGCCACCAACTCAGGCCGGACCACAGAACCTTGCCGACACTAAGAAACCGTCGCTGTTCTAGGCCAACGCCAAGAAAATTCGAAGCAAACAAATGGCCGCAGCGAGCCGAACGTAGCACCAGGCCGAGGCCGACTGCGGCCACCCGCCTAAATCAATCGCTTGACTTAACCAACGCTGCGCCGATTAACTCTTCGACATGGTCAACGAACTGGCCGGCAAGGTCGCGATCGTCACGGGCGGGGCTTCAGGCATCGGTGCCGGCATCGTCGAGAAGTTTTTGGCGGAAGGCGCACGGGTGGTGATCGCCGACGTCGAGCGCGATCGCGGCGAAGATCTCGCCGCCACCCTGGGCGCCGACGCGGCCTTTCGATTGACCGATGTCTCCGACCCCGATCAGGTCGGTGCGCTGGTCACCGGTGCTGTCGAGACGTTCGGTGGGCTGGACGTGATGGTGAACAACGCCGGAGTCTCCAGCAAGCTGCACCGCAGTTTCTTAGACGATGACCTCGCCGATTTCCACCGCGTCATGTCGGTCAACGTGTTGGGCGTGATGGCCGGCACGCGCGACGCCGCGCGCTACATGGCGACCCGCGGAGGTGGGTCGATCGTCAACGTGTCGTCGATCGGCGGTATCCAGGCCGGCGGCGGCGTCATGAGTTACCGTGCGTCAAAGGCTGCGGTCATCCAGTTCACCCAGTCCGCCGCAATCGAATTGGCCTACTACGACATTCGGGTCAACACCATCGCGCCCGGCAACATACCGACACCGCTGCTGGCCTCGTCGAACAGCGAAAAGGATGCGGCCGAGCTACAGCGGTTCGAGCAGGCGATTCGAGAGCAGATGCGAGCCGACCGCCCGCTGAAGCGGGAGGGCACACCCGAGGACGTCGCGGAGGCCGCGTTATATCTGGCGGGCGACCGTTCCAAGTACGTGACCGGGATCGTCCTGCGAGTTGACGGCGGAACCGCCACCGGCAAAGCAATCCGGCGTCGCGGCGACAAGGGAAATTAAATCAATCGCTTGACTTAATCAGGATCAGAGCGTTGACTGGCCAGGTGACCACCGCGAGGGCTGCGCGCAGCGACCGGGCCAGCACCACCCAGGAGGCGATCCTGACCGCGGCCGAGCGGCTATTCGCTGAGCATGGCGTCTTCGCGGTCTCTAATCGGCAGGTCAGCGAGGCTGCCGGTCAGGGTAACAATGCCGCGGTCGGTTACCACTTCGGCACCAAAACCGATTTGGTGCGGGCCATCGAGCAGCGGCATCGAGTGGCCATCGAGCAACTGCGCGAAAGCATGGTCGCCGAGACGCTGCAATCGGGGGCCGGCGACGATATGCGGAGCTGGGTGGCGTGTCTGGTACGTCCACTGACCGACCACCTCGCGGCGCTCGGCAACCCGACCTGGTATGCGCGCTTCGCCGCGCAAGTGATGACCGATCCGGCCTACTACAACATCGTGGTGAAAGATGCGCTCACATCTGAATCGCTGGTCCAGGTGATAGACGGCATCAACCGGTGTCTTCCCGAGTTGCCAATCGAGGTTCGGGTGGAACGCAATCTGATGGCCCGGAACCTGCTGATGCACACCTGTGCCGAGCGTGAGAGGGCAATGGCCGCAGGCGCATCCGTGCCGGGTTCGTCGTGGCAGGCCGCCGGTTCCGGTCTGATCGACGCGGTCGTGGGACTCTGGCTGGCGCCGGTCACCCCGCACGATTAGAGGAAGTTGGCTGTAAAAACTATGAAAGTGACTGTGGACCAAGAT
>Ga0153943_1000681_pt1 | contig 10276 bp, 9 predicted proteins | sample TSNJ027MetaG_FD_104721 | JGI IMG/M metagenome (GOLD analysis project Ga0153943, IMG submission 104721) | Attine ant fungus gardens microbial communities from New Jersey, USA - TSNJ027 MetaG | ecosystem: Host-associated > Fungi > Mycelium > Unclassified | place: USA: New Jersey, Brendan T. Byrne...
GAAGAATTTGCTGCTCCGCCGGAAGAATATTTGTGTTCACCAGACGGATAATTATCGTAACTATTTAAATATCCACTCCATGTTTTTTCTTTTTTATATTGTATTACAGGATTTCCATTGCTATCCTCTGTAAAATACTCATATATAATATTGGAACTTCCTTGTGATAAATTAATTGGTTCAGTCAGATTAAAAATAACTTCTAATCTATTTGGATTTTCGGTATCCTTCAAAGATATTTGTACATTTTGAATCAAATTAGATTCTGCCGCAGAAGAAATACTTGGTTTTATGATTAAAACCATAAATAGAATCATTGTCATGGGAATTATTTTTTTCGTTTTCATAACCTTCCTTTCACATCGTTACGGCACAAAATATAACGAAATGTTTTATTATTGAGTTTTTTATGTAGTTATTATATCCTGCTATTTATTGTATTATTATCCTGATCAGAGAAATACATTTGAAAAAATAACCCTTTATAGCCATTATATGTTATATTTTATTATGTATATTTTCAAAAAATATTGTAACTTATTTTGTCTTTTAAGATTTTTAATAAAAGAATCATTTAAACCTATAAAGGAGTTTTGCGGAATAACCTTTTTTCTACTACTCATTTCGCCGATATACTTATTGAAGTTTTTACTGACAGATACAGTCGGATCAATGGATCAATCCGTATAATGAGCAGGGAGGTAAGTTATAATGGCGGTTTCAAACATCACTAACAACAATGCAGCATATAGAACGAATTATAATGATAATATGTATGACAAAGAGCAGAACACAGAGCAGCTAAATCAAATGACTTCAGATACAGAAAAGAAACCGGACACCATAGAAGATTGTATAACTATTTCTCAAAGCGGCATCAAAGCGCAGGCAACCAACAGTTCAAATTTAAATGAACTCACAAATTACCTTTCGGAAAATTATGAAAGTGTAAGGAATGGAACGGTTGCAATTTCAAAATCATATCTCAGAAAATGTCTGAATGATGATGAAAAGCGCAGGCAGTTGGAAAAAACCTTATCGGACGTTGAAGCTATGATAAAGGATGCTGAGGAGAATTTAGACGGTTATATCGGCATGAAAGTAAAAATCAATACCGATGGTGAAGTTGAAACAGAATCTTATGGCGGTGCAGTAGTTTTTAATGAAGCGAAACGTGCCGCACAAATTGCGGCTGCAATGACCGGTACAGACATTAAAATGATTATGGGCATTTTGAATAAAGATTTAACAGATTGTGAAAGCGGTCTAAAGAATGGATTTTGTGATGAAAATGAAGTGAAAAAGGTAAAGGCGATGATTCAAAAAGCACAAGCGAAACAAATGGAGTTGGCAGCACAAGAAAGAAGCATTAATGCAAACGGAAAGGATACTCCTGATAAGCTGACTATAAACTTACTTATATAAGAGACAACCAGGAGTTAAATAAGCAGAAATGAATATAAAAACAGAAAAGCGCGGATTGCCGCAAACAAGGCTGCGCTTTTCGAGGATGGGGCTGTGCTTGGAGCAAATGCATTTGCGCCGGTGGCTGTACCAGCGAATCAATAATGGAGAAGCGGATACTTATGGAGTATCCGCTTCATAATATAGACGAGGTTTATTGGCAAAAGGACACTTTGGAGTGTCTTTTCGCCAAAATACTCATAATCAATATGAGGGAACAGTTTATTCGATTCCCCACCAATTGACTGCCCAAAACTCTTCTGGCCCGTAACCAAGACTGACTGCTTTTTCCTTGAGAGATTTTACTTCATCAAACCATAACGGGTTGCTCCAAGCCTTGAAAGAAATCGCTTGCGTCATATAGTTGTGGATGTACATATCGTGTGGGTCAATGAAGGAAAAATCCAGTTCCGGGGCGATGTTTCTGGCGACCATATAGTCCTTATAACCATCGTAAATGGATTCCATTGATTCAAGCCTTTTCTGCCAATCCTCGGTAACAGATAGCGTTTGGAAAACCTCGGCCAATTTTGAGACGGGTGCTGGCAACTTTCCAAAAGCCCATCGCAAATGTTTCGGATACGGATAATATTGATGGCATATCAGGAATCCAAGTTCATATAAAGCCTGTAGCGCACTGCCGAACTGAATATACGCGGCTTCATACTGCTTCCGCCAGACGTTGATTTCGATTTCACGGATACCGCCGGACAGGAAATCATGTAATTTTTTATATATTGCTTTTTTCCAGAGATTCTCTGGCATTTTTTCGGGTGCTGTAAGCCTACGGAGCGTACCGAATTTATCCTGTGGATCGTGATATACAAAATCTACATGAACGCTGAAAAGAGTTTCAAACTTCAACTTATCCCACGGCACGTTTTCACCATTTGCAAGGACTTTTTCGGCTTGATAATCAAGCAACCATGACAGTGGATGCACAGCAATCATAGAGCCGTTAAGCGTCCAGTCCTGTTTCCAGAGATTTGTTTCTGCCACGAGTTGGTCGAGTTCGATTTGAAGCAAACCATTCCGCTTCCAAACATCGTCGGGGAGATAAATTTCCGAATCCAAGTCTGAATATTCATCGTCATTGCCCTGACCCACGGAACCGGATATTCTTATGCTCATCTCCGACAGAATATCGGAATGCTTGCTACGAATTAACGGCATGATGATGTTGTCATAATATTCAATTGATTTTTTTCTCATTTTTACTGACTCCTTTAATTTTAGTTTATGCCAACTAAAATACAGAACCAGTAAGATTGTTAATGGCAAAATCTACTCCATACGAATGCCATTAACCAAGCAAACGGTTCTGTATGGAGTTGAGTTTGAAATCAGTATTTCTATACATTTTTATCGTCCTTTCTATAATATCATTTCCGACCGGACGCAAGAGCCGCCGACGGCGGCGAAGCCCGCGGCAGCGCCCACGCGACACTTTTGCCGGCTTGCCGGAAAATGTCAGAGTGGGTCACACGCTTCAAGGAAGCGGGTGAAACGTACCCCGTTCCCCTCACTCTTTTAACGATAGTATAGCATAAAAACGCGAACACTTCCACAAAAATAGTATGAGCCTCTCTGCGGTCAGACGTCACCGCCGAGGGGAAATATATATATTGGTGTTAATATTGTCATATTTGTTGGTGTTAATATTGTCAATATTGTCATATTTGTTGTTGACAGCAATAAATGCATAAGCTATACTGTTTCTACAATTGAGTCAAAGGCTATGATGGGAATTAGTAAGCAATGTCGGCGTAACAGAGAGAAGATGGTTGGTGCGAATCTTCACAAAGGCTTGCCCAAGCTCTCCCGGAGCTGTGAACCGAACGGTTAATTTCTTAGCAGTTCCTTAGTAGGCTTCACCGGATGTCCCACCGTTACAGGGGAATCGGTATAGGCAGATGCCCGTACTGAGCAAGTGCAGAGATTTTTTCTGAATTTAGGTGGTACCACGGACGTAAAGTTCGCCCTAAGCTGATTATACAGCTTGGGCGTTTTTTTGTTTCCAAACATAAAACGGTACCCCGTTTGACGAATGCCATGAGGTCTTTGACTTTATAAGAAAGGAGAAGTATAAATGCAATCCAATGAGATGCGCCGTTTATTTGTAGATTATTTTAAGAAAAGAGGACACGAAGAAATTGCGTCCGCGTCATTGATTCCCGAAAACGACCCAAGTGTTTTGTTCACTACAGCGGGGATGCATCCGCTCGTCCCATATCTGTTGGGCGAACGGCATCCAATGGGCAAACGCCTGGTCAGCATTCAAAAATGTGTCAGAACAGACGATATTGATGAGGTAGGTGACGGATTCCATCATACCTATTTTGAAATGCTGGGAAATTGGTCGCTTGGGGATTATTTTAAGGAAGAATCCATCCAAATGAGCTATGATTTCCTGATCAATGTAATTGGGATTCCTGTAAACCGTTTAGCTGTGACGGTTTTTGAAGGTACAGCGCAGATACCAAGGGACAATGAAGCATATGAATACTGGATACGCCTGGGATTACAGGAGAGCCAGATCTATTTCTACGGGTTAAAAGAAAATTGGTGGGGACCTGCCGGAGAAACAGGACCATGCGGACCGGATACGGAGATTTTCTTTGATACCGGAGCGGCGTTTTGCGGGGAACAATGCGGTCCATCCTGTAGCTGCGGGAAGTTTGTTGAGATATGGAACAATGTTTTTATGCAGTACAACAAGCTGCCTGATGGATCACTTACGAAGCTTAGTCAAAAAAATGTAGATACCGGTATGAGTCTGGAACGTATCCTGGCTGTTATGAACCATATGGAGAGCAATTATGAAACCGACTTGTTTGAGCCTGTTATAAAAGAGATTGAGTGCTTAACAGGCACAGCCAACACAGCAGAACGTGTCAGGGATTTCCGTATAATTGCTGATCATATGAGAGCTGTTATCTTCATACTGGGGGACAATAAGAAGATCAGTCCGTCAAATACAGGACAGGGATACATTTTACGGCGTCTGCTTCGAAGGGTCATAAGACTGCTTAAAAAAATGGGGGTATCTGAGAATATCTTATCTCAGATAACCGAAGTTGTTATTGAAATAAATGCCGCTGTCTATCCCGAAGTGCTTCATAATAAAGAGTATATATTTGAACAAATCGAAAAAGAATTTACCCTGTTTCATAAAACCTTGGACAGAGGCTTAAAAATGGCTGAAAAAACACTGTCTGCCCTGAAAAACGGCGAATATCTGAGTGGTGACGCAGCATTCAGGCTATTTGACACTTTTGGGTTTCCGTTGGAGTTAACTGAGGAGCTGGCACAGGAAAAGGGAATCACAGTGGATTCTGAAGGCTTCAGAGAGTGTCTGTCAGCACATCAGGATAAATCAAGAAGCGGCGCACAAGGTTTGTTCAAAGGCGGGCTTGCTGACCATTCCGAACAAACAGCCCGGCTGCACACCGCTACTCATCTCCTGAATGCAGCACTGCACAAGGTATTGGGAGATAGCGTTTCACAACGCGGAAGCAATATCAATGCAGAGCGTTTGCGGTTTGATTTTTCATTTGACAGAAAGATGACAAAGGATGAATTAACTGCGGTGAGTGATCTGGTTAATGAAGCTATTTCAAAAGGTATTGATGTAGTCTGTCAGGAAATGAGCATAGAAGATGCGCTTGCTTCCGGTGCAATTGGTGTATTTGAAAATAAATACGGAGAGCTTGTGAAGGTGTACGCTATCGATGGTTATTCAAAGGAAATCTGCGGCGGGCCCCATGCAGATAACACAAGGCAATTAAAGTCTTTCTGTATACAAAAAGAAGAAAGCTCATCTGCCGGTGTCCGCAGAATCAAAGCTATTATTGGGTAGTTGTGGGTGACTGCCAGGTATGGCATGATACAACTTTATTACAATAACATGATAAATTGGTTGGAAAGCAGAAAGTGCTTTCTAACCAATCTTTTTTTGGAATGATATAGCCGCCTTAGTAATATTCTGATGGAATGGGAGGACACAGAAGTGAAGATATTAATAGTGGAAGACGATGAGATGATTGCGGATTTTATCAGACTGGGGCTGGGAAAGGCAGGATATACCTGCGAATGTACCTATGATGGACAATCCGCTGCGGATTTATTGGAACAAAACAGATATGATCTGATTCTGTTGGATATCATGCTGCCTGTCATCAATGGTTATGAGCTGATAGCGTATATCAAAGAATTTAATACACCGGTTATCTTTATCACAGCCAAATCACGGTTGGAAGATAAAGTAAAAGGATTGAAACTGGGTGCGGATGATTATATTACCAAGCCTTTTGAACTGGCAGAACTGACAGCCAGAGTGGAAAGTGTCCTGCGGCGGTATCATACGGGAGAAAAAGTAACATTGGCCGGAATTGAGGTTGATACAGCCTCCAGAACCGTTAAACGGAACGGGAAAAATATAGAGCTGACTATAAAGGAAATGGATTTATTACTGATGTTTATGCGTAACCGGAATATTGCCTTGTTCAGGGACAGGATCTATGAAGAGGTCTGGGGCGGCGAGTATGATGGGGAAAGCCGGACTGTGGACATGCATGTACAACGTCTGAAAAAGAAGCTGGAATGGGATGCCGTAATCATTTCAGTAAGAAAGATCGGATACAGACTGGAGGCTGACGAGAAATGAAACTGTGGCAGAAAATCTGTATCTGTTCGCTTCTTTTTTTTATACTTGTATTTTGCTGTTCGGGAATATTGATGATCGAAAATAACCGTAAAACAGCATTTGACCGGATTCTGCAGCAATCAGCCGACCAACAGACCGGGATATCATCAGGGATCATGCAGTATATAACCCTCAGTCAGGCAAAGGAATCCCGAATAGAAGGAACGTATGATAAAGAGTATATTACAGAATATTTATCCAACCGAATCAATTCCTGGGGAATTTATCTGGAAATCAGGGATGCGGAAGAGGTGTTATACAGCAACCTTGCGTATGAAACTCCGACAATGAAGCCCAGTGAATATGCCGGAACTACTGCCTCATATAAAGTATTTTCAAGGGAAAACCGGGAATATCTGATGCTGATCAGCAGAATTCCATTAAAAAACCGATATTTGGTAAGTACCTATATTATTGATATAAGTAAAATATATACTGACACAGCACAGCAATATTCTTTTTTTATAAAATTACTTCTGGTGGTGTCGGCAGTTCTGGCTGCAGGTATGTATTTATTGATCGGCAGCTTAACCAAATCGCTCCACATCCTGACAGAGTCGGTGAAGAAAATGGGGAATGGTAACTATCGGGAAAGAGTACAGATTAAGACCAGGGATGATGTGGGAAAGCTCGCAGATTGCTATAATGAAATGGCTGGGGCAATAGAAGAGAAGATCAGGGAATTGGAAAATAAGACCAGTGAACTGGAAAATAAGACCAATGAACAGCAGCGATTTATTGATAATTTCACCCATGAGCTTCGGACTCCTTTAACAGCGGTAGTGGGTTATGCGGATTTACTACGGTCGGCTTCCTTTGAGGAAGCGTTCACCCAGGAGATGGGAGAGCGTATCTTCCGGGAGGGGAAGCGGATTGAAAAACTGTCGGTATTGATGATGGATCTGATATTTCTGGAACGGCATTCTTTTGATTTACTGCCTTGTGATATCAGAGAGATTATTAGGGAAGCTGTCCAGATATTTGAACCGGCTGCGGGGCAGGCCAGGATCGCGCTGAAATGTACCTTGTCTGAGCAGCCGGCAGTGATTCCGGCAGAAAAGGATCTGCTGCTGAATTTGCTGGGTAATCTTCTGGATAATGCCGGAAAAGCTTCCCAGCCGGGGGATCAAATTTGGGTTCGCGGGTATTGCGGGGGAGATACGGTGATTCTTGAGGTAGCGGATCAGGGTAAAGGGATTCCCCGGGAAGACAGAAAAAAAGTGTTTGAACGCTTTTATATGGGGGATAAAGCCAGAAACGGGAAGAACAGCGGGGTTGGAATCGGTCTTTCGATTTGTGCTGATATTGTAAAAATCCATAATGCACAGATAGAATTGATAAGTGAAGAGGGACAGGGAACCACCATAAAAATAATTTTTCCCTGTTACAAATGAGTTACAAAACTGTTTTATTATGTTTCTATACTAAACCAAAGGAGGTTTTCATCATGAAGAAAAGAAGTTTGATTAAAAGCAGTTTTATACTCGTTGGATTATTGGCAATCGCTATGACAGGATGCGGTAAGGTGCCGGCAGAAAATGTTGTGCAGGTTCTGGCAGCAGAGAAAATTGAGATGACGCAGCCTGACAACAGCACGCAGGAAGATGCGATTACACAGCTGGAAACTGCCCCGCAAAGTGAACCGGCAGCTGATTCCCACAGCAACACCAAACAGGGGGAGATGACTTCGATGGCGGGAGGGACGATTGAGGAACCTGAGCTTGTCCAGGCAGTCACAGATGCATTGGCTGAATATTTTGATATAACATACGATCCCGCTGCGTATAAGACCAATGTCACTTATTTTGAAGGATTTAATGATTTGAAACCCAGCTACAGTGTGAAGATTGACTGGCCGGGAAATTGGGAAATCATTGTGGAACGCGAAAATATCGGTTCGGACGGTTTTCCCACAGCAGAAGCACTAAAAAATCTGAAACCGGAGTTTTTTGCCACATTCTCTGAAACAAAAGAGCTGACCGGTCTGTATGTAAGCTATATGGGATGGGAGAAGGCAGAGAAACAGCTTAGTCTGGAAGAGGTAAAGGCAGTCGCAAAGGAGTTTCTGGTATCCAATGAGATGATTGTTGACGGCAGGATTGAATTTATGGGTTCGACCATCATATCTGAGAACAGAACGATCGTGACCTATCAGAATGGAGAAAACGGTGCTATTGATGTATCAGTGGATACGGCAGCAGGAAAAGTTGATCATTTTGAGTATATGAGTAAGGAGCGCGCTGAAATGATACTAAAGCCCAAGTCGGAGAGTGAGCTTTTAGGGTAGTTTTTCGGGGTAGTTATGATTTAAAGCTTGTGTGTCCTCTTTTCCTATGATATAATTCCAACGTCCCGAAAATCATATATGTGGATTTTCGGGACGTTTCTGCATGTTAGTTTCCTGAGATTCGAATCTTGCGGAAAATATATCAGAAAGATAAAACAATGAGTGTTATTCCAACTACTCAGATAAGGAGAGGATATAAAGTGAAGAAGTACTTTTTATTAACATTAATCATCTTTGTGCTTCTTGGAACCGCAGCCTGTACCAGTGATAAAGAAACTCTGATTGATACGCTGCCGTCACAAGAATCAACTGCACAAGAGACGAAAGAGGAACTTACAATCTCTGATGAAGCATCAGAAACTGATACTTCTCAGGAATCGAGCGAACCCGCAACAGAAGAAGCTGTAGAAGAGGTCATGGAAGTGCCTGAGAGTCTGGATGCCGACACGATGGAAATGCCAGCACACGTGCAGAATTATCCCAGAGATGTTACATATGACCCGGATCCATTATCCGGTACCATTCAAGTGGATGGGGTCACCTACCAATTTCCGGTACCTATGATTGTTTTTATGGAAAACGGATGGGATTATACAGAATCCTCAGCAGAGTATTATCGGTATGATGCGACTGAACCCGGAGAAGATACAGAAATCCGGCTTCAAAAGGATGGTAAGTTAATTGAAGTGCGTGCAACTAATTATGATGCAGAATATATGCCGAATGAATACTGTTATGTATATGTACTCAGATATAACGATGACGACTTTGATGAAAAGAGATGTCCGGAAGTGATTCTGCCGGGTAATGTTTCGATTTTTTCACCGGTGGAGGAAATTAAGGAGGCATGGAAAGAATACGATGAATATCTGCAAAAAGATTCGGAAAAGGAAGTTCAAACGTCCAATGTTATGTCTTACGACTATTCGACTCTTAAAAATGATGATAGGATTCATACTTACGCCAGTGTGCATTACATCAATAACAGAGGGAAAATCTCAATATCCGGCTCTTATTCTTTTGCGCAGCCGCTATATATGAAACAGCAGGAAATCCAGCAACAGTAGGTTTGCCGGTCAGACCAGTTATTTTTATATTCAATGATGAATAATAATAATTATAATGGACAGGATGTATAGTGTAAAGGAAGGAGATGATTTTATGAGAGCATATCAAAAATCCCTGATTGACCCGTCACAAGTGGTCTTTGCGTTAATCGATCATGAACCGCAAATGTTTTTTGGTGTAGAAGGCGATTGTCGCAATGCAGTTCTGAACGCGGTAACAGGGTTGGCAAAAACTGCCAAAGTGTTTAATATTCCGATTATACTATCCACGGTAGAAGCTTATACCTTCTCAGGTCCTCTTGTCAGTAAAGTGCAGAATATTTACCCTGATATATTGCCGATTGACCGCACAACATTAAATGCATGGGAAGATAAGAATTTTAATACCGCAGTTAATTCCACCGGAAGAAAAAAGATCTTGCTTGCCGGACTGTGGACAGAAGTATGCGTGACTTTTCCCGCGCTGTCAGCTATAGAAGACGGATATGAAGTATACTTCGTAGCAGATGCTTCCGCAGGCAGCAGCAAACAGGCACACCAGATGGCAATACAACGGATGATACAGGCGGGAGCGAAACCGGTGACATGGCAGGCTGTTTTACTGGAATTGCAGCGCGATTGGGCTAATAAAGACACTTATCAGGATGTTACAGACATTATTCGGGAACACTGCGGCGTATATGGACTTGGCATGGAATATGCCAGCACATTCATACCACAGAGTAATTAGCACCTGATTATCCCCCAATGAGA
>Ga0153943_1000687_pt1 | contig 10238 bp, 11 predicted proteins | sample TSNJ027MetaG_FD_104721 | JGI IMG/M metagenome (GOLD analysis project Ga0153943, IMG submission 104721) | Attine ant fungus gardens microbial communities from New Jersey, USA - TSNJ027 MetaG | ecosystem: Host-associated > Fungi > Mycelium > Unclassified | place: USA: New Jersey, Brendan T. Byrne...
AACGCGCGGCGATGTGGTGGGCGTGGCGCACCCGGTGGTGGTGACGTTCAGCGCGCCCGTCGCCAACAGACACGCGGCCGAGCGTGCCATTGACATCGAAACGACGCCCGCGATGACCGGCAAGTTCGAATGGCTGGACCCCGACGTGGTCCAGTGGGTTCCTGACGGATTCTGGCCGTCGCACAGCACGGTGGCGCTCTCGGTGGGTGGCCTGTCGACGGACTTCAAAACGGGCCCCGCCGTCCTCGGTGTTGCTGACATCTCAGATCACACGTTCACCGTGGCCATCGACGGAGTAGGGGCGGGACCTACGCCTGCACTGCCAGCGCCGCACCACCGACCGCACTGGGGAGAACAGGGCGTAATGCTGGCCTCGATGGGTAGGCCGGCATTCCCGACACCTGTCGGCTCCTACACCGTGCTCTCCAAGGAACGCTCGGTGATTATGGATTCGAGCAGCGTCGGCGTCCGGCTCACCGATCCCGCGGGTTACCGAGTCCCGGTGGATTACGCCGTACGTATAACCCGCCGTGGCATCTTCGTGCATTCAGCTCCGTGGGCCGTCAATTCACTTGGGCTGGAGAATGTCAGCCACGGCTGCGTCAGCCTGAGCCCCGCGGACGCTGAGTGGTACTACAACACGGTCAACGTCGGCGACCCAGTCATTGTGAAGGAATAGCAGCGGCGACGGCCGCCGGCTTCATAAGGCTCACGCACTAGATGTTGTGCGGGTGCGCACGTCGAGTGATGCTGTTGAACAGAGCTTTTCGCCGTAGTGAGGTCGGCACGATCCTGCCATGCACAACCACGGAATGCGCAGGTGCTGGCAGTGTGGCGCCCCAGGGTCAGGGCTTGACTCGGCGACCGGTCGTCACTCCAGAGGACCTGGCAGAATCGGCTGACCGGGCACAGGACCGCCAGTCGGCCTCGTACCTGTCGGCGCATCCTTACCCGCAAGGCCACCCACGCCAGTGAGTAGTGCGTCCCCGGGTGTCGGAGCACCTGCTATCACGGGAGCACCGACGGGCAAACCCGCCGGAGCACCAACCGGCGCTGGGGCACCCGCGCCCGCAGGCACCGGCGCGCCCGCCGGAGCACCGGCTGGCACAGGCGCAGCGGCGGCAGATCCAGCCGCGCCGTAGAGTGCAGCGGCAGCCGGCGCAGGTGGAACGCACACCGGCGCGACCACCGGTCCGCCGGCGACCGCCGCCGGTGCAGTTTCGCCCGCAATTCCCTGGACGCACGAATAGCCGCCCGTTTTCAGCGAGCTAGCCGCAGCGTCCGGGCTCAACGCCGTGGCGGCCCCCCACAACCCGACGCCGGCAATAACTTTGATACCGAGTCGATCAAAGATCGCCATCAAACGTCAGCTCCTCTATTCTTTATTCGCCCAAAAGGTGCAGCGGGACCGCATGGTCGTACCTGAGTCGTATTAGACAACGACTCAATTTTCCACAGAGTTGATCTTGACGACGAGCCGCGTCGCACAACCGTTCTCGAATGGTGACGCTATGGTGACGTTTGGCTGGCGCTGGTCCCCCCGACGAAGGGCGCAGTTCCGCGGAACCTCCACTACCGCACTCCGCCTCGACATCCGGTTAAACTGTGCGTTCTCAAAGGAGTTGGCTCATGTGCGCTCGTAGCGGTCGCTTCATCGTTCCGACAGGTGTGCTACGCAGGCTCGCCGCGGACGAATCGATCCCGGCAGAGTCGCGACAGGCCATACGCGATTGTGTCGCGGTCGAGGAAGCGTGGCGACGACTGCGAAACGCCCAGACCGAGGCGATACAGGCGAGTCTTCTTGCCACCGGGATCAGCACCTTGCAGGTTGCCGGTGTGCTGGCGTCTGTCCCAGCGGTAACGGTCTACGACTGTAAAAACACTCGATCGCTGCCCGGCTCGCCCATCGCGAATCCCGCTAGCAGCTCGGACATCACCGCGAGACGCGCCTTCGACACAACCCACGCCGTCGTCGATTTCTATCGGCAGTGCTTTGGGCGGAACTCGGTTGACGATGCGGGCATGACACTGATGTCGTCGATCCACTACGGGGTGCGCTACGACAACGCCTTCTGGAATGGCGCTCAGATGACATACGGAGACGGGGACGGCCAAGTATTCATCGACTTCACGAAAGCGGATGACGTGATCGGCCACGAGTTAACGCACGGGGTTACCCAATTCACCGCGGGCCTCGACTACACCGACGAGCCAGGTGCTCTCAACGAGAGCGTCTCTGATGTATTCGGTGCGATGTTTCATCAGTGGCGCAGGAAGCAGACCGCCGTCCAAGCGGACTGGCTCATCGGCGCAGCGGTGCTCGGTCCGGTGGCAATTGCGAAGGGCTACACGTGCCTGCGCAACATGGCTCAACCGCGCTCTCAACAGTGCCTGTCGCCGCAGCCATCGCACTACAGCGACTACGTTCCCGGCGGGGATCCGCACGAGAACAGCGGCATCCCAAATCACGCCTTCTACCTCGCGGCGATGACTATTGGTGGACGCTCCTGGGAAAAGGCCGGAAAAGTCTGGTATGCGGCGCTGACTAGTCCTAGAGCTCACGCGTCGATGGGGATGGCAGATTTCGCCACGCTTACCCGCGCCGCCGCCAGATCGTTATCCCCCGGCGATACCAACGTATATCGTGGGGTGGACGACGCATGGACACGAGTCGGCATTCCAGCGGCCGACATCTCCGTCTGACCCGTTGTCGAGCCAGGACGATCGAGGCACAGCAATGCAGGATCGCTACATCATCGAGCGACGGGGCGGCTTCGCCGGCCTGAAGGCCAGCGGCGCCGTCGATGGTGACGCACTGCATCCTGACGATCGCAAAGCACTGGAACACCTCCTCGACAGCGAAGAACCATTCGCCAGGGATCCAGGAGCCGACCGCTACACCTACGTCGTGACGCGCGAAAACGCATTGGGAAGCACTACTCGTGAGATTCCTGAAAGCGTGCTGCCCAGTGCGGTGGCAAGTGTTGTCACGCCGGAGATCTGATCACAGCGCACGACCCGTGCTGCAGCGGCCCCGGCTCGTCATTGAGCAAGCAGATTGACGACGCCGGTGAAGACACTCGGCATCGCCGCTGCGGCCGGCACGATGCGCCCCCGTATAGCCGGAAAGGCGCTCGCCTGAAGTAAGGCCGCGGTCAGCATTCGATAACGCCGGGTCATCTGGCGCCATTGGCGGTCGTAGGTGTCCGGGCGCTCCGCGACAACAGCTTTCACCAACAGCTCCGCGGCGCCGAAGGCCAGGCCGAGACCTTCACCGGTGAGAGCGTCGACGTAGCCCGCGGCATCACCGACCAACAGAACCCGACCCGCGGCTCGGCTTGAAACCCGCTGGCGCAGCGGCCCGGCAGCTCGATCCGGCTCATGCGACCGACCCTCGATCCGCTCTCGCAACGCGGGAAACTCGGCGAGATGAGAATCGAATCCGCCACGACGAGACTTCAGCACCGCTACGCCCACGCAGTCGTCGGCTATCGGCGTCACGTAGGCCTCGGCACCGGGCGCCCAATGCACCTCGACGTAGTCCGACCACGGCTCCGTCCGCACATGCCGTCGGATGCCCCACCGACGCGCACCCGGGCTCGATTGCTCCAGGCCCAAAGACCGGCGGATCGGCGAATGCAGCCCATCAGCGGCGGCGAGGTAGCGTGCCCGCCAATCCCCGGCGCGGACAGACGCCGCGTCTTGGCTTACCTCACCGATTTCGTCATGGCAGATCCGCACGCCCGCGCTGGCGGCAGCGTCGAGAAGCGCGCTGTGCAGGACGGTTCGGCGCACCCCGCGCCCTGCGCCACGCTTGAAGGGCGCCTCGACGTGTTGGGTGCCGTCCTGGTAGCTGATCCCCCGGAACGGCTTGCCGTGGGGGTGCACGCCGAGACGCTGTAAATGCCGCAGCGTGTGTGGCATCAGCCCTTCACCGCAGGCCTTGTCGATCGGTCCGCTACGCCGTTCGACGACGACCACTTCCAATCCGGCTTTGGCGCCGTTGATGGCCGTAGCCAGCCCGGCCGGGCCACCGCCGACGACGAGGAGATCGATCATGCCAGGCTCGCCAGTGCAGCGTTTTCGGTGTGAATTCGCGTCCGCAGCAAGACCGCGTTGAGAACCGAGAACACCAGCGCGGTCATCCACGCGGTGTGCACCAGCGGCAGCGCAAAGCCTTCGGCGATCACCGCGACGTAATTCGGGTGAGGCAGAAAGCGATACGGACCGCCGATGATCCGCGCCGCGCCCGGTATCACGATCACCCGGGCTTTCCACTGATATTTCAGGGTGCTGATGCACCACCAGCGCAACGCCTGTGCGGCGATGACAATCGCGAGCATCGGCCAGCCCAGTGCTGCGATGAAGGGGCGGTGCAACACGATCGGCTCGGCCAGGCATCCCACCAGCAGCCCAGTGTGCAGCGCCACCATCACCGGATAGTGTCCGGCGCCGAATTCGACGCCGCCGTGCGCCTGGCTCCAGGCGCGGTTACGTTTGGTCACCACGAGTTCGGCCAGCCGCTCCACGGCGACCGCGCCAATCAACAGCACATACCAGTTCATGGCAATCAGCGCCAGCGCAGCATCACGAGTTCGGAGCAGAAGCCCGGACCCATCGCCATCATCAGCCCGGGGCTGCCCGCGGCCGGGCGCTTGGCGATGGTGTCGCGCAACACGTGCAGCACCGATGCCGACGAGAGATTGCCGACCTCGCTGAGCGAACGCCACGTCAATTCTAGCGCGTCGTCGGGCAATCCGAGTGAGCCGACGATCGACTCGATGACCTTCGGACCACCGGGATGGCTGACCCAGGTGGGAACATCGGCGATGTTCAAACCGTGGGCTGCAAGGAACTTCGTGACGTCCTCGGGCAGATACGTCTCGACGACGGTCGCAACGTCCGGAGAAAGGATGAGGCCGAATCCGGTGGAGCCGACGTTCCAGCCCATCGTGTTTTGCGAGTCAGGGTAGAGATGGCTCCGGGAACCGAGGACGTCGGGGCCCGCGGCGCCGATCTTCTCAGCGCGCCGTGCGCCGACGGAGACCACCGCCGCAGCACCGTCGCCGAACAGAGCGGTGCCGACCAGGCTGGCGATCGAGCGTCCGGCCGCGGGGTAGGTCAACGAGCACATCTCGACGGCGACCAAGACCGCGACATCGTCGGGTGCACCGCGCAGGTAGTCGTTGAGTCGGGCCACCCCGGCAGCCCCTGCGACGCAACCCAGGCCGAACAACGGCACGCGACGCACATCCGGGCGCAGTCCCAGCCGGGAAGCGATGCGAGCGTCGACGGACGGAACGGCGATACCGGTGACGGTGGTCGAGAAGATGACATCGACGTCCTGGGGTTGCAATCCCGCTTCTTCCAGCGCCGCGGTCAGTGCCGCACAACCGAGTTCCACCGCATTCTCGATGAAGATGTTGTTCGCGTCGCCGAAGTCGGTCAGCGACGGGTACTCCTCGAGAGGCCGCACCAGGTAGCGGCTGTTGACCTTGGAGCTCGCATGCAGCTTGCGCAGGATGTCCTCGCATCCATCGAAGGCCGGTAACGCGGCGAGCATGTCGGTGATCTCGCTCTGCGCATACCGGTGCTCCGGCAGCGCACCCTGCACGCCGGCGATGACGCTACCGGCGGCTTGAGCACCAAACTTGTTGCGGCTCAATGACTTTGTCACTTTTCCTGATCCTTCTCTGAAAGTGTTCCTTGCCGGCGTCGTTGCCGCATTTGGCATGCAGTGCCGTCCACGTGGCCTCTCGGCACACGGACGGCGCGTCTTTCGCTGTCCCCGATCGAGATCGGGCCAGCGGCGTGGGCCCCCACCAGCAATGGCCACGGGTTGTGCGAACCCGGGGCCGAATACGCCCTCGCTGATAACACGAGCGCCGGCGCCAGATGGTTCGGTCGGGGGCCCATCAGTCGAGCAGCGGTAGGTTGCGATGCCCCTCCGAAGGCCTCCAGCCATGAGAACCACCCGCCTACGCGAAGCTCATTTCAACGGCCGATGACTTTTGTCAACAGTCGGTGACTTGGAACCTACGCGCACCCCTGGCCACTTGTCAACAGCGGATGACATATAGGGTTTCAAGATGCCCGAGACCCGCCCTCGCGATGCCGCTCAGACGCGGGCCGACATCCTGGCCGCCGCGCGCCGCCGATTTGCGGCGGAGGGGTTCGAGCGCACCACGCTGCGTGCTATCGCCGCAGATGTCGGAGTGGATGCGGCGTTGGTGATCCGCTACTTCGGCAGCAAGCAAGACTTGTTCGCGACGGCCACCGAATTCAGGATTGATTTGCCCGACCTGTCGGGTGTGGACGCGGACGACATTGCGGACATGCTGCTGCCTCGCTATTTCGCGGTCTGGGAGGACGACCACGCGTTCCTGGCGCTGTTGCGCGCGGCGATGACGAGCCGGGTTGCGGCCGATACCTTGAACCAGACGCTGGCCACCTATGTCGCACCCACGCTGATGGGTGCCACCCCGGACAACCACATGAAGCGAATCGCGGTGACGGATGCGTTCGTGATCGGGTTGGCCGCAACAAGATCCGTTCTGGCCAATCCGCCGGTGGCCAACCTCAGCCGTGAAGAACTCAGCCGGTGGGCTGCCCCGGTCTTTCGTCAGCTCCTGGTCGGGCCGGCGCCGTCGTGATCATGCGTGCGGGTAAACAGCCATCCGGAGTCTCGGCATGACCTCGATGCGACCTCGCAATGCCAGCCGAACTCGCGCCGACATTTTGGCGGCAGCACGTCGCCGTTTCGGGGCTGAAGGATATGAACGCACGACCTTGCGCGCCGTCGCGGCGGACGTCGGTGTGGATGCGGCGCTGGTGATCCGCTACTTCGGCAGCAAGCAGAACTTATTCGCAGCAGCAGCCGATTTCGCGATCGAGCTGCCAGATCTGTCGGGCGTTGATCCCGACGAGGTCGCGAACATTTTGTTAGAGCGATTCTTCGCGGTATGGGAGGAAGACGAGACATTCGTGGCGCTGTTGCGGGCGGCGATGACGAGCCAGCTCGCGGCCGAGACATTGCGGCAGGTGTTCGCACAGCAGATCGCACCCAAGCTGGTCACCGCCACTCCGGACCACCCCGTGCAGCGGGCAGGGCTGACCGGCGCCTTCGTCATCGGGCTTGCGATGACCCGCTATGTGCTGGTGAATCCGCCGGTGGCCAATCTGAGCCGCGAGGAACTCTGTCGCTGGGCTGCGCCAGTGATTCGGCAGCTGCTCACCGGACCGGCACCGTCGTAGCTCACGACTAGCGGATGTAGACCTCCCCGCCGGTGGGGTATCCACCGCCATGGGTGGTGATGTGGACGTGGTCGTAGTGGCCGTAGCCGGATCCCGATGGCCCGCTGGGGGTGTAGTAGGTGCCCCGCCAGATGGCGTCTTGCAACGCGAATCGACTCGCGTTCTTGAGCGCGAAGGCCACGATCTGGTTTCCGAGCGCTATGCCCGCCGCGCTACTGGGGTTGGGAATCATCACATCGATCGCCAAACCCTCCGGATGCCATCTCTTTGCGTCGGGTCGCACACCGCCCATGCTCTTGATCTCGGGAAACGCCGCGCTAATACTGCGAGCGGCCAAAATCGTCTTGACCTGGAGGCCCCGCTCCGGTGCGACACCCACGGGCAAAACCTGCGGGACATATTTTGGAACCACTCGCCATCGTGATGCCCTCGATGCCGGCTGCTCCTCACCGAGGCCGGCACTCACGCTGGACGGAGCCCACGACGACGACGCTGGTCCGGCCGCCATGACCTGGACGCAGCACGGCGCAGCTGCCCCAGCAACCGAATCGGCGTCACTGCGGGGGGCGGATTGATATGCACTTCCACCGAGGGCAAATAAAGCGGCGGCCGGAGCCGCCACTACAGCCACTGCGACCGGCCCTTTCCGCCGGCTGCTGGCTAATCGGTGACGACCCACGGCGAGCAGCTTACGGGCAAATCAAGAAATAGTCACGATCGGATAACGACCCGTCACATTGGCCAGCTGCTCGACGCGGGCGCGAAACGGAGAGCGCCGGCCGGGGGCAGGGGCCGTCGTCTGTCGATCGATATCGCGTCGAGTACCAGCGCGACGTAGCGGCGCCAGCCGTCGCTGTTCGAATCCATCGTCCACAGCACGCTGTGCAGCATCGCGATCAGACGCGGCAGATCGTCGTCGACCAGGTCGGCACGGACGACACCGGCCTGCTGGCCTCGCTGGGCAAGCTCGCTCAGCGCCTCATACAGCGAGGTCGAGATGTCGGGGGTGAGCGACCCGGCCATGCGCGCCGCGGTCAGCAGGTTGTGTTCGCGGGCGCCCAGCGATATCGCCGCGTCGATCAGTTGGGCGAGGCCGCGCAACGGGTCATCGGCGTGCCGGACGGCCTCGATCGTCGGCGTCAGGTCCTCGGCGATGCATTGATCCAGCGCAGCCCTGATCAGCTCGGCCTTGGTCGGAAACCTGCGATAGAGCGTTCGCTCGCCGACTCCTGCACGACGGGCGATCGCCTCGATGGGTGCCTCCGGCCCCAGCTCGTCGTAGACGTCCCGTGCCGCCCGCAGGATCCGCTGGGCGTTACGTGCGGCGTCCGCCCGCAACGGTCGGTCGGAAACCGCGGGCATAGCGACAGCGTAACTGACAGTTGACTGCCAATCAGCCGGGTCCTACGCTCGGGTAATTGGCAGACAGCTGACACTTATAAGGAAACGTTCGTGACGGCAACAACTTCCGATTCCCGCTCCGAGACCGAGCTTCCGGTCTTACCGGCCCAACGGGCCGCGCACTGTCCCCTGCATCCCCCGCCGGAATTCGTGAACTGGCGAAAAGAGCCCGGCCTGCGACGGGCGATGTACCACGGTCAACCTGTGTGGGTGGTGAGCCGCTATCAAGACATCAGAGCCGCGCTGGTCGATCCGCGCCTGTCCGCTGATACCCTTCCGGGCCACCTGAAGCCGGAGGGCGCGGACGACACACCGATCATGTTCGCGCGTACGGACGACCCCGAGCATCATCGGTTGCGGCGAATGATGACCGGCGACTTCACTTTCAGGCGTTGCGAAGCGATGCGGCCCCAGATTCAGGAACTGGTCGACACATTTCTTGGCGAGATGATCAACGCGGGGCCGCCTGCCGACCTAGTCCGCGACTTCGCCCTGCCGGTTCCGTCATTGGTGATCGCACTGCTGTTGGGCGTGCCGTCAGAGGATCTCGACGCCTTCCAGCAGTACACCGGGGTTGGCCTGGATACCAAGGCCACCGACGAAGAAAAGACCCAGGCCTTTGCCTCGATGTACGGATACATCGAGGATTTGGTGCGCCGCAAAGAGCGCGATCCCGGCGACGACCTGATCAGTCGTTTGGTCACCGAGCAGGTGGCGACCGGCCGACTCAGCCGCGGGACCGCGGCGCTGTCGGGGATGACCATGCTGGTCGCCGGCCACGAGACCACGGCGAACATGATTTCGCTGGGAACCGTTGCGCTGCTTGAGCATCCCGATATCTTCGAGCGCCTGGGCCGGACTGACGATCATGCTGTCATCGCCAACATCGTCGAGGAGCTCATGCGCTATCTCACCATCGTGCATGGCCAAGTCGATCGGGTGGCGACCGAAGACCTCACCCTCGGCGGCCAGTTGATCCGCGCCGGAGACACGCTGTTGATCAATCTGCCCGCCGGAAACTGGGACAGCGAATTTGTCGACAGCCCAGAGACTTTCGACGTCAGTCGAAACACCCGCGGGCACTTGGGCTTCGGCTACGGCGTACACCAATGTATCGGAGCCAACCTCGCGCGAGTCGAAATGCAGGTCGCGTTCGCCACGTTGGCACGCCGGCTACCCGGGCTGCAATTAGCGGTGTCGCCGGACGAGCTGAAGTTCAAAGACGCTGATATTTATGGCATGAAAGAGCTACCGGTTACCTGGTGACTCAGAACGACATCCGGTTCGACGAGCAGGTTGCGGTGATCACCGGCGCCGGCGGTGGCCTGGGCAAACAGTACGCGCTGCTGCTGGCATCGCGCGGCGCCCGCGTTGTCGTCAACGACACCGGCGGTTCGGTGACCGGAACTGGCTCGAACACCGACGCCGCACACGCTGCCGTAGAGGAGATACGCCGGCAGGGCTGTGAGGCAGCCGCCGACACCAATAGCGTGACCAGTCCCGAAGGCGGACAGGCGATCATCGACACCGCCCTGCGCAGCTGGGGACGAGTGGACATCGTGATCAACAATGCGGGCATCGTC
>Ga0153943_1000688_pt1 | contig 10229 bp, 13 predicted proteins | sample TSNJ027MetaG_FD_104721 | JGI IMG/M metagenome (GOLD analysis project Ga0153943, IMG submission 104721) | Attine ant fungus gardens microbial communities from New Jersey, USA - TSNJ027 MetaG | ecosystem: Host-associated > Fungi > Mycelium > Unclassified | place: USA: New Jersey, Brendan T. Byrne...
AGGATAATGATGATGAGGAGGAGGGGGAGAGGGAGGAGCATGAGAAGGATAATAACCATAATAGTAATCATGATGATAAGACGAACGAGTCAAATCATAATTTGAGATAGGGGGGTAATCATCCCGGCCACTCATAGAATATTCCAAAGGTGATTGCAATGGCGGCTGGCGCTGTTGCTGTTGCTGGTGCTGGTGTAATTGTTGGCTCCGCTGCTGTTGCTGTTGCTGACCCTCGCGTGATACAGGGTATCCGGGACGATCAACGTCTTGAATGGATGGCGATGACGATGACGACGACGACGACAAATCCCTGGTAGGAAGGGTAGTCATCGAAGGCGCTATTCGCACCCGAGCTGGTCCACGTGCGCGAGTCTCTCGATAAGAGTATTCGCATATGAGACCTCTATCAAGACATCGCTTACAAACGGGCTTGTCACCAGAACACTAAAAAAAAGATTTTTTAATAAAAAAAGGCACATACACACCCACACACACCCACACAGATATATTTGTGTGTGAATGAGAGGGGGGAAGAATTGACGAACCTTGGTTTTGCGTTCACGACATTTATCACAAGCCTGTGCAGTCCTCTGACGTCCCGAAGCCACAGAATGAAAATACCCAACAGACCCTTGTTCAGGTGGCGATGAAGAAGAAGAAGGTTTCATGGTGAACACCTCGAACAAACGACTTGACAAACTGAAGGATGGAGAACAAGAAGAAAGAGAGGGTGGGGAACAATGTTCAAGGCGAACCTGATCCAACGCACATAACATTTTTTAAAAATTTCTTTCCGCGGCTAACGTCGGGGTTTACAAATAGACCGGCGAGTGGGTGTGGAGGGGTGGGGGGAAGGGAGAGGGCTGGTGTACTTTTTTTCCAATTAGCAATCAGCTATATTTGAGGGCGAGACCATAATTGCCTAAATTCTCTGCCACCCCATTGAAGAAAAAAAAACTATTACCCTCAAAATGTAACAGATCGATCGGTTCCAGGCGACGGAGCAGCCTTCTCCCCTACCTTTTTTTCGGACTTTCCTCTCCGCGGCGTCCCCGCCACAATAGTTGACTACTATATTCTCATTTCTGCTCTAGAACACATCAACTGTAACGAAATCAGCGCATACAATGACCAGCCACATATTATATGAAAAAAGCCGAGCCCTCACTCGCTAACAATGTCTTCTGACAGGCCATCTTGATGGTCTGTCATCTCAGTCTCAGAGCTAATGTCCACTCATGCTTTAAACTGTTCATTGAATTCTCTTCCAATCAGCATTCGTCGAATTTCCTGAGTCCCGGCTCCGACGGTATACAAGCGAGAATCCCGGAGGATACGACCCATTGGATAATCTGGCATGTCATGTCAGTCGAGCCTTGGTCGAGTTTGAAATTAGACTCACCGTTGATATACCCGTTGCCTCCAAGGCATTGCATGCCTTCAAGAGCAACCTCGACCGCTCTCTCGGTCGAGTAAAGGATCGCTCCAGCACAGTCCTAGAAAGTAAAGCACCACCATTGTCCATTCTAGTCAATGGCCCCAAAACAGGAAAGAAATTTTTTTTCCATTACTCACTCGGCGACTGACTCTACCTCGATCACACGCCCGAGCCACAGAATAAACATAGGACCGGCTTGCATTAATCTTGGTGTACATATCGGCGATCTTGGCTACGGCGGAGTTTGGTGTCAGGTGGAGAAAGACGATTCAAGATCCTACCTTGCATCAATTGGAACGTCCCAACTGGCCGGCCAAATTGTTTCCTATCATGGACATATTCCACGGCATAGTCAAACGCCGCTTGCATCAATCTGACCACTGATTAGTCGCCGAGTCCAAACCCGGAAAAAAAGCAATTAAGGTACCCCAAAGGACCACCACTTAGAACTATCCGTTCAAGATCCAAACCCGACATCAGAACAGCGGCGCCTTGATTGACCTGACCGAGGACATGTTCTTTTGCAGATTAGACTATAGATCGAGTCGTTAAGCAAGAGGAAACTCACCTTCGGGGACTAAACAATTCTCGAAAACAAGCTCACAGGTGTCACTCCCTCTCATACCAAATTTGTCAAGCTTCTGGCTAGTAGAGAAGCCCTCGAAGCCGCTTTCAATGAGAAATGCTGTTATTCCCTTTGACCCCTTTTCAGCTGCTGTCTTTGCATATACAACGAGCGTCGAGGCAATGGGCCCGTTGGTAATCCTAAACTGCTTCAGGATGGCTTTGAGAATAAAATCAAGTAGACTAAGTACTAACCAAAACTTGTTTCCATTGAGCTTCCATCCGCCTTGAACCTTTTCCGCCTTTAAACGCATGCTGACCACGTCACTTCCACTTCCTGTTTCACTCATAGCCAAGCTTCCAACTTTGGTACCGTTGACCAAATCTTTCAAATACTTCTCCTTTTGTGCTTCTGTACCGTGTCGATGGATCTGGTTCACGCAGAGGTTAGAATGAGCTCCGTATGACAATGCCACTGAGCCTGAAGCTTGGGAAAGTGCTTCCATTGCAAGGGTATGTTGTAGATATCCAAGATTCAGACCACCGTACTTTTGGTCAACAGTGATACCGAGGAGGCCCATGGAGCCCAGCTTCTCCCATAGATCCTGGAGCCCAGTGTCACTTTTGTAAGAGTGTGAGGCCGAGCATACTGCAGCTCACGAGAGGGGATGTATTCGTTTTATCAATCTCAGCTGCTCTCGGTGCGACTTCTCTCTGCGCGAAATCGACCACAGCATTACGGAACTGGTTTACTAAAAGGTCATTATCCAGATGCGGACTGACGTTGAGCCGCACGCACTTCAAGTTCTTCATCGGTCAGGCCGGAGATGTCTGCATTGTACAACGAAATGGAGCGTTTATGCAGGAATGCAGGTCGCAGCAAGCACCTCGTATTCAGCTGACGCAGGGACACGTTTGAAACGAAACGAAAGTAGACCATTAGCAGGAGTATGCTCACAGGGTCAGATATTCTATAAGTGTCAGTGATCTGTCTTCGCGAACACCATGTCCGCTCATAACCGGTCCTTTCCACGTGATGACATACAACGAACTACCGGGTATCGACACACATTTTTCGAATTACAGGATTGTAGCCCAATACTATTTCCCGATCTAATTGCTCCCATTTCCTAAGCCTGGTCAAACTCTTGGGGTCTAGGTCGATCACGGCGATCGGTTGCACCCTAGGCATAAATTGATCGTCTGGATCAAGCCTCACAATGATCGAGCAGTCTTTGAAAGTAGCTGAAAGCAAATAAGCCAAAATGTAGTATCGCATGTTCTCAATTTTTGGTTGATTGTGGTCCATTTCCGCTGCTTGAGGAGATTGGAAGATGTCAAGAAACTCCGTCCAATCTGATATGTCAGGGTCTTGTACTGGATGATGCGCAGAGGGAGCGCCGAGTGGTGTCGGCACAGATTCTTCATGAGCTGACTGGTGATCAAGTTCAGTCTCCCTCCAAAGTTTCGATAGACCCTCGATATCTAGAGTGTCCAAGTTTCGTTGCAATTTGGAAATGGTCATCAAGATCGATGTATTCAAAAGTGCATCGGACAACGCATCCTTGAATGTCTGCTCTATACGATCAGGTTTGGATGCTCTGATAACCCCGTCACCCAGTAGACACTCGATCTATAAACCGTCAAGACGCCCCGACAAGCTATTTGTGAATGAACACTACTAACTTGGTTTGGCCTGACGGTTTCACCACGGGTGAACACCTTAAGATTGTTCATGTTGCCATCACTATGCACCCATGCCTTCCATAGACAGTCAACAGCCTTGCGGATACGATCGGCATTTCCAGAGAACAAGTCGAGCGGACAGTAGTCGTTAACGTAGCCCTGGATTTTTTGACTTTTTATGTAGCTATGCATGCAAAAACGACAGGTCTGCATCTTGTTCGTCTGTGTCTTCTCCGATAGGTGAATTGGAGACGGTAGAAATCCCCATTTCGGCTAGAGGGATTAGAGAGATAAGAGCACGGAAGCACACATAAATCTAACCTTGATCTCCACCGCAATCCAGTCACCTCCTACGAGGTCTGTTGCCAAGACCGCTCTCTTTCGCGAAAGGTCAATATGGTCTTTCGCTTGCCTTGCCTCCGGTCGCCGGTTCTCATGTAGTTCTCCCAACCTTTCTAGCCACTCCCTCTCTAGACGTACAGACCGCAGCTTTGGGAGGTTTTCCTGGGGCAAGAGTCTCTCGATGCACTTGGTTTGGAACTCGATAATCGGATCATCTTCGTCAAGTGCTGAGGGCATTTCACCGGTAGCCTTCCGGAGTCGTAGCACCATGCCATCGTAGGAGACATTGGAAGGGCCGGTGTAGGAGAAGACAATTGTAGCACCGCCCTCAGAAACGTATTTCCAATGGCTTGCGAGAGTCCAACTAATTTGATCCATCTGTTCGTAGATGTTCGTGGTTCGGTGTCCATATTCGGATGGGAATGTAATTTATTTTCGCTACGTATTCCTGAGCTGGGAGCCAGACATTTGAACGGTACGATACAAGTCGATGGCATAGTGCAACTCAGATCCAATTCTCATAAAACCGAGGGCGATCATCTCAGTAATACATTGCTTGTGATCGACTGTCCAGAGTGGGTTCCAAGTCAGTCTACAAAATTGGATAGTGGTACGGTGCGGAGTATTGCGTCTAGTATCACCTCTTATCGGCAAAAAACAAGTGTCTTGGTTATCATCTCCCAATAGTTTGATCACTATCATCGTACTCGTACTCGCCTGGAGCGGTCTGTTCGTTGATAACACCCCATACGGAGGCTTTGAACTAAGGAGGAGATTGAATGTCAAGAGGCATTGGTTTATGACATGACTTGCCAGAGTGAGCACCAAGCCCATCTTCTTCTCCAGCACTCGCAGGCGTGCTAACATTCTTTTGTCCGGCTCCTCCTGAAGCATGCGCGTTTTCTGTGTCATCTACGCATTTACATTTCATCAGAATTCATCAGAATTCTATCAAGTTCCAGGAATGAACCCTACAAGTTTGACATGATGCGCAAGCTTCGCGTACTCCCAGAGAACCTCCGCTTCCAGCGATGTCAAGTTTGGGTGTAATTCATATGGATTCTCCGTAAGGATATCGTGTGCCCCCGATGGGCTTGTCATGGTTTGAAAAAAGCTTTTGAACACATCACTCATGCCATCAAGTACTACAATTGCAGTACACTTCCAGATACACTTGTCCTGTCTTTTTGTCTTCATTCTCCCCTGACCCAGCTGCTGGTCGTGAGTTATGCTTCAAGCAGAACTCGATTTCGGTACCCATCGAATCATCCTCCCATCCTCGAAACAGAACTCATGGCAAGCGTGCTTAATCGCATAGCGACCATGGCAGAGTGCATAACACTTGCATTTTACATCACTAATATAAAGTGGCTTGATATCACGAAGTTGCCTAGTAATTATAACCAGGTTGAGAGAATTTCGATCACTTGTTTATCAAGAGCCAAACATGGGTGGACTGAACGTCCTATTCACATCCACATTCCTGGTCATCCCTGACCGATGACGGTGGCTCAAACCTAGAATAAATAGACGTGAAACAGCAAATTTGATCTAGCAAGCCCTTCCAAAACACGACCCCTGAACTTGGGGCAGAAGACAATAAGAACGGGTGTATGGAGACAGGAAAACAATTGGCCTCACAACCGGACAGCAACTCAAAGTCAATAAAGAAAAGATAGATCTAGATCAGATGGCGCTCGTCAATAAAGGCGCCTGATCACCCCATGAGACCAGGACAATTAAAACTGGGGCTCCTTGACTGACGACCTTAACCATTCCCTTTTTATCCAAAAAGAAACCAAGTTTCGTCCTCTCGTCCCTTCTTGGTTTCTGAACCACCTGTTCGGCTCTGCTGTTGCGTTTTAATAATTTTAGGACAATAATCTTGGTTGCTTTTGTCTGAGTCTCCCACTACAAAAGTTCAGATGTGGGTTCGCGGTCTAATTGTCTGGTCCTTCCGACTAACTATCCCTCCGATCCAGTTTTCTCCTTCTCCTACTTATGGACTCACCCTGTGCTGGCCCTTTCCCCCTCTCTACGCTCACTGATGTTCCTATTGAGTACATCATTGAACAACTTCGTAGTTTGGCGCCTCATTACTGGGAAAACCCTGAAACTGCTGACTGCACAATAAGTCCGTCGGAATCTAAAATTTTTTTTAGTCAATTTGAGGCTAAATTCATCATCTGCCCAGTTGTTCCTATCCCATACGTAAAACATCGACCGAAAGAGTTCTCATCTTCCAGTAAATTTCGTCATTTAATCGACTTGTACCCTTCAGCAACAGAAAGTAGGATCACAGAAACTTGCAACAGTACACGACAGTTAACGTTCAAAGCAAGTTGTTTCCTTCCTTTGCAATTGATTCCCAAAACTGATCATATTACTTATAGCTGCACATGGACTATCTATCAGTGCATTCTAGCTATTTGCACGCACTTTTCTGTGGTGCTCGTGCCATGGACCTGATTAACTCAAGATCCTCCCTGTCATCTGGATCTGTCCCTCAGTACACTGTTCCTCCCAACCGTTTACCCAAGCTCTTATCATCTGTTCACGAACACCCTGTCCTCTATCTCCCTGTCCCGGATCCTACATCTTTCCATTTGCTCCTCCACTGGATGTATTTCAACCAGACCGACATTATTAGCGAGGCTTTGCACAACGGATCTATCCAGTGGGAGGGGATCGCTCGAAACGTCGAATATCTCATACTCAATGCGGACATCAAGATCTTCCTATCGAAGTGGTATCATTCCTGGCTAGAGATCGATTCCATGAGAGGTGAAGATTTTGATTGTGAGTCGGACACATATAGTGAATCTGACGATGAAGATACCTCGACATGCACATATAACATCGCAGTGACAGACAATTCAGATGGAATATTAGAAAGGCCTCGAGGACGGTCGCGGGAAACGCGCCGTTTGTCTCACGTATAGTGGGGGTCTCGATCCTGACGAATCATTGGGTTGACAGTTAGAACAGTGACGTCAGTGGTTTTGATTTCATCCTTCAGCTTCGGTTTTCGTTCATCAATGATGTAACGATGGCCACCTTGCTATTGTTTTGTTCACTTATTTTCTCTCTATCATATTAATCTTCCTCTGTTTTGATTTTCGTTGCTTACTCTCCAGAGGACTAGACTTATACACTGTTTATTTATAGTATTATCTTGTAACATGCGTTCTGTACTGATACTTTTGGAGGTAAAACTACTGTAGCCCATGGTGGCTGTACGTTCCTATTATTTTACTTCATTGGCATCTGGTCTTGCTGTAATCAAAGAAATAGGCGAGAATTGGGGCTCCGTCCCGCTGAACACGGTTGAATCAAAAGCTTGTTCCGAGCCACTGCCCATGATGATAATTGAAGTGTAGGGAAGGAGGAGTTAACCAAGAAAAGTCTTTAACTTTCAGGAGTATCTCTACCTGATCCCAGAATAATGGAACACTCATTCAATTTCTGATACACTGGCAGTTCGTGCCTCGGGTGCCCAAATGAACAAGTGAGGATACGCCTAAAAAAACTTTCAGGGTGAGATTTCACCAGACACTGTATGTACAATGAAGTACATATGCCTTCTAAATCCTTATCCCTCCAATCTTCGCAGTAAGCGCGCTCACTTCACTCGTATCCCATATGACTAGAGCACCATCTACGCCAGTCGTACTGACCCTAGCCACATACCCATCCTGAGAGTCATAAGGTCGAACACTGGTTATTGTATTTTGATGAATTGTGTTGAGTTTCGTATCGGAAAATATAGATCCACTGGTGGTTTGACCGCGGGAGTCTGCATCCCGGAAAGTTGCAAAGGCACCAGTCTTCAGGCGACCAACCCCAGTGTTACTTCCAAATCCAGAGCGGGAACCTTCAGAAGTCCTCGAAGAAGAAGCATCATCGAGAGTTCCGACTTCTTGCCAGCCTTGTTCCGAGCCCGCGAAGACCAAGGGCCTACAATCGTGTCCTGCTGCTACAATGGTCTCTCCTGAAGTCCAGGACAAGGCAATCAAAGGCAAGGATGGTAATCGAACAGTGTGTACAGTTGGACCGCCTGGAGATACAATGGTAATAGAACTGTCGTGACCTAAATGTAAGATGAAAATGACCGATCAATGAGGAGGGGAAAACACGGCTTACTAGCGAAGGCAAGCACATCTCCAGAAGGCGAGAACCCAACTGCATGGACCCATCCACCAGCTGGAGATGAATACTCCCCACAGATGGTGTTGAACGGTAACTTTGACCCCCAAACACTGGGAGCAGGGCTGGGGGCGAACATGAGTGAACGATATTCCAAATCGCTTTTGTTCTGCCTACCGTTCATCAACTTCCTTGATGTAGCCTGAAAATACCCTTGCTTTCATATCAGCACTACCGGCAGCGAGTAAAACATTGTTTGGGTGCCAATCGATAGATAATACCGTGGACCTGATGGGTTTCTTGAGATGCTTAGCCACCCACCAGTTACTTTCTTCGTCAAAAGAACAGACAGCAATAGCCCTGGAAAGACATTAACATCATGTAGGACCTGACTAATCGAACATAACCTTGCACCGCTTGCCACTGCAAACTTATTCTCCAACGGGCTCCAACGTACGTGGGTTGCGGCACGATTGATCCTCAGCAACACAAGGGTAGGCTTCCAAACAAGTTTCCCTGTCTCAGGGTCTGGAGTCTCCGTCCAAACATATGCATTCCTGTCTTGAGAAGCTGTTACGATGCGATTTGACCTGGGAGCCCAATCGATTGAGGTAACCAGCTTATCATGCTAGGCCCAAGAATCAGATATTGGTTCTGCGAGACACTAGTCATGTACCTCTGATAAGACTTCTGTTGGAATCCATTCCTGGTCCCTCCGCGAGTACAATTGGACGTCCTTGCTATTCAGACTGACTGCGAGCTCTATAGAGGTGCTTAGAAATGCGTTTTTAAACTGCAGTCTGAGCCAACCTTGGCGATCGACACTGAATGCATGACAAGTTATGGGGGTCTGAGAAAGGGAGTGGATTTCAGGAGGCATTTGCAGAGGACTAACAGTCAACTACTGCAATGATGCAAGAGATTAACAATTGTGACATTGCATCTGTGTTATGTGTTGTGACTTGTATATAACAGTTACACGCATTATTTACTTGTCGGTTCTCAGCCCCAGCCTAGGTTGATATTGCAGGAAAGGAAACAAAATGGAATGTTCATAGCATATGATCTAGATGTCAAGGACCATCAGACAGCTTTATCGGTTCCTGGAGTCGACGACGGCTGGCTGGAGTTGGACCCCGTTTCTTCTGTAGGCTCATCAAACTTACGCATCTGCTTCGCCCAGCGGAGGCCACAAGCATTGCAAAGAGTCTTCGGACCATCAGGTCCCTGAGTGTTTAGGTTGAAGTCAGCGTGAAGGCGCTATATTTATGATCGCCTACCTTCCGCCACTCAGGAGAATCTGTTCGCCCACACTTTCGGCATACATACTGTTCAGTTCCATGGGCCTTCTTGAGCTTGGAGGCAGAAGGGACATAAACATCGTTGAAATCTTCCGGTAAAAGCAAAGCAAACCTTCTTTTTTCTGGTACTGTCTTCAGGATCGTCCGAATTCGGCATGAGAGTTTCTCCATTACAGTTCGCACTAATCAGACTGCTGTCGTGACTAGCTGCAGAAGCATTCTTAAGTGCGTCATCAAGGAGGCTAGAATATTGAGCACTGCAAATGTGAGAGGAACTTCAACGGCAAAGAGGAGGTGCTAACTGTTGCAAGGAAGACGTGGCATACATGGAGTTCATAGTTGGCAATGCCTGTCCTGCAGACATGATCTGTGAATCTACCTGTGTTCTGAGAACAGAAAGACGTTGTTGTAATCTCTCGTTTTCCGTCTGCAAGTCCAGGAAGGTGTTAAGCCTATAAGTGAATGAGGTTCATGACTGTTGATAATTGATTTCGACCCACATAGCAATATTCCTACTAGGATATGGCTTTGCAATAGCAAAAAAACATTTGCAATCTGGACCCTGTTCGGTAACAGAGTGCGGGTAACCCTTTAACTCGAAAAGAACATCGTTGGGCACGACTGACCCCGGTTTGAGCAATGGGTTACTCTTCAATCGAATATAAGAAACAAATTCGCTATTGGTGCGAATTGAGTCTTCGAACCCACGCTGAAATGCGGACTGATCTTCGCCTGCATTGTGCTTAAGGAGG
>Ga0153943_1000689_pt1 | contig 10227 bp, 10 predicted proteins | sample TSNJ027MetaG_FD_104721 | JGI IMG/M metagenome (GOLD analysis project Ga0153943, IMG submission 104721) | Attine ant fungus gardens microbial communities from New Jersey, USA - TSNJ027 MetaG | ecosystem: Host-associated > Fungi > Mycelium > Unclassified | place: USA: New Jersey, Brendan T. Byrne...
AAGTCGTAACCACCATAATTAGCTCATACAAAATCAAAACCTTCGACACAATATACAAGAACTCGCTCTCAAGCAGCACAAGGAATATTATCCTTGATGCAAGCTGATGATCAGCTACTGGAAGAACGTCCTATATGACAATCCTCGTCCCTGAGCCAAAGGCATCAACCATACGTCACAGTCATCTTTGTCAATTCCTCATAAAACTCTGGATATAACGACATCAAATATCCCTAACAATCGGCGTAAGATAAAACATTGAAGAAAACGCTGTCTGCATTATCAACAGAAAATTCTGCCACCTTTGCATTTCGACGGTATGAGTTTTGTTCATGCCAGAGGATCCTCGTTGAATACAGCCACGGTGATCCAGGACAAACGATTTGTAGCTCGGGAAAATGGGGCAGCACGTATATAGGGAGTGCTTTCTCATACCTTTAACGATGCTTGCTTGGGTCATTTTTTTTTCTTCAAAACCATAACAAAATGACATTGTGATATTCATGGTATGTTTCCTATGTTGATCAAGCCCAGCCTACTTCATTGATTAATCATGATGTGAGTCACTTTCGTTGAGCTTAACATCAAGGCTTGGGAATTCTTTGAATCAAACTCTATTGCTCTCCATATCTTGATCTTCCAAATACATGGATAAATCTACTGACCCTCTGCACGATGGTAAGTTTTTGCTATCCACTGCCTATTTATCTCTGAGTAAAAGTGATCAGAACCATTTCCACTCACTGAGGGAAGGCCGCCAAAAGCAGGCCTGTTACTTTTACTCGATGAGATCATTGAGAAGAACAAGGGGCAATGGGCAGCGGAAACCACAAAGGAAAAAGTTAAAGATCTCATCTTAGATCCTCTTATTCGGAAAATGCAAGAGGAGAAACAATCGAATAAAGCACTCAGAAATTATCTCAAAGCACTCAGAGAGCTGGCCTTGAATCCCTATCATCTTCGAGACTTTACTGAGCTTGTTCTTAATGGCAGATACCTTCAAAATGACTTTGTGGTGAGTGGCGTTATCTTCTCCTGACAGTTTATTTCTTGATACCTTTTCTAGGTCATGTCCTTATCCAAAGCTAGATCGTTGAGACAATTTAGCCGCCTCGGGATTGAGGTCAACAACTCGTATTCCGTTGATCAAGTACTGGACATTGTTATATCGGAAGATTTCAAAAGCAAACATTCCTGTCCTTCTCCCAGTGAAGCAGGTATCAATAAGTTGAAAAAGGATCTAGATTACCAGGCTACGCGTTCTTTTGGTGTTGGCAAAGTAAGTACTTTTCAACATTGATTTAGTATATCCTCTTTCAACTCTAGCTTTCTCTCAGCTTATCGCAGAATTTTTTATCAGTGACCAGCTCAGATTCCTTCATGACATCCACAAATTTGCCTGTATCATTAGGGGCATATCATTGTCCCAGCTGGACGCCCGGCACCAGGCAGTTGAAGTCAGATGTGGGCTTGGAAATCATACAAATAGAACTTACATTTCAGGTCGGACTGATTACCTAGTTTTGACCATCACCACATCAAATGAAAATCAGAAACCAGGCTGTGCACAAGCGTCTCCAACTGCGGATCAACTTAGATTAAAGGATTCTATGCCATTTCCTATTCTTAACTACGTTTCGAATCACTTAGTCTCTCAGTCAACATAACTTACCCAGGATTCGTTATACACTTGGATGAACACTTGAATGATAACTTCTCCGAAGACACCGATTGGGAGGGCTTGATAATAGATGCACAACCCCGGTCTCAGCTTATCTCTATAGCAGGTTAGTTTTTTTTATCTCTGATCGATATTGCAATGGATTGGTTGTTTTAGCTGAACCATCAAAGTTGTACAAGACAATTGGTGCTTGCTGTTTGGCGTGCGTATCTGATTTATCTATATTATTTAAATTTTTTTACACAGCTGAATACATCCCAGAAGGCACTATGGCCGACATCGGTAACATGTTATGAAATTCTGCTTGAGTAGTGGCCATCACTGGGTTTTTGGTCTCGTCAATAATTCCAGTGCAACTGCTTATGTGACTACAATACTTGACAATTCCAATCGCCAAAGAACCAAGGATGTCATCACAATGTTGATCCTCTGGGTATTTTATTGACTAAATATCTTCACAAATAAGTACTAACATCAAAATTTAGGCAGCGTTACCTGGATCAATGCTCGAGGAGTTCATATTCTTACACCTCATTCCTGGAAGTGTCATTGAGAAGTTTGAGTTTCCAGGAGAATCAGAGAATAACCATCAAACAAGGGAGGTCCACCATAATGATTGTAAACAGGTTCCTCAAAATGAAGAGAGAGAAGTGGGACATGAGGGTTGGAATACGGATCCAGAGGCCGAAGATAATGACGACGACGACGAGGAAGAGGAGGAGGAGGAGGAGGAGGAGGAGGAGGAGGAAGCAGAAGAAGATCTAGTAACTTCAATAAATAATCCGCAATTGTAAATGATATAATTTTCATGCAGACACTAACATGTCATCCCAGGAGGAGTCTATGCCTACCTTGAGCTGTCACCACATCTCTTTATTGATCTATTGTCGAGTTTGCTTTACATCACCTAGGGTGGTCGGCATTGCAAGAGCACAAGTAGAATGGCCATTACAAACAATACTTGTTGGTCGCATTCGAAATCTGACAATCCTTACCAGATTTAACACTTCGATCTCTGTCCAACAATTCTGCAACAGTGAATGCTGAACCCCAAGATGATATGAATCCATGACCACCGTGTCTTGACCTAAAAGTTAGTGACAAGACCTGAGCCCAGTAAAGAGGGCTTACCCATAATTAAAAACGACAGCAATAGTACCGCCTTCTTTTCTCGGGACCCGTTGATATTCGATTCTTATTCCTCCATTCCTCATTGGCCTCAGACCAACAAGATCCTCGGAGACTAAGGGTAATAAATCTTCAACGGTTGGATGCCGCTCTCGTCGTATTTCTGGGGGAGCTAGTTCAGGACATAGGGCAAGCCCTCTCCTAAGTATATCCATCCTTGTCTCCTCTCTGGGTAATGGGTACCTGATACATGGATTCACAAACACCTGAGAGACATCATCCATGCTACGTACCAATCATTCATCTCCTTGACACCTCCGACTATAACATCTCCATTCTTCCTAGGTATTATATACACCCAGTGCTTCCCGGTTAATGTCCGGCCAAATCTTACCCAAGGGGCTCTTAAGACAACAGTCTGACCCCTCGCTGGATAGACATCCTGATCCTCTACGCCTCCAAGAGATCGAGCACCTAGGCCAGTACAGACAATAAGACTATGAAGAGTGACCTTTCCTGCAAGTGTTTCCCTCCTCTGGCGGTCACTGTGAAAGATATAAGGTCCACCTTGCAGGATTTGGTCGATATGTTGTACGGTGCCCCGATAAATTGCACCTCCTTTGGAAAGAAAACGTGCTTGAAGGTATTGAAGATACATTGGGACATCAATGGTGAGGGTTTCAAACTCGACGCCACGAGTTCCGCCTGCTAATGCTGCATCACTCGATATGTCTTTCCACTGTATCAAACTGAGCACCTATAACGGCTCATGTCATGACACTCACGTCTGGATAATACTTCAATTGTGCTCCATCTCCGTAGCCTTCTTCGTAAAATTCCTGTTGTTGAAGACGCAGGAAACAGCCCTCTGCGGCTCCTTTTCCGGGTTCCGCCAATTTCCACATATATCCGAACGTTTCTTGGTCAATCTCTTCGTGCAGCTTATATGACGCAGCATGTAAACAGGACAAGAGTGAAACTTACTGTACAATCGAGTATCACTCCCGGAAAGAGTTACATGATGTGCTCCCTTACATCGATCAGTGATATTTGGAATAGAACATCATCCAACTCACTGCCCAGCAACTGGTGTATCTGGAATTACGCTCATCCCCGGGAAAGACGTCAGCGACTATCGTCACTTGATAATCGCCTTGCTCTTGAAGAACGATTGCTGTAGTCAACCCAATAACACCTATAGGACCGAACCACCTGGACGTCACTCATCATAGATCTAGAACTGGATCCAAAGCTTACCTGCACCCAGAACAACGATCTCCTTTCTTTCATTCATGAGTATCAAGGTAAAGAACGACACAATTCACCCTATTCAAACCCCAGTTCTTTCCAGAAGATGCTGGCACATGGAAAATATGTCACATGTACCATTTTAGATAAGAAGGATCTTGTGAGGTATGTTCTGATAATCAGATAATGACAACGGCTGGGTCAGTGCTCCGAAGAGAAGGATACACGCCGTAATGTCAAGGTTTCAAGGTTCGTGTAGGGAAGTCAGTGAACACGAGTCTAGAAAGTGAAGCATGCTTTTCTGAGGAAGACAGCTGACTGGCAAGGAGCCATTCATCACTTAGATAACCTCGAGAACAAAAACGGTGAGCTTGTGGGCCGCGTTCGATGGGAGTACAATATCTACTTGCTCCATGCACAAAGCAGTAGCACCGCAAACAACCAAAACAGACTTCATACCAGGACAGGGCTTATCAGCTTTGAGGAGTCGAGCAACTTCTGACTTAAGATCGTCGTGAACATACAATATACAGACCGCCTGAGAGGTATAGAGATACAGACAAGCTGTATACGATGTAGAGGGACATTATAATTTTGAACTTAGTGACTTTATTTAACTGTGTGTCGGCAGGCTCGGGCCGTCATCAAATGCGTTAACTAAACGTCGAATGTTACGCTAAGACAGTCATGTAAGTTCCGAGTATGTCTCTCTTCCTGCATGAGCTTACGACTCCTTGCAGATGTCCACCCTTTCAAATCCCGCTTGGGACACATATTGGGCGACTAGCCTTGCAATTGCTGCCACATGGTTGTACTTCGCTTCCAAAAGCCAGCAAAATCCTCAAGAAACTAAAAGGGATCTGAGAACCTCGATTTTTCTTCTTGCGCACACAATATACATTATTTATCTCATTCTTATCGCAAAACCCGAGAATATCTTTCGTGCCCTTGACCTCTCTATTAACACGCCTCCAGATTCAATCAAGGCTTTATTAGTCCAAAGATCCGAGTTCGGCGAGGTGCCTAAAAATCTAGAACTTTTACTCGAGCGACTTGGTTCTTTTGACATGCGATTACTTTACGTTCGGTCCGAATTTTGTCTCCTCCGTCGCAGCCAAACCTTTGATACTTGACTAGCTTCGGACACCATGCAGTTGCGACTTGCGAGTGGTGCTCTTCTTTTGAAGATTTCTCTCTCTTTTCTTTACCTGCGGCATTGCTTTCATACACTCATGAGGCAGGTGTAATTGGGGTATAGTTATTTGCTGTATTCCTTCGAGGTGTCATCATTTTTACTGTCTCCAGCTCCTGACGTCAAGTTCTTCAACACGCGGGCACTTACGGTCGTTGGGCACCGGCACTCTCATCATCTCATGCCTTACTGAATTTTATTGGATTGCTACATCACCAATACAAATCCCTCAACAGCCAGGTGACGAGCCAACATGGATGGTATGTACTTGCCCCTTCCCGGAACCACAATTGTATCTTGTTGTCTATAGGTACACGATCAACTACTCAGATATCGTCACATGCTCTTTCTCGTACTTCCGCTTATCGTCTACCAATTGCCGACAATTTCTATCCCGATCCCAATCCTTTCCAATATTTTGTCACCCCCTGTCACCGTATCGGCGGAAGAGAAGCACCAACATTTCGCCACAGCACTTCGCACTCTCGAACATCTTCTTTCTACACTTCATCTTGATCAATTTACTAGAGCTACAATTATGCGAACGCCGGAGCTTCGAGATCGTGCAATTAAATGGTGGGACGAAGAAGAGAGGGAAGGCCGGTGGATGTTGGAGGACGAAGAATTCAGCAAGACTGCTAAGATGGTTGGGCTAGGATTTGGGCAGGGACCAAGTGGTACGGGCGAGGATGATGAACCGCTGCGCCGAAACGCGTCGATGGCATTACGTTCACTTTACGACGGTGCCATACCCAGCGAGCATTGGTGCTGATTTACCATAGAAGCCCACGAGGTTGTATTTGAGACAACTTCGGACTTCAGACCCGTTGCCCGAGATAGTCATCTTCTCATGTATCTGAATTATCCTGGCCTAATCTACCCACGAGGAGGGAAGGTTGATTCGAATACGCCAGCGAAAGTACTTGGGTCCCTGTTAATCAACCTCAAAAAGCCAGATAGCGTGGAGAACCAGAAGCCCGAACGTTGTGTGGCGGTGTCGATGCGGTAGTTGGTGTTCTATTCGACAAGTCCACATTGGTTGTGTTTCTCATGCCCCTATCATGATAATTCGAGATACTTATTTTTCCTTGATAATCATTCCTGGAAAATGCTCGTGGTGTAGGGTGATCGATCGCAGGATTTACCATGAATGGTTGTGAGCCGGGTATTTGATCAAGGATTTGATGGCTGGTAAATGGATACCCAGTCTCCACCTGAAGGATGGTATGCTCTGGTTCCAAAGGCATTGCATATTCATCAGGTGGTGGAGTTTGGATAGGAATGGTTGGGGTTTGTTGCCGTACATCAATCATTGATGTATCACCACCCGACGAGTGATGCACCTTGGTGCCGTGCTCAAAATCCTGCGGACGTAGGCAACAATGCCTTAGAAATCGACGATGAATATAGATTAGAAGGCATCCAGCCAGGAGCCCTGCTAGCGCAGAGGCTACTAAGAGCTCAACAAATTCAGGAATTGTAAAACCACCGTTGATCATCAGTGATGATTCAATTATTGGGTCCCTGCCTATACATAGAGGAGTTAGCAGCAATTCCCTTTTGTAAATTCCATGCCTACGGGTGTATATTTAATTCCAAAGGGGAAGCAGGTCACTTCTCCAGGGTACTATTAGCCAGAGCGTAGGGCGCTTGAAGTTCAGGAGACAGTTTCTAGGTGGATGTGAGCTCGTGATGAGGGGGTGGTAAAGATGGAGGTGATTGATACTTCTTGCCCTTTTTAACTATGACTCCCATCACATATGAGAAAGATGAATTTACAGGAGTTAAAATACTTGACTTCGGCCTCTTGACCGCCGTCACGCCATCCGCAACCAGTGAGAACACTCAACGGAGGTCAAGGCTCGGCTGTTGCTAAGGACGCTCAAGGAAAAGAAAGGTATATTTGGAGCCAAGCCAGCCATAGACTAAGATACCCGAGGACTAATCTAGTAGGATGACAACCCAGGCTTTAGCGCAGACCCAAATAACTATGCAAACAAAGACTACAAAGGTCGGCAATTTGACCGATAAGACCAGATCATATAACTAGTAGATGGGACAAGTGCTACTGAGAATGATTATGTGACGACGAACAATCAAGATCTGTCTCCTCCCATGATAGATAAATTTGTTTGGTAAGGGAAAACAGAAGAGCAGAAGACCATATGGGGACCACGAATAACACTACAATGTTATTAAGGCATGCAAACTGTTCAAGTACAACAAGAAATTGGACAGTGGTATACATAACAGCAGAACGAACAGTCAGACTTAGGGGTTAGATTTGAGTTTACCCGAGCCTGCAAAAAACATTACCACAAGATATCCCACGAGAAAATGGTTCAAGTGGGTCATTCAACTCTTCCTTGGGAAAGGCATGTCTGGAATCAGATAATGCACCTGTTTCCCTTCAACTCCTCCAGGTCCAAAACTACTTTTGTGCACGAGGCTGTTACCATCATGATTTAGCTGTAGCTTTCTGGAATAATGGCCGTAAGCTGTTACGCCAGAAGCACTAGGAGTTGTAGGAGTGGCGGGCGAAGATACATAAGAAACCGCAGGGCTGGAAGTAGTTAGGTTTGAAGGACCCGAAAGGAAAGAATCATAGACAGGGACAGGTTTTCGAGGCATCCTTCTGGGTATGTTTGATGAAGGTTCTTTAACATACATTTGATGGTTGAGATCGGTTGAAGGAGAATGAGTTGAAGATGAGGCGGAGTATGACCTAGCCACATCGATATCTGCTGATGGAAATGATGAATGTGAAGAATAGGTATGAACATCAAGGGAGGGTGCTCTGTCATGAGGCTCGCTGGGGTAAATCAAGTTGTTTCGTGATAGAATGTGTGATGAGCTCAGTTGTTGGAGGGAAGTTCTTGAAGAAGAGATGGGTATAGTTGCTAGCGCCAGACCTCCTTCAATGTCGTCGAAAGGATTCGTATAGGAAGCAGGAGAACTAGCCAGTTTCTCTACCGAGGATGAACAAGATATTGGGTTGTCACTTCTGTGCTGGCCATCCCCAGCGCAACTCGCTGTACCATTCTTCGCGAATTCATGTCTCGTTGCGGATGTTAGGTCACAAGAAGCATGGTTTCTTCTTTCGAAGTGAGTAGAGTTAAGGGAACCTATACCATCCAGCCCGCAGCTATGTTTAGCGCGGGTAGATTGCCCTCTAGTTTCAGCCGCGCTTTTCCTCTTTCGCAGCCAGAGGTACATGGTGAGAACAATGATAAGGAATACGATGGCCCCCGCAACGACTCCGATGATAACGCTCACTTGTGAACTGTTTCTTTGGGTGGTAGACTCTGGGGCGGTTGTTGCTCCCGAAGACATTGATATGGGCATATTCGAGGACGAGGACATGGAGATTGTGCTTGTGTGGGTAGTACTCAGAAGGCACGACGTATCATTCCCAAGCTGAACAAAAAATGGATCTGTCTGATCCTTGTATGTTGAATTGAGGTCTGCAAGGATTTGATACCATCCCATGGATACATTTACATTCCAAGGTACTACAGAGGCTTGGGGAAGTATGCCTTGCGTAATCGGGACTCGGACCGGCTGCGATTGGGAGGCACCTGAAGGTACTGAAAATACTTGGTCATCGGTGAAAGTATTGACATGTGAGGTTTGGGAAGACGGAGGGGTGGCATTGGTGGCGATGAGGTCAAGCGGTAAAGGTGGACCTGCGTATATCCAGGTGACGTTGACAGAGGTGCAGGCAGTCAAAGAAGACCTCAAGTCATGTAGGAAGAGTAAAGGCGACGATACAGAGCTATATGTTGGTGTTGGATCTGGAAACGCATGTAAACACTGAATGGGCGTTGGGGGATGATAGCTTACCCTGTCGTCTCTTCAGCAGAGGCGTCGCGTCTAATCCATTTACACCTTCAATTAAGAAGGGTAGAGATGAAAAGAGAACCGTAGGAGCTAGCCCTGGTACCATGGCTTGAGACCTTGACCTGTTAACCAAGTAGTCTGTGGGTAACGTTCACTGTGCTGCGATGGGACGAAGATGCATCGCCGCTTAAAGCCGACCGCTCATCTTCGAATTGACACACATCCCTGCACCACATGCATCTTGATGATAACCGCAGCACACTCCCAGGGTATAAATAGTCGATTACTTGTAACAGTTTTGCCTTGACCACGATTTAATGAATGCCATCCCAGAGACATTAAGTTCTGCCAGCATAGGAGTAGCGCTGCGGCCTCAAATTAGGAGCGATTTAGCCTAATTATGTACCAGTCATGAAGTGATGCCAAATAATTGTGAAGGAATCATCTGAGCTGCAACATAGCAAGCGAACATCGTGATAAACCCGTGATAAAGTGTTTGGGTCGACGCATATAGATCTGCTGTACGGTCTAACTAATCAAGAAGGAACATTCTTCGTAGGTTCAGTGGTCTAGTGGTTATGATTTCTGTCTTACACACAGAAGGTCCCCGGTTCGAACCCGGGCTGAACCATTATTTTCATGGTTTTTATCTATCTCACTGTCTGTCTGTTTGTGATGCAGAGACGTGGTGTTCATGATTCGACCTTGGTACATGAACCCTTCTGGCTATTAGCTCTCCATCGCGAAGGAGCTTGTGTCAAGATCCAGTATTCACTTCGTCGCCGAGCAACCATTAGATAAGACCCACGAATCTGTCCTTTGCCCACGTTTATAGTTACATTTCAAATGGACCCGGTCCTAAATCTGTATTATTTTAGCATTTTTGGTCATCAATGAGTTGTCAGATATTGCACTACAGACCATAGACAATTCAAAGAAAATTAAGGCTGCTTTTCACGGCGTATATTCATCACTCACTCTGAGTACTGACTTGGAGCCGGACCCTGGCTCTGGATTGTGAAAGCTGATTTTTTTTGATGCAAGCTAAATCGGGAATATCATTTATGAGCGCTCCAGGAGCTTTTCAAGTTTTTTTTTACCGTTTCTTGAGGCTTGTCAGCATGAATCTTCTGGGAGG
>Ga0153943_1000695_pt1 | contig 10178 bp, 11 predicted proteins | sample TSNJ027MetaG_FD_104721 | JGI IMG/M metagenome (GOLD analysis project Ga0153943, IMG submission 104721) | Attine ant fungus gardens microbial communities from New Jersey, USA - TSNJ027 MetaG | ecosystem: Host-associated > Fungi > Mycelium > Unclassified | place: USA: New Jersey, Brendan T. Byrne...
GCAATCGGTTGGAATGGACAGCATATTACCCTGCTGACTCCGGAAAATATTCTCCTGCAGACGATTCAGCCTTTCATCGGAGCACAGGAATTCACCGCTCCTTTCCAAATCTGTTCCCAACACACACACTTCTGCCTCCAGCAGATCTTCTTTGCCAAGACCTTCCACCTTCACATATTGAAACCCATGGAACGTAAAATACGGTTCATATTCTGTCACACCATCCTCTTCAAACAGATATACATCGGTCTGATTTTTATTTTGGCCAATGATATTCATTAGAAAATTCCCGTCTTTATCCAGGACTTCACTGTGAATAAACCTCACCTTTTGCCCCTTCCTGCCTTTTATTTTCAGGTGAAGGTACCCTACAATATTTTCCCCGGCATCAATAACCAATTCCTGTGCCTTAGTATAAAAAATATCCTTTGCAGTCTGACGCCGAAGTATCCGCACCGGTTCGGCTTTTCTTCCCTTGAAATTGCCGGTTCCATATGCCCGTTCAGAGGAAGGTTTCCAGTGGGAATCATCATACCCGCTATACTGCCATTCATCAGATAATTTATTTTGATGAAAATATTCTCCGATGAACAGATCTGCATACGTATAGTTACCAGTATTCCACCTGAAATTTTTGTCTGAAATAATTGTCTCCTGCCTTCCATCCTCGTAAAACAGAAGCAGCTGCATATAAAAGGCATTATAATCACCATACTGGTTGCCGATCCCTACTAATCCGATTTTACCGGTATACCATCCATCCGCAAGTATGACCCCGATTGTCTGGTTTTCTTCCTGCAGATGTTTTGTAATATCATATTGCTGCACCTCCAGATAATTGGGATAAGAGGTATACTCCGGCGCCAGAATGTCAGATACAATGGTGCCATTCACCCTCAGCTGATAGATTCCCCGTGCAGTTGCATATACCATTGCTTTTTTAACCTTTCCCTGCGTCTTAAATTCCCTGCGGAAATAAATGGGAGGGTTTAGAAATGCTTCCGGATGGTCCGAAGAAGTCACTTCCCCTGAAAAAATCTTCTGCATTTGTGTACATTCTTCGCCGGATTTACGTATTGCATCAGCTTCTATCCATTTGGCTGTCCATTCATCCGCAAGCATTCCTATTGAAAAAGAAGCATTATCACTTCTTACTTCATCACCTGTGTCACTGTAACTGATTACCCGCCAGTAATAACGCATGTGTGAGGACAGACTCCCGCCTTCATATACGATGCCGGATACTGCCTGACTTTCCACATTTCGCGAATCCCATACCTTAAGTCCATTTTCATCCATAACCACGATCCGGTATGCCTTTTGGTTTCGGGCTGCCTTTTGGTTCCGGGCTGCCTTTTGGTTTCGGGCTGCTTCATCCGCAGACAGTTTCCATGAAAATAGGGGTTTTCTGTCTGTAATGCCTTTCGGATTGCGTATTCCGTTACATTTTAAACTATAAATATGATACATATCTCTGCTTCCTTTCCCTACGCCGAAATTGATATGTCTTTTTCCTTCATGGCAATAATCTCATCTTTGACCTTATCAACCGGATAAAACTTAAGGGCAATACACAGGATAATTGCTGCAATCGCCGGAATTGCGAATCTCCCCACATTAATTCCCAGCAGCGCCGCCTCCGTCTGCTGTCCAATCGCTCCCGCTTTATATTTGCCTAATGCCAGCGCCCCACCCAATAATGCCGAAGCCAAACCTGCACCGCACTTACACGCAAATCCCTTTATTGCAGAGACTGTTGCATTCATATGAGTTCCATTCTTATAAGCGATATAATCAATCATTTCATTGTTAATCATGGGAATATAGGCGTTGGACATGGTTGCAAACGCTGCCGCCAATCCTGATAAAATATAAAGAGCAATCAGGCTTTTACCCCCTGTAAAAAATAACACAATATAGATAACAGCAGTTACAGCCTGACTGAATCCAAAGCACCTCTTGACACTGCCTTTAAATATTTTCATTAAAATAGAAATGCCAAATGTCACACTGACCATTCCTGCAACAGACAATACCATCATATAGGAAGGTATCAGATCCGGACGGCACATATAATACATCATGTAAAATACCGATGAGGACATCATAATGTTAAAGCCCAGATAACCTGTTAACCATACAATTATAACCGGATAGAGCTCCCTGATTTTCAGAAGCGCCTTAACATCATGCATAAATGGTTTCCTGGAAACCGGTGTCAGATATTTTTCTTCACTTTGCTTATATAACATCAGGAATGTAATAATCATCACGATCCCGCCAATCAGCATAAGATTGTGATAACCTCCAACTGCTGCTTCCATATTTAACGTAAAGGAGGATACCAGCATCAGGCAGATCGAAGCCATAAATACCATGAGCTGAACAATCGTATTTCTTTCACTATCCTTCTTAGTCATAGCCGGAATTAATGCTGCCAGCGGCATTTGCACTGCTGTTACACACATCCCGTAAAGAACATAAAATACTGCTGCCCATGCAATTTTTGCATTGGTTGATAATCCCGATGGATTCAGGAATAACAGGTAAGAAATTGCAGTTAACACAAACGGACAAAACAGCAGATATCCCCTATAACGCCCAAACCTGCTGTGCGTTCTGTCTGCAATCGCCCCCATCATCGGATCATTAATTGCATCCCAGATACTGGCGATCAGCATAATTGCAGAAGCCGCTGCCGCCGGAATTCCAAACGTATCTGTAAAAAATATCAATATATAGCTGGCGACCACAGCTTGTATAAATTGATACCCTGATGAATTAGCCACTGCGTAAGTAATAATCGATGATTTCTTTAATTTTCCTTCTTTTTTCATATCCATGATAATACTCCCTCTTTGTTTTCTGTTGCTTATGAAAGTATTATAGAATATAATATCTACATTAACTATGCATGTAACTGATGTGTTTTATGTGTTTTTTATGATAATGGGGTGCGGTTTTTGAATATATATAAGACGATTAATAAAGATTTTGAACAATTGACACAGTTGGAAGAAATACTCTGCTATTTATACAAAAATAATATGATGATGGAGGATATATCCGAGTCCGAGTCCGAATCGGCTTCGGCAGCCTTTCAGCATTTACTGGCTAAGAACGAGCAGTCGAAAGATAATTTATGGAATATCCAAAAATCTTTTCTTGATGCCAGTCTGGAAGAAATATCATTTTTCACGGCAAACTCTGATCTGGATGTAAATGTACATCCCAGGTATCTGCCTCCCAAGACGCATGCCCATGAATTCTATGAAATCCAATATGTCTATTCCGGTTCCTTTCAACAGACAATTATGAATACCGAAATATTTCTTCAAAAAGGAGATTTATGTTTTATTGCACCTCACACTGACCATAAGGTATGGGTAAACAGCCATGACACTATTTTAATCAATATCCTTGTACGCAGTTCAACCTTTCGTTCGACTTTTATGAACCTTATGGGGCAAGATGATATTGTTTCGGATTTCTTTACGAAGAACACGTATCAATCCGGTTCCTCGCCTTATATTTTGTGCAGGACTGATTCAGAGGAAATATTACAGAAAATCATCATGGAAATGTTGGACGAATGTGCCAGGCCAAAGAAATACTCCGTCCGTTACCTGAACGCGCTCCTGGAGCTCTTCATTATTCAGCTGCTCCGTCTCCATGAGTTTCATTTTACCATTGGAAAATCCACTGAAAATGTGGAAAACGAAAGTATCCTTGCCATCATGAGATATATTCAGAGTAATTTCCGGACAGTGACATTACCGGATGCTGCCAAATTTTTTAATTACAGCGAGGCACACCTGTCCCGGCTGATTAAAAAATTTACAGGGAAAAACTTTACCGGAATTATTCAGACTATTAAGATTCAATACTCTGCCCGGCTTTTAGCAGAATGTAAAATGTCCATAGCGGAGATTATTGATGAGGTAGGGTATACGGACAGCAGCCATTTTTACCGCGTATTCAAGCGATATTATAATATGACTCCTGCCCGGTATCAGCAGGAACAAAATACGCACCTGCTCCATAATTATAACTGAGTACCGGCTGTCTGTCGTTTGACACTAACATGAGTGCCGGAAAAATAGACAAGAAAACTTGGCAAAACCACTTGACAAGAATACTTGGCATATGTATAATATGGATACCAAGTAAACTTGGCAAATACAATTTTGGGAGGTATCCTCATGAGTAAAAAGGAAGAAATTTTAGCAAGAAGCAGAAAGGAAAACAAAGACAAGGACTTATTCGAAAGAGAGATTCAAGTTAAGGCTGGCAATATTGGAGCTTGCACTGCAACAATATTAGCTACTGTCTTTTTTGTAACTCAGATTTTGACAGGCGGCGGAATGAATTATAGTCTATATGCGATTTTATTTTCTATACCCGCCACCGGTTACATTATTAAAGCTATCCATATGAAACGAAGCCGCGAGATTGTGTGTGCGGCCATTCATACGATTGTGACATTGATCTTTTCGTTTGCGCACATTTATACATTAATATCTGCTTCTCCAATTTTGTAAGGTGAACCTATGGAAGATAAATTGATTTTAAAAAACCACCTTAAGGAAGCAAGAACTGAAAGAGATTTATCACAGGCACAGCTGGCAAAATTAGTCGGTGTATCCCGAAATACCATCAGTTCCATTGAAACAGGGCAATTTAATCCAACAGCTAAGTTGGCCTTAATCCTTTGCATCGCTTTAGATAAGAAATTTGAGGAACTTTTCTATTTTGATTGAAGCCTGGCGGAAACTGATGATTGAAGGAACAAGCGCGGGAAACCGAATTGGCTTCCCGCGCTTGTATATCAAGCTATTATATAATGATAGACAATTATATTCACTTTAAGTGTACCGTCATGAATAAATGCTATTTTTTCAATATTAACTTCTTTTAACAGGCATTATATAATCTATAATCACCTTTTTACCCTGATTAAACGGTTCGCAATAACGATCATGGGTATAAACCTCACACCAGTAAAAATTATCATAATCAATTTTTCTATCGGTTTTTTCCACAGCCTCGGTTATTAACAAATACGCTGCGTTCAGTATGTCCGCTATGTTGTTCCCCTCAATTTGAACTTGTACGGTTAAGCCTCCACGGATATGTTTCGCAGATAATCCGGCTGGTATTTCCGTTCCGATTTTTACAAAATCACCAATTATGATATTGAAATTATCGGTGCCTTCAAAATCGTACATAAAACCTATGCCGTCGTTCTCGTCAATATCATCGCAATGCTTAGCATCTGACAGCGTGTTTAATTGTGAAATTGTATCGCTTTTAAAGAAATCCTGCCATACGCTGCCTGCTTCTGAAAAAGAAGTTATGCGGTGTAATCCAACCATCAAACGTTCGTCCATTTCCTTGTAGGTGATTTTTTTCATTTCTGCCATAATGCGTTTTCCTCCAATAAATCTCATTTCTGAGAAGTTAATCGGGAGAAAATCGTTCAGCCTGGTGGTTTCGAATTTCACCGACGAGGGCGTAATACCGTGATGCTCTTTGAATGCCCGCGCAAATGCGGAATGTGATTGAAAACCGTATTTTACAGCTACATCTAATATGGAAGCACCATTGTCTTTCAAATCATGTCCGGCTAATGTCAGCCTGCGTTTTCTTACGTATTCGGAAATGCTTATTCCCGCTACAAAAATAAAAATACGCTGAAACAAAGCTGCCGGACTCATGGCAATTTTTGATATTTTGTCATAATCAATTTCGCTGCCGTCAAGAATAACCTTTTCAAGATAAAGTATCACTTCGTCAAAAACCTTTATACTGTTCATTTGAATCTCCCGTGAAATTATAATACCAGATATATATAGTCCTTGCTTTGCATCAGGCGTACAGTTTTGGTAAAAACAGTATAGTTCCGTTTTATGCAGGAGAAAAGCATGCGGAATCCTTTGATATTACCTCCCTATCAAAACTCCTCCATCTCTAAAGTTATATTACTCAGACCATGATAATAATTCACTGTATCTGCTGTAAATTTAAGCACACAATAATCCTCATCGTCCACACCTTTGGGATAATAGATCTCAAATCCTTCCCGCCACAATAAAGCTTTTGTGTCATGATCATTACAAACCTGCATCATTCCGGTAAACAATGCACCTTTGAACTGTGCCTCATTGCAGTAATAGACCGATGATTTGGGATTTATGAGAAATTGTTGTGCACGTTTTGAACTCAGGTTGGTGGAAAAATATTGTACATTCATGCTGTCATGCTCAAGGACAAGCATACATTTAATTTGGGGATGACCCGCCTCGTTAATTGATGCAATATAGGCAACCTTGCTGTTATCGCGCAGAGTACGGATTTCTGATTTAAAATTGTCATTCATTTTATGATTCCTTTCTTGCAGTTTAATTAATATCCGTATTTTCTAATGCTAATATCCGGAAGTACTGTTGCTGTTTCTAAAAAAACACGTGCACATAAACCACCATGGGTAATCATCTGCTGTGGTAAGGCAGAGCAGACCTTACCCTTGCTCACAGTCAAGTGTTCCATGCTGCCAGGATATAGCTTAAGCGTTTCGGAGTCTATTCCGTTATCAATAATGGCTGTTTTCATGACTGGTTCTTCTTCTGCCCCCTTTAAATATGAAACTTATAAAGAACAGAACGATCAGCAACAAACCAAAAACCAGCAGTGCGTACAATGATAGTTGGTTTAGAACCCATAACTTCTGCCATTCTGCATTATACAGTTGATTGTATTCCGGTAATAAACGCAGGCCGCTAACCCCCATCCATATCCGATCTGCCACCCCAGCCTCTGCTATAGGTTTCAACGGGAAAAAGGAGATCATGTTCCAGCCAAATACGGCAATGAATATCAGCCCTGCCGGAAAGGCAAGTGTCAGCAGCATCCATTTCCACCTTTGACGGAGAAATTCAGACAGGTACATATGCTGCAGCACTCTCTTTATATCTTGCCAACGTGACTTGAGGGTGTTCCATGCAATACGGGTCAGACAGCTTATGGCATACAGGAAGCAGCCGCACAGAGCCAGCCGGAACTTCTCTGCGATGCTTTGTGGGACAAGACCTGCCTCATATAGTTTGATCTGTCCGGGAGCAAGCATTTCAGCCGCCTGTTCCACTCTCCGATAAGACATAACTGTCTGATATGGATCTGCTGTTATGGCTGTAATTAAATCTGTATCTGCAGCCTCCGGTCCTTGGTCAAATACCAGTTCAGTGTACAGGCTTATTATTTTTTCCATTTTTTTCTGCTCCAGAGTGATGTCTGTTCCCCCGGTATTCTGCAGAAGAAACAGTCCCTCCGGTAACTTCCCCCGGGAAAGGAGGACGCAGACTGTCAGAAGAATCACACTGGCTGCCAATAATACTGTTACTATTCTTTCTACTATTTTCATCATGCCACCTTATGGGTAGAACCGCACATAATCACCATGGTTAACCATACTGTCCGTGTAAAAGATAATCGGCTCTTCAATAGTTACGCCGATTGCCATCATACCATTCATTTCATCCAGGATAGTTAATCCTCTCTTGGATGCCACATACACCCTTCCCCAGGGACCTTCTTCCGCAGTCACCACCATGACATAATAGTTCGTGCCTTCTTTATATACTGCGCTGGCAGGCACTACCGCATCATATGCATAATCCCGATTATACAATCCCAATATGGTCTCACCGCCTTTTATGCTGTCCAAGTCCGGATTAAACTCCGGATTCATCGGTATCAGATTGAACGCAGCCGTCATCCACATACCTTCTTCCGTAATCTCCAGGGACATTACCTCCCCCAAGAATGCCGCACCATAGATATGCTTTATATGTACATAAATCTGATCTCCTGCCAGCGCAACGCGCCCCGTTGCTTTCGGCAGCGTTTCAGATGGCATTAAAAATACTGCTGCTGCTTCATAACCTGGATATTCCTCCGTCAGAATCACCTCTCCCCACATTTCGTAGGCACGTGAAAATGTATCTTTTTCCGGAAAACCAAGAGATACCCTGGGCATGTTCCAGACATTGATCGTATGGGAAATGTAAGTGATTCCAATCATAAATATCAGGAATCCAATAAACCATTTTAAAACCTTTCGGTTCCGTTTTGATTCTTCCATGCTTCTTTCTGCCTCCCTTATCGATTTTTTAGTTCAGGCTTTTAATCCTGACAGCTGAATCCCGTGTGCCATGCTTTTCTCCCCAAGCAGGAACAGGAACAGAGCCGGAAGCATGTAAAGGACAGAAGCCACAAACAACATGGATGTCTCCTGATTCATCAGAGTGGATAAAAATACACTCATCGGCTCTTTCCATTCTGTCCGGATAAATACCACCGCCTGATCCACCATATTCCAATATTCTACAAAAGTCAGGATAGACAGGGCTGCCAGTGTAGGTTTTATTGCCGGTATCACCACTACCAGGAAATAACTCCCATGTTCTGCACCATCCATCCTCGCTGCATCATAATATTCCTTTGGAAAACTGCGCAGCTGCTGTCTGATCAGAAATACACCAAAAGGAGAAAATATACCCGGAAGTATAATAGCCAGGTAACTGTCCAATATATTCAGCCAGTTTGCCATGATATAATTGGGTACCATTACAACCTGCAGCGGCATCAGCATAATGACGGCATATACAAAAAAAAGAGCTTCTTTGTATTTCCAGTGAGCCTGCTCAAAAGCATAAGCTGCCGGTGCAGATATGATGCATTGCCCCAGGACAACCGGAACAGTTATCATGACAGAATTCCAGAAATACCTGAGAATATCCGGGCGCAGGAACAACATGTTTACATACTGCCTGACCGTTGCAAAGTCCGGAATCAAACCGATACGTGCGAAGTGGATTCCGGAAAAGGACGGATCATACCAGTTACCCGGTGTGACTGTCTTGGCATACCTGTCCGCAATCTCTGCGCCACTCATTAAAGAGTTAGATAAAGTAAACAGAATAGGAAATACCATGACCGATGCTGCCAAAGTCAACAGGATGTATATAAATGCTTTTTTTATTTTTCTTCTTTTCATGTACTTCTCCTTCCTGACCATATTTAATTCCCTTACACTTCATGAAAAGTGGTCGGAAAGCTTCTTCTGGGCCATGAATAGTGCGAAGATCATAATGGTTATCACAAAGGTCAGTATGTAAGAAGCTGTTGTCAGCCTTGGCAGATTCAGGGACTGGTAAAGGTTATTCATATAATGCTGCAGCATGTAAATATGCTTGTTGGGATTGGCACCAAACAACAGGTATATCTCGCGGAAGCTTTTAAAGGTATTAATAATAGACATTAAAAGTACCAAAAAAGTGGTGGGTGACAGGTAGATAAAAGTAACGTGCCTGAACGTCTGCCATGCACCTGCACCCTCTACTTTGGCACAGTCAAGGTATTCCTCCGGGATCATTCCAAGCCCTGCCCAGAAAAGCAGCATATTATAACCGGCATTTTTCCAGACAAACAGCAGCACAACGATAAACATGACTGCGGAGCTTTCCGACCAGTTCACAAGAGTTTTCCCGTTGTCCAGAAGAAATCTGTTCATCACACCCTCCAGCCTGAACAGACAGTCCCACAGATAGATCACGGAACCGGAGGGGATGACCAGAGGAAGCAGGAAAATCAGTGAAAAGATCCCTCTTCCCCTTATCTTTTTTTTCAGTCCGGCTGCCAACAGAAAGCTGACAATCATATTCAGCGGAACACACAATGCAATAAAAAGCAGAGTATTGCCAAGCGCTCTTAAGAACAATGGATTATGAAATGTGTCCATAAAATTTTGAAACCCTGCAAAATTCTGACTGGTAGTGTTATCCACCATAGTATAACCCAGGGACATGACAAACGGGATCAGGTAGAACAAGAGAAGCCCTGACAAACTGGGCAGTAGGAACCAGACCAGCCGGTGATCTTTATTGTGCGGCTTCTTTTTTGCTTTAATTTTATTAACCATATCCCCTTAGCCTCCTTTGTCATCTTATTCATTTGCATATGCTTCCATCTTTTCCTGTATCCTGTCTGCCAGTCCCTGTGCGTCAATCAGACCAAGCCCGTAGTCTTTTACTGCCGGTTCCAGCGCTTCCCAGAAAACAGCCGAATACCCATAACCAAAATTGTTCAGCATATATTGTAACTCCTGCATCCGTTCAAAC
>Ga0153943_1000701_pt1 | contig 10147 bp, 7 predicted proteins | sample TSNJ027MetaG_FD_104721 | JGI IMG/M metagenome (GOLD analysis project Ga0153943, IMG submission 104721) | Attine ant fungus gardens microbial communities from New Jersey, USA - TSNJ027 MetaG | ecosystem: Host-associated > Fungi > Mycelium > Unclassified | place: USA: New Jersey, Brendan T. Byrne...
ATCATTTCAATCCACACCGTCCCGAAGGACAGTGACTGTGATTGTCGGGCTAACGTTTTACGAGCCAAATATTTCAATCCACACCGTCCCGAAGGACAGTGACGTGGCAAGATTGACCATTAATGGCCTGAATGAATTATTTCAATCCACACCGTCCCGAAGGACAGTGACCTCCTTATAGCTCAGCTGTACTGCCCGCTCCATATTTCAATCCACACCGTCCCGAAGGACAGTGACAGCTATTCCGGTTGTCGGAAGCCCTCTCTTGATATTTCAATCCACACCGTCCCGAAGGACAGTGACTGCTAATGTGCAAAATGCCATTAACACGATCAATATTTCAATCCACACCGTCCCGAAGGACAGTGACTATTTGTTCGGAATTCCTCTCCAACAACATGACATTTCAATCCACACCGTCCCGAAGGACAGTGACTTTTTATTGCGCGATAGCATGTTTTCACCTAATAATTTCAATCCACACCGTCCCGAAGGACAGTGACCAAAGCGGTAGTGCCGGGTGCCCAGCCCGCATTTATTTCAATCCACACCGTCCCGAAGGACAGTGACATCTGCTGCAAATAAGGGTTTTCTGCCAGAGGTATTTCAATCCACACCGTCCCGAAGGACAGTGACACTTTTTTTATCCTTCTATTATTTAATATGCGTATTTCAATCCACACCGTCCCGAAGGACAGTGACACTTTTTTTATCCTTCTATTATTTAATATGCGTATTTCAATCCACACCGTCCCGAAGGACAGTGACAATAAGAGCCGGGAGGGTCAAGAAAAGCCATTTAAATTTCAATCCACACCGTCCCGAAGGACAGTGACAAGAAGAAAGGAGAACGCCTCATGAGTAAGGAAATTTCAATCCACACCGTCCCGAAGGACAGTGACATGTTTCGGCCTTCCAGAGTAAGCACTGTATCCATTTCAATCCACACCGTCCCGAAGGACAGTGACCAGGACTTTTCTGAAAGAGTTTATTGAAGCTTCTATTTCAATCCACACCGTCCCGAAGGACAGTGACCAGCACTCCATACTCATCGGAACTCTCTATTGCGATTTCAATCCACACCGTCCCGAAGGACAGTGACTTTTAGCTTTTTGGACGCCTCTGTCTCTCGGGTATTTCAATCCACACCGTCCCGAAGGACAGTGACCTGGTGTTTTTCGCCTTGTATTCATCGCTTAGGATATTTCAATCCACACCGTCCCGAAGGACAGTGACTCTTCCGCGTACGCCATCTCTTGTCTGTACTCGTATTTCAATCCACACCGTCCCGAAGGACAGTGACGTTGTAAACCCGAACCTATATCGACCAACATTATATTTCAATCCACACCGTCCCGAAGGACAGTGACGATCCTCGATTAGCTGTTCCAAATCCCCTAAGTCATTTCAATCCACACCGTCCCGAAGGACAGTGACTTAGCTCCTCGAGGTCTTCTTTATATCCTCTTAAATTTCAATCCACACCGTCCCGAAGGACAGTGACTTTCTGCGTTTTTTAGAGCGTGCCAGTTTTTGCATTTCAATCCACACCGTCCCGAAGGACAGTGACCTTGATCAAGTATTCTCTTGTTGCCGTATCCGCATTTCAATCCACACCGTCCCGAAGGACAGTGACAGGAGGCGTTCTGGAATCCATTTGGGTACTTGGCATTTCAATCCACACCGTCCCGAAGGACAGTGACAAATCAGTCCTGCAAATGCCGTTAGCATTAACACATTTCAATCCACACCGTCCCGAAGGACAGTGACATCTTGATTCTCCTTTTCTTTTACGCGAACAACAATTTCAATCCACACCGTCCCGAAGGACAGTGACGGTAGCCGATACGCTCCGGGGATCGGTATATCAACATTTCAATCCACACCGTCCCGAAGGACAGTGACCCGCGCCCTCATAGTAATGTTTGGAGGCGAAAGTATTTCAATCCACACCGTCCCGAAGGACAGTGACCTGGTCAATGCTTTTGACCTTGTGCGTCTGCACATTTCAATCCACACCGTCCCGAAGGACAGTGACCCATACCCAGCCAGCCCACTGCAATGCATCGCACATTTCAATCCACACCGTCCCGAAGGACAGTGACGGCAAAACCACGTACTATTGATCTATAACTTATGTGATTTTCAAAAAATTATTTACTTTTATATTATTTTTTGTCAAATAAATCACCAATTCTAATAGCAAAACAGCATTCTAATAGATAATATATATCAAATATCAGTGCGAATCTCACAGCATTTTCATGTTCACTTACCATTCGCACTACATGATTAATGGTTCAGTAACATCAAAACTCGTCTTGGCACCTATGTGTTCCACTTTACTCTTATAGTTTTTACCAAGGTTGTAAAACCTAATACTATCCACCTCTTTATCTATTATATTCTCCAATGTTGCTTTCACTTTCCGAAATTTTGTAGCGTCCATGTTACATTCAAACACAGAGTACTGTACACGTTGACCACAATTCACACACTCTTTGGCGACTTTTCGCAATCGGCTCTTACCTAATGCTGTTTCAGTATTTACATCATATGTTATCAATACAAGCATAATCTACACCTACTTCCAAAAAAAGGGGGGATACTCATCTAAATCTCCCCGCATATACCGTGCCAGTAATAGTGCTTGAATGTGCGGTGCTATTCCCCATTCTATTTTCTCGCCAAGAAACGGATGGGTAATCGGTTCTTTCTTTTTGTTCTGCCAATGAGTTAGAAACGTTTTTCTCGTTTCTTCATCCATAACCACCGCACCATTTTCTTTTTTCAGAAAACCTGAATTATTGATTACTTTTTTGTTAATTAGAGTGAGAACAAACCGGTCTGCCATTATACATCTAAATTCTTCCATCAAGTCAAGCGCTAGCGATATTCTGCCTGGACGATCTGTATGATAAAATCCAACATAGGGGTCTAGCCCTACCGTCTCAAGTGCTGACGCACACATCCCGGCCAACAGGGAATAGGCAAAAGACAACATTGCATTGACATTATCAAGCGGCGGTCTTCTGTTTCTTCCTGTGAATGTAAATTCCTCCTTTTGCTGCAAAATCAAATCATCAAATATCGAAAAATAAATAGATGCAGATTCTCCTTCAATTCCTAATAACTGCTCTGCATTTTGGCAACTCCGAATTTTATCAAGATTGTTCTTAAGAAAGATCGATTTCCCTTTCATTTTATCAACATCAATGCGCATTGGATAATCTCTTGTTGCGCGCTCCAATATCCACCTACTATTATATACCTTTCCGAGGACAAAATTTTTAGCGATTGACAGTCGTTTTTCCTTGTCATCACTAATGCGGTATTGCTCCTTTCTTAAGATGACATTTCCACGTACTTCCCCAGATACACGTGCCAAAAACCTGCCATTTCCTGACATAAATGTCAGCGCTACATCGCGTTTCGCACAGGCTCCCATCAACGCCGGGCTCGCCCCAGTATAGCCAAAAGTTATTATCCCATCAAGGTTGTGAAGCGGGACTCTCCCCACTTCGCTTTTTCCTTCTTGCACAACAACGTTTTCTCCATCCAGTGAAAGATATCTGTCTTCCGATGTAACATACAATGTATTAAGCAAATGCTTCATGCTTAATCCTCCTCTCCCAAGATGGAATTAATGTATTTTGTGCCTGACTTGTCGCTATTAATAGCCGGCAGACAAATATCCTTTAAGGAACACGCATTACAGCTTTTCCTCCGTTTGACCTTAGGCGTGTATTGCCGCGTACTATACTGGTGCATTTCCTCAAACATTTCCCGGACCCTTTCCCTAAGCTCTGTATCAAATGCTATTTTCACGCGATGCCGCGTGCTGCCATAGTATAGATAACCCTGCGCTATCTCAGTGCATAGCATTTCCTCCAGACAGAGTGCCTGTGCAGTCAGCTGAAGCTTATCCTCATCAGACTGTTTTGGTTCCCCACGCTTATACTCTATTGGGATCACTATATACTTTCCTTCATAGCCATTCAGCGGAACACCTTCCGTGGTCTTATGATACTCAACGATATCACACTCACCACTTACCCCCATCTCACGGGAAAAAACCGGCACTGCCCTGTTGATTATAACCGCGCCTCTTTTTTCATTGCGAAAGGTGTCATGGGCTTTTTCATGAAGTAGTTTTCCTTCAACCGTGCGGACATTTTCCAGCCATTGCATTTCAATATACGATAGAGCCCACTGGCGCCTACAAAATGCAAAATGTTGAATACCTGATAATTGCAGATAGTCTTCTTCCCTATACATAGTCATAAATTTCGGGCGCTGGCAATCCCTCGATTGGCTGCAGTATAATTTCATAATCCATAATGGATTTTGGCATTTCCGACTTTGATTTAATTTGAATACTTCGATGCACCTTGGCGGTTGAAACAGCCGGTGTCTTTTCGTCATGCTGCCACCAAAAAACCTTGCAGACCTCCATGCTTCCATCCGGTCTGGCGGAGGATGCATCATTCTCAAAAAGTGTCTGAAGAGCCCTCTTAAGCAGCTCAGCATCTTCTTGTGAAAATCCTGTTTTCTCCGCTAGTTGCACATTGACGCTTCCCTTAATCATATATAAACCAAATCCGATCCTGTGTTTCATTCCCATTGTGTCCGACGCCTTAGAATCTTTTCCAGCTGCGCTATTGACACTTTTTGTAATCTGGGTACTAATAATATCAACCGGCGACAGCGAAATTGCCTGCCGAATTGATACCGGTCCACGGACACCCAGCGATACATCGACGCCTTTAAAAGCAAATACCTGCCCAAATGCCCTGACATCAATCCATTCTTCACAAGCTATCTTACTGCAAATATCCCGATCTGCCCTTTTTCCTTTGCTCGTTTCCGCTTTCAACTGCTCACATCCATCCGCACGCTCCTTCAAACTTTTGAATCCATCGTCTGAACGGTCATCCGATTGCACAAATACTTTTTCTCCTAAATCTTGAAATCGGTTACGCACTTTCCGCTTAATACACACATCTGAAATTTCCCCATAACCTTCATATGTTTCTCTTGGGCGATTTCCATTCAACGGATCGCCATTGGGGTTAGCATCGGTTGCCGATACGATTACTGCAAAATCAATTTTTCCTTTTAATTTACTCATTTATATATCCTCCATATTATTTATTTTCTTCTGGTTCACTTATTGCTTTTTCATCTTTTTTCTTTTTCATTTCATGAATCTGGTTAAAATACCCCAGCAAATACAGTCCTTCTAATCTTGTATTATTTTCGAAACTCGCTACTGTAAATTTATCTTTTATCTCCTCAATCATATTTAAGTAATATCTACGTAAACCTATGTCCATTTTATTAAGATACGGCTGGATTCGCTCAAAGACCATCTGCCAGGTCTGATATGGGCGCTGCGAAAAAGCTTGCATGTATCTGCTTGCATTTGTCACCCGTTTTTTTTCATCCTCCGTATAGGTTGAGTATTCAACCCTGTCCGCTACTGCCAGCAAACGGCCATACAAGTAACTGCGGTCAGTGCTCTTTAAATTCATCTCCAAAGTCCATTCCCCCTCTTTTGTTTTGTTCCTGTTGGCTTCTTTTTTTATCAGGGCGCAAGCAATACAAAGCACCTTTTCCCAATTATATCTTTTGTCATATGACTGTGGTGATGATGCGTTGACCGTAATCCTCCGAATCATATCAACCGGCACCCTTTTTCGCTCAGAGATACAGGGAAGCAGACGTCTGCAAGCATTGGCATATAACTTTTTGTTATTCACAGTCAAAATGCCATTTTGTTCGGTACCATATATACTCAGTACAATATCAGTAACGCCTGCCATCCCAAAGTAGCGGTAATACTTTTCATCTTTAAACTTGACCTGCTCCCAGAAGCAGGATTCATGCCAGTATTTGATGTTCTCCAGATATCTCGCAGAATCAAAGACTTTATTTTCGACCAGCGCCAATCTCCCCGTTGTGGCGGCGTCCAGAGCGAGCAAAACAACCCTTGAGGTGTCATCCAGACGATTTCCATATCCGCGCATCGCTGCCCCGAACTTCGCCGCTGCGATTTCGCCCGTCTGCACTTCGGCCTCATCATCCATCGCCTCCATGTACCAGTCAGTATCCTCCAGCAAACCTTCCGTATCACTCAGATTATCCGTATCCTCATTCCATTTTGGTATTGCCTGCAAACCCGTCTCCCATACAACAATATATAATTCATCTACGGAATAGCCCTGACGGCGGATAATCCACTTAAGCGCATTTTGTACCTTCTGGGATGCTTCATATCCGATTGAAAATGCCTGTTGCTTATCTTCAAATCTACCGCGAAACGTATAATTTGCATCATCATTGGAAGATATGAGTTTGGCACCGTCACCCTCATGACGAATTTTCTTCGGCTGTAAATAGGTTACCGGCACTGTTTCGCCGGTCAGATAGCATAAATCCTTATTTTCCAATGTTGAAAAATAATACTTAATATAGGATTCCTGTAAAGTCTTATCTAACCAGCATTCCTTAACCTGGCTGTCATCCAAAATTCTAAAGCGGATAAAAGTATCCTTGATATCAATTCCTTGTATCTTTTCTTTTTCATCAAAAAATCCCTCCTCATCAAGAGGTATGATTTTGTACCCGGCAAGGTCTCTGATCAGCCTATCCTTATTCAAATAAACATACAGTGCGTTAACTTTATCGTGAGAATAGTTGGAACTTTTCCACTTCTTAAGATTCTCCATGTATTTTTGATGGTTTTCCGTAAAATCTTTTGGTTTCTTTTCCTGCCGGTAGAATTCCATATAGTCGCCCGCCAGATACTTCAAATTATCGCAAAATGGATGCGGCGCTAAGGCCTGAGTGCGGCTGCCAGACCCTTCCGTAACCGGTATAATTGTTAATTTATCTAAACCCGGCACAATATCCGCACGAATAAAATTTCCGTCACCATCAATTGTAACGGTAATTTGTGCAGTAACCGTTGTATGAAAAACGGGCAGCAAAATCAGCGGTACTTGCTCCTGCTTCTTACCTATGCTTTTTTCCACAAACTTAACATCACCGGCAATACTCTTATTTTTCTCATACAATTCATATAATTCATTGATCCAGTTCATTCACGCCTCCTTTCCAAACTCTGATAGACCGGAAAAGTTGGAAGCATCAAATACTCTAATATCCATCGTTTTAATCATTTTCTTCTCAATACAAGCTTCCGGTCTGGCAAATTCAATGATTCCTTTCTTCATCACCGGCTTCCAGAACCTTACTGTCATATTCCCCTTATCTTCATCAAGGAACGCTTCATCCGCATAAGTAATTCCATGATACATTACCCCATAGTCAACCTCACCGACACCAGTATCGTAATATCCTTCCCCCTCTCCAAAGGTACAAGGTTCTACATCGCCCTGACATTCCCGGGTTCCGAGAAAGATATCTCTTCTTCCGCCTCGCTCAATCATTCGCCTGGCAATATTATGGTGTTTGTGCTCATTTCGGTCTCCTTCCAGCTCCGAACGATTCATATTCCACTCAAAGTGAGCCGACACTTGATACCTTACATCCTTTAAATATGTGTAATATGCCAATTCATTTCCGCCGTTGAATTTAACCGGGCGTATTCCTTTGGTCTCCGTCTGGATCGGATTCATTACCCGCACCTTATCAATGTACCAAATCAGGGTGGGCTTCCAATAAATCGAATGTAACACCCCTTTTAGTGCTTCATATGTCGGAATGTGATAACTCGTTTTTTCTCCTCCGACTCTCAAGATCGGATCGGAAAAAAGTGCACTTTCCCCTGTCACCTGAAACATCACCGTATTTCTAATCATTATCTTCTCCTCCTTTCATGTGCATTCTCTAAACATCCATTGGACTTATGAAATTAGATTTGACATGCATGTGGCCTCCTCACTCACCCCATAGTCCTCACTATACCGATCCTTATTTAGGACTAAAATGGTTTCTTCACAAATCCGATAGATCAAACTTCCTAATTCATTCTTTAAGTTATTGGAGATGGAAACTGTATAAGACTGTAATACCTGCAGCTTTTCTTTTTTATCTTTATAAGAGCTACGAACATCTGACAGCAAATCAATTGCCTGCTGCGCCTGTTCATCATAAGCTATGACAATATCGACCCGGCCGTCTTCCGGTATGACTTCGAATAAACGTCCGGCCGTCTTAAATGAATGTGTTAAAAACTTTTTACTGTAATCTGGATTTTGCTGTTTCTTTTGCTGCTCTAATTTACTGTTGCCGGAAAACAACTGCACCAATGAATCAGAAACACCGTCTGCGTTAATAATATAATTCATCTTTTCCTTACATCGTTCATAATACATCTTATAAAACAGCTTAATTGCAGGGTCAGAATCCAGCCTCTGATCAAAATTTTCCGGTCTCTTACGGTACTCATAAAGCAAATCACGCATCACTAATTTTTCATCATCTACTCCATCGAGCCTGGAGGTATTCTCAAGCTCAGATGACAATTCCACAATATAAAGCTTTCCTACGGGGATGGCGGCATTCCGATTTACCCGCCCGGCTGTTTGAATAATGTGATCCAGACCAGATAAGGAACGGATACCACATTGAAAGGATATATCAACTCCCGCCTCAATTACCGTCGTACTTACACAAATCACTTTCACTTCTGCTTCTAGACTCTCTCTTAATTCCTCCAACTTTTCAAGTCGGTGTTTAAGACACATATTGGTGCTGATATGAAAAAAACGATACCCTTGCTCCACGAGTTTTTGACACTGTTTTACCGCCATAAAAACATTCCTGGCGCACATTTTAGTATTTACTACCACTAACACTTGCTTTTCCTGCAGTGCCGTTTCTTTAATAAAGTTGGCAAACTGTTCCAAACTCATTCCACCGGGATGCAGGTCCGTCTTATCCTGGATATGGGTTCTGAAAAACATCGGGTGATGAATCATATCTGCTGAGATTATCTCCTCCGGCACTAATAATTTCTTCCCCGATAACTCGTCAAATGGCGGTTGTGTGGCAGAGCAAAGTACAACTGACGAGCCGGCAAACTGTGTCAAAAAGTTAATTGCCATATTAAAAAGAACTGTAATTCGCATTGGTATCGCCTGTACTTCATCGAGAATGATCACGCTATTGCACAGACTATGCATGCGCCGAATTGATTTTGTTCCGCCGTCAAACAGCGTATTTAAAAACTGAACTGCTGTCGTAGCAACTATGGGTACATCCCAATTTGCCGCTAAGACCTCATATCTTTCTTTTTTATCTTCCTCTGCTTCTTCGAACATTACATTACTGTGATGCTCCAAAACATACTCTTTATTTCCCACTGCCGAACGGATAGTCTCTGCGTTTTGATCCAGTAATGTGCAGTAAGGCGCCACATATATTATTTTGCTCTTTTGATCTGCTATGGCTTTTTCAATTGCAAATCTTAATCCCGACAAGGTCTTTCCGCCTCCGGTCGGCACGGACAAACGAAACAATTTGCCGCTCTTCTGCCCCGCCACTCGGCATTGATTTGATATTTCCTTTCTTAAATCATAAAGCGAATTACTATCCTTCAATTGACTGATATGGTATTCCAACTGATCCCGACACTGTTTCCAAATATTCGTTCTTGCTTCACGCTTCTGTGCGATTTCCTTGCTCTTGAAATCTATTCCAGACATAAAGTGATAGGTATCCATTCGGTCTGCATCAATAAGAAGTGAAAGCAGCACCCTTTCATACATACCAAAGTAAAATGCCGGATTACCATACATATTCTTCACTTTCGATCCCATGATAAATCGTTTGATTTTATTTTTAAGAAGCTGATAGTCATTTTCTGCTTCTTTAACTTTATCTGTCGTCTGCTCAAGTGAAAAAAAAGTTTTAAAACTCCTTTCCACACCAACGCGTTTCTCTTCATTTCCTAACCGGTACCGAAAAACATCTTCCCCTCTGCTATTGTCAAATACATCAATCAATCCGTGATGCGCATAGACAGCATATTGAAGAAATTGCGAAAAGTTAGCATCTTCACAAATCTGATCTAGAAAATATCCTCCAGCCGTGGAATGATCAACGGATCCCCTTTGCACCGGCTTATCCGCTATTGCATCCGCCATATACTGCCCGAAGGCCGGTGTGTATTTCCCCA
>Ga0153943_1000704_pt1 | contig 10122 bp, 5 predicted proteins | sample TSNJ027MetaG_FD_104721 | JGI IMG/M metagenome (GOLD analysis project Ga0153943, IMG submission 104721) | Attine ant fungus gardens microbial communities from New Jersey, USA - TSNJ027 MetaG | ecosystem: Host-associated > Fungi > Mycelium > Unclassified | place: USA: New Jersey, Brendan T. Byrne...
ACGACCCGCAACTTCAATACAAGATGGGAAAAGGTATGCTGTCGCTGTTGCTCTGACATCCCCGACTTAGGCTTGTGAGTATAGTTCACGGTTCTCTTGCCCGTGCTGGCAAAGTCAAGTCCCAGACACCTAAGGTCGACAAACAGGAGAAGAAGAAACCACCGAAAGGGCGTGCCAAGAAACGCATCCTGTATAATCGTCGGTAGGTAGTTGTGTTAACTCGGGTCGTCCTGTTATTGACTTGCACCAGTTTTGTCAATGTGACGACTCTTCCTGGAGGCAAACGGAGAATGTGAGTAGCTCAATACCAATGGCCTTATCCCGATCGTTAGCACCCAAATACATGTGCACCAAGACTCCTATCACCTGATGATATAATTGCATCATAGTTCACGCTGAACCACGGTGTTGAAAATCGTTCTTTCAACGTCTTTCGCTCCTATCTGATTCATTCCCATTACTCTCTTCTATCTGGTACTGATTCATTCGCTCATTCCAGGAATCCCAACCCCGAAAAATAAAGAACTCATTATACGTCTTTGAAAATCGTTCGTGAGATAGCAAGTGAAGGGGTGATGATCAGGTGGCTCCCTGTCATCTTGTTGCTTTTCCGTTCACTCCTCCCGCATATCTTGTTACTACCCTCCATGCCCAACATGATATGATTAGGCCCCTCTATGCATCTTAAACCTTGTATTCTAATGGTTGATGTTGATTTTGGATCAATTTATGAACACTGTTTCCAAATATGACCACGTGAACCTAAGCGTAACTGCGGACGTGTCGGCTCAGGTAACATTCTCTCTCCTACATCACTGTTATGCTCTCTGAGGAGTTAAAGACATTCAAGAGACTTGGATTCCGGCATGTGAGTCTTGGTCCTCTGTCCCTCACGAGTGTTCATATTTGTTATAGGTTCTGTTACAGGTCCTCAACTTCGCTTCGGTCATTGCCTCAGGTCTCATGATCTGGAAAGGCCTCAGTTTGGTAACAAATTCGGAGTCACCAATCGTTGTAGTGCTCAGGTTCGACCTTGCTTTTCGCAAGTCTAAATGTTAGACTGTGTATGACTCTGCAGTGGATCAATGGAACCAGCTTTCTACCGAGGCGACCTTCTCTTCCTAACCAACCTTCCGAATGAACGCTACCATACTGGCGATATCACTGTATACAAAATTCCTGGCGCTGATATCCCAATTGTCCATCGAGTCCTAGAAACACATGACGACAAGATCAAGGATAAACAGCTTATGTTGACAAAGGGTGACAACAATCACGTAGACGATCTTGAGTTGTATCAGGGCTTAAAATGGCTGGAGCGAAAGCACATTGTTGGCAAAGTTCGAGGGTGTGTCTAGTGCCTCCGTCTTTCCAGGTTCCTGAGACTGATAAAACTCCTTTGGCTGCGATAGATTTCTTCCCTACATCGGATATGTTACAATTGCTATGGTATGTCCAATGTCACACAAATACTTACCCATGGCTTTTTGACGAGGACTTGCCTTATAGAATGATTTTCCGCAGCTCAAATACGCATTACTAGGAGGTCTAGGACTTTTGGCACTAATACAACGTGAATGAGTCCTGTCGTTCTTATTTCTGCCCGTTTCTGTCGTGTGTACCTAAGATTGTCATTTATTGAAAGAGCTCACATGCTGCTGAGGTCGTAGATCGTTCACCTAGTTAGGGCGTATTCATCTCAATTGTCGAACTTGGTAATCAGGTTAAGACGAGAAGATATGATCAGAAATCTGCGTGATGACCCCAACCTCTTGGAGTCCTGATGATTTCAAAACCTTCAGACATCCACGGAGATATGGCGCGGAAGCTGAATACCATTGAGCATCAGATCGGTTTGAATGACACATGCTTGACATCAAAGCTAGATTCGATCCACCACTACCTCATTACAACCTCGTTCCTTCAGAAAAGCAGACTGCATCCGACCCTTGCGCAATGCGTCCTTCATCTTTATTCGCACAAATATCCTGATGTAATCTTCGTCGAGTTGTCACACGGTGCGTTAGTACGATCCCTTCATTTGTAAACCAAAGCTTCCTAAAGATTCGAACCTAACAAGGCAAATCCTTCCAGAACTTCTCTGCACCAAAGAGCTCTCGAATTGTTTGATCATCTCCGATATCGGGGACACTGCAGGCAGTCAAAGATTAGGTGAGTCATAGGAACTGAGATATGATGAGATGGGAATCTATCGAAGCCTTGGTCATAAAGTCGTAAGAATCAGGCAGTCTTTGTGGCATCTTTTCGAAAACAGGCGATCATCCCTTGTGGCTCATAAAGAGACGAAAAAGGCATACTGAACCAATGGAGCCGCCAAAAGTTTGCATGCGAGTTCTGCATGTTTTCATCGGTTATGTTTCACCTTGCGGTTTCATCAATATATACAGCCATCCAAAATATTGTCTTTGGATAGCAGGTGAACGAATGTATCATGAGCCTGATGACAACGAGAACAACACGCAATAAGCCGCATTGTCAGCCTCATCGTGGAATGTTCTATAATGGTGCCAACCTCGAATCCTGTGTTCCAGAGTAGGACACCCTTTCTCACTCTGAAGCATGATAGTAGTCACGTAAACGGCCCGTTTCTCAGATGTCCGGGCATTCTATGTCTCACGGTGAGCACTCAGGTCACCTTCTATTGCTATTGAGCTGTCGTGTCAGATTGTATGCGGTGATCTATCAGCCGTGCTGAAAAAGCTTCGCATCCACGATCTTAGCCTACAGTCCACAATGTCTAGGAACAAGTTTGATTTCATGGAGGAAAAATTGGAGCGGAGAGGAGAGAAACAGAAGATTTTTGAAAACAACATTTGACTTGTGAGATTATCTTAGTTTGCTTTGTAAAAAAAACCCTGTAAGCAATAGTTTAAGTATTCTGGAACTTGAAGTACAAATCTCATCAATTCGAATTGTTTTCTAGGTGTAGAAATAACAAACCTTAGTCAAAACTGTGGTCTCTCTCTCTTGTGTACTAGATATTCTATCTTTCATTGTAGACACATATATAAATAACTTGTACTCCACAATTTTTCATGACTTTATGTTAATTCATACAGCTAGAGCCGCTGAGCTCTTTATAGGTATTCAAGCACAGACTTGCTTGAGAGTGCCAACAAAGAGTAGCAGGACCGACGTTCAAAATGGACATTTACAAGAAACATGAATAATTATCGCTGTACCCTTTACTCAACGGTCACTTACTCTTAGGTGATTTGAGTATATGGGTGCCAATTCTTTTCCCCCACCCCCGAGACCATGATATTCAATGGAGTTTTCACCGGCTAGATCCGTCGATCCTGGGCCGGCATTCCAGATCAAAGTTTCTGAAGTCATCGCAGAATGAAATGTACAGCTCAGATGTCACCCAATGTGGTAGACGGCTGATATTATTACCTAGAATAAAATGTACATCTGCAAGATTCAATGCTCACCTCAGATATCACCCAATGCGGTAGATGGCTGAGGGAGGTAAATGCTCAAGTGCACTATGTATATGGATGTGAGAGTGTCTCACATCCAGGACATATGGATATAAGTGGTGTCATAGACCCAGTGGTTCGTTCATCTCTGATGAGCAGCCCATCTGCAGATACTGGGGAGCACCGTACCTTAGGGGCTAGCTGGTTCTCTTACTGTGTACAATCTAATTGGGATCAAACACATAACTCATAGAGGGTTACATACATGTTATACCAGTAGCTATTCTATTCTTATATTAGTAGTGATGGCATCTTACTACAACTCAAGGGCCTGTCCAGTTCTGCGGGTTAATTGTGATATTGTCACAAGTTCAACAACTTCTGTACACCGCATCATCGGATCCCTGTTTAATCAACGGTGCACGCGAATTAAGACTGGCTAATAACGAGTTCGAATATACCTTGCCAACTGAAAACCCCCTGTATCAACATAACACAACACTTAGACAGGAACAGAGCTGAGGAAGTGCAACACGAACAGCGTAAAATTGGCTCCACTAACCAAAACATTTCCGCCCCATGCATACATGCCAATGACGAAAGCCGCGGTAAGAGCCCCTGTTTCCACAGTCATGCGGACTGCGCGATGAATGATCTTGTTTGTCTTGAAGCTGAATACATCTTCCGAGCGGCGAAGGAGCTAATGTTCATCAATTGCTTGGAAAAGACAATACATATCTTCAAGGAAATACCTGAACAATGATGGTTGTAGTGATCATCACATCAGATGTAATACTTCCCGCCATCCACATCTGCAGAGATTAATTAGACATTGCTCAAGTGAACGGAAAAAAAGCTGACTTACAGTGAGTGGTGTTCCCGATGGTGAAGCATCAATAATGTTGTCAATGCTGTCTGACTGGCTGAAATTTAATAGCCAGCCCCTTATAATCAGAGGCAAACCTCAATGCCGGACCAGACAGCTCCAATGCAGGATACCAAAGCAATCTGAAGTTGTGTAAAGCTAGTTCAATGGCAGATGAGCAAAAAGATGTCTTACTGTGGTAATGAGCCCTATCATAGTGAAATGTATAATCTTGTGCAATGCAGCGAGTTTCCAGATACGCCAAACAAAAAACAATTGAACAGAGAAAGCAACTATAATGCATCATGAATACTCATTAAGATGAAAGAGGGACTAGGACTGACCAAGGCTAGACAAGAGTGGAATAGCTATAGTCCCTGGGCTGTGCCGCTGCCCTTCCATTAAAAAGATCCTGGAGAGAATCATCGATCAGTCACATATTCGTAGTGAAATGGATATGCTCATACCATGCGAATTGTGATGCGAATCCAGTTTGGATGAGATCCAAGAGGAATACCCATCCCACTGATACTGTGTCATTGATCTGGGGGAATAAGGAGGTTCCGCGGCGCACCGAGTGCTTTCGTAAATTTGCTATCCTTTGGGAAGGCTAATACGTAGATGTACACTTGAATCGCCAGAGCTCCCAATAAGACTGGAGATGGAAATATTGCAGCAGATATCTATTATACATCAAGTAACTCACCCCAGTTGATATATTGACCAATTAACTAAGTAGGATATGAATCAGTAATCCAGCGCAAAAGAGAACTGTTTACCAAGGGTCCTTGCCTGTCTTTTGAGTAAGTATTTAATCAATGAACATCATTTAGATACCCACAGTAAACGCATGGCAGCTATTTCTTGCAACGAACATGACATCCTCACGATGGCCTTTGAAAATGAGGTGCTGAGAAGATTGTTTCATTAGTGTATGAGCGAACCTTGAGGGTGACATCGTACCAATGGGTTCAGGACGTTGAGCAGAAGATGGGCAGTGTTGATCAGGGCGGAAAAGAACATTGTCTGTACATTTATAATCATCCATGTCCGTCTGACCTAGAAATCTCACAATATCATCGGCCCGATGGTAATATGCCTCGGGTTTGATGGCGCCAGGAGAATGACTAGATGACTTGATTAACGAGCATGAGGAATAACTAATCAGGCACACTGCAGAGAAGACAGTGAGCTTCATCAAGAACAGCTTTATGGGAACAGTTTCATTGACCTGCATCATGCATGTTCTTTTATTACAGACACAGGTTGGACGGAAACTGTCAGATGAAACTGTCAGTTTCCCTAAGTGCTGAACCAACGTATTGGAGATGTACACTCAGCACCCGCACTTCGTGTGAACAGTTATTTTTTTATTCATACCTATTGGAGCCGTACGCTAGATACATCAAGTCAATGGTACATTTTTAGTATCTAATCTGAATGCTCACCTCAGCACCCACGCTTCGTGTGAACAGCCGAAGTTAGGCAACTGGATTGGACTGTTTTTATGAGTAGGAGAAACATAGAATAAGAACTGTATAGTTATAATGAAAAAAGATGGCATATTAAGAAGACTTGTGGAAATGTAGGCCAGTTTTGATTGGAAATAAAATGTAAAAATAGAAAGCATTGGAATGTCGTGCCTCACCAACATAATATGATTGTACCTGTGAAACTTTAGATACAATTAGCTACTCCTATACTGGGTAGAAAAATGGAAATATATCTTAGTTCCTGTAGGAGCTGAACTGAGGTTTCTAGGTTCTACTATGTGGCACGGACTATGTGCTTACTAAGCACCTGATGAATCAGCTGATAGAAGGAAAGTACCCATCTGGAATGATAACATGAGGGTTTGGAGACGAAAAACCATGAACGGCTTCATTTATAACATGTTCCATGATAATTTCACAAGACTTTACCTCCCAATTTAAGTTCTCACACAGGAAAAAATTGAGATATATGAAAGCCCTTCATAGCCTGACCATCCATCTGGAGATAAGGTTAGCAAAGGAAAAGCTTAACCCATACCTCTTTATAGTCAACGCAGTTCACAGCTAGATCGGAGAAGTATCACATTGGTTAAAGTGCATTTTTGATACGAGTTACTTCACGTCGAAAGGGCAGATTCAAGACTGATATCACATTTCTCAATGGAAGGACATGAGCCTGAACTGTCATGATTTCAGTGGGCGTTATATGGATCAATTGAGAATGCCGCTGCCTCGAGCTGGACTTCCAGTTAATTACTCTTGATCAAACAGTAGCATAGCTTGATATTCGATTCGACTTCTCATTAATTCGCGGAGACACCATTATTGAACCTCAGGCGCTGAAGTCTGCACCGCACACCGAATATAGCCAACTGATATTGATCCACACTGCCTCCATAATGAGACCTTCCTATACTGACAAAAGAAGTTCTACTGATGAATGGACACCACTATAACCATATGAATGGATTGTTACTAATTTGCAAATCCGGTTCACCAAGCTTGGGAGATAATGGTATTCAAGATCAATACAAGGTGTGTCACCTTCCGGGAAAACCTTTCTCCGAGGAATTATTCAATGGAGTCATTCCTGTAGGTTCCGGCATGTTTTGATGATGAATGAGACCTCCCGATGCTGCCTGGCCCCATTAATGTGGAGTGAAACCAAGGCGTTGTTCGTCAATGAACCCTTAGTCTCTCTTCAAGCGGCCCGAACTTTAGGGTGAAGAGGAATTAAGCTATGAACTTTTGATTTCAGGATTAGTCGATCTATTCCGATTGATAACGTCTGATCAATAAAGCAGCACGATAGACTCTTGTTCAAGGGCATTTATGCAGGTGACAGACGCCATGTTCGGAAGCGGCATCTGTTGGGAAGGCTGAAAAGTACAAACTTGACCAGAATCACAAATTTTGTTACAACTTGGAATCCATCATTCTCTACTCAGTCCATTTGCCGCCCGCTGAATGATCAAATTCTCTTCTCGATGAGCTTCGACATATCCTTTCATTAGTGCCACTACTTTTCTCAAGTTCATCCTATACTTCGCAGACACGGGAACTACAACCACATCTTTGCCTAGCTCTTTCCTAACGTACTCCTCGAGTTGTGCCAGGCGAGCCTTGGCTTCTTGAACAGTCTCTGCTGAAGTCGGTGGGAAACTAGATGAGGTTTGAGGAGCGACAAGGTCTGCTTTATTGGCTATAACCATTCTGATACGGGATGACATTCCTTCTTGATATGTCTCAAGCTCAATTTTTAATATTTTGATAGCTTCGCAAGGATCCACGTTGATCTTTATGGGGTCGATGGGTGCCGGTGGATCATCTGTCATGGGTGATGCTTCAATTCTACTCTCTGTACTGGTCACACCCTCTATAGTTTCAACTGACTTTCCACCAGAGAAGTCAACGACACAGACAAGAGCAAGAGAGCGTTCGACAGCTCGAAGGAAGGAGTGACCAAGGCCAGCGTGTGCGGAAGGGGATGACGAATTTTCTATCAAACCTGGGTTATCGGCAATAGTGAAACGAAACTTCTCGTAGAGATCAAAATGGTGTCCGGGTCTTGTGGGCCTCGATTCCGCAAATGTATCAATCCACGATGAGTTTTCTGTGGAGACCCTCTGATTTCTGGTAAGAGCATTGGCAAATTCCCCCCGTTTCATCTTCTCTTCAAATGTTTGCGATTCTGTCTTTGTCTCACCGTAGACGGTCTCATCCGGGACAAGTTCACCTTCAAAAGTTCCATCATCCGCTACGCGTATAATACCAACCACGGGATTTAGAGTTGTAAAGGCATATCCCGCGACATCAGTTTTGGCTCGGCCCCCTGTAAGAGCTCGAAGAAGTGTGCTCTTACCCGCGTTAGGCATTCCGAGGAGACCAATGTCTGCCAAGAGCTTGAGCTCAAGAAGTAGAGTCACCGATTCTCCTTCATGACCGCGAGTGGCAAATCGAGGAGACCTATTTGAGGAAGAAACAAACTGGGGATTGCCAAGCCCTCCCTGGCCGCCTTCAGCAATCAGATGACCTAAGTATTCAGGTTGGTGAATGCCTAAGGGGGCATCATCGGCTTCAGTACAAGTGTCAACACCGTCTTCTTTGTCCAGGTCGAGATGTATAGGACTTGAGTCCAGCCGACGACGGCGTGCAAGGCGACGCTCACGCTCAAGTTTGTACATAGACGCCTCAGCTTCTTTGAAGTCGTCCCTCTGGACGTTTAGCTTTCCATAACCCGGGTAGTGCAGCCACCGTCTCTCCCTCATTCTTTCCATCCGCTCGCTCGTGGTCAAGCCCTCTGCAAGCATAGTCTCTTCCTCATGCTCCCACTCATCTTTTGCTTTGCGTGGGTCATTCCTTCCAAGTTCCCGTATAACCGTGCCAACTGGTACCTTGATCATCAGTGGTTCCGCAGCCTTCCCGTTCTGCCATGTGCCCTTTCCATGTTCGCCGCTGTGGCCTCGGATGTGATTGAGCACAGAAGAGAGGGTAGAAAGCGTCGAAGTTGCAAGAATATGCACTGAACCTCCCCTTCCACCGTTTCCACCAGAAGGAGGACGAAGTGGCTTGGATTTTTCACGAAGAAAAGCTGCACAACCGTCACCGCCCTTTCCACCGTTCACAGTGACCACAAGGTGGTCAAGAAATGTGTTTCCTCCTTGTTTTCGTTTCCACTCTGCCTGTCGCTTGTGTTTGTATGCTTCTAGTTCCTCTTGAGATCGCTGCAAGTATCTACGTGCCGAGCAAAAACTCCGGTGAGTCAACATGAGGGTTGCCCGAAAAGGAAACCGAACATGAACCCCCGGCCCTTTGCATAACTCGGCTAGTTTGTAATATGATCATTCCAACCGATAAACCGATAATCGTTTTTTCTTTTGTCGAATGACCCCCACTAGGTCCCCCACTCCCACTCGCTCAATTGGCCCAGGGACTTTTCCAATCATCCTTACTTGCTTTCACCAGCTAAACGGTCGCGAGCATTGGACCTTAAACGTCATAGAATCCTCCCAGTGTATTTACACATTCGAAATACGGGGCAACCGAGATTCCTACACCTACGTCTCTGATCAATTGAAAAATCTTGATCGCGTAGACAGCTATCGTGGGGGATGCCATGTAGGGAATGTTCCGAGGGATGGAGTGAAGGAGATGCGCACGAAGCTCACAGAGGTTGTTATCCATAAGCAGGAACCATGGTGGAGCCCTCAGACGTGGATCCTGGACTGTATCAAACATCTCAGAGACATCGGCTGGACATTTGCTGGGCTGAACGAAATGTTCTTGAGAAGGGAACTACAGAAGGACGCGTCACGGTGGGAATTGGTTGAGGACACTGTATATGAGAGGATGTTGCAGGAACTTGAGTCCGGCAAACCTGTGAGCCCTGTCAAGGTGATTCTATCGGCCGAGAATGGGCAGTCTCCGTCTTCCGATTGCTGAACCAAGCGGAAACTTGTTTTCTTCACTCATCACTGTCGATTACGATTTGGTTGGAATGCTTAGATCTTCTCATGTGCTCAGCAAGTGTATCCTTCCTTCTTCCCAAGATAAATTGTTTATAATTATACTCTTCATCCAAATACATACATACAACATTTGTTCACCAACCGAAACTGAACTGTAACATTCTAGCAGAATGTCAGCAGGTTGTTGTGCCTGCCAAGGGTATCTGTCTGTTGACACATCTGAGTATATGGCTTGACACACTATTCAATGCCTGACTAGTAGACGCAACAACGAAGAAGATGCGAAGTCTCGATTGTTGAACGATGACATACGTAATAATGAACTCTCAAAATAGCGGGGTGCAAATTTCCTG
>Ga0153943_1000707_pt1 | contig 10115 bp, 6 predicted proteins | sample TSNJ027MetaG_FD_104721 | JGI IMG/M metagenome (GOLD analysis project Ga0153943, IMG submission 104721) | Attine ant fungus gardens microbial communities from New Jersey, USA - TSNJ027 MetaG | ecosystem: Host-associated > Fungi > Mycelium > Unclassified | place: USA: New Jersey, Brendan T. Byrne...
ATCTTCTGCCACAGTAAAATAAGGCGCAGCTTTCTGATCAGGCGGCTGAACCATACCGGCAGCTGCCGCAACCCCCGGGTTGTGCATTTGCCGTCCGTTATCTTCCTGCAAAACCTTATGACCTGCATCAACGCGCTCTTTACCGGCTGCTGCCGATGAATCCCCGGGAAGGGCTTCGCCCCATATCCTTTGAAAAAGATGTTTTCCCCCATTCTTAAGGTTCTGCATCCAGCCTGACAGTGAAAAAATCTCTTCCTGCAGACTCTCCTGCACAGATGCCGGGACCGCAGTATCTGTGCCTGTACTGCTCTTCATTGGGGCGCCGCCTGCTTTAACGCCAACATCATTGTCATGTATGCAGCTTGTAACCTGATGACTTGTATTACGATGCTGTTTATCCAGATTATTAATCTGCATAAGCTTCTATCTTCTCCAAAATTATCCTGCCGCAATCTATCTGATTGGGAATGTTGCCGTTCTGATCACGTACACGCCAAATATCCGGGGTAATCTCATCCACCACATACATTTTACCGCTTTCATCATAACCGATTTCGATCTTGAAATCTATTAAAGTAAGATCAAGCTTTTTAAGTTCTTCCCTTAAAACCTCACCAACCCTGATCAGGATATTCAGACCGCTTTCATACTGGCCCTCTGAAAGAATCTTTTTCATTATACAAAGTCTTTCGCTGATCAGGGGATCTCCCTGTTCATCATCCTTCAGTGTAACCTCCGTATAAGGCGGATCAAAAGGAATCCCTTCCTCCAGGGTAAACCTGCGGCACATACTTCCTGCTGTAAAATAACGGAGTACAAATTCAAGGGGCGGCACAGTCAGCTTGCGTACCTCCATTAATCCCTTCTCCACATCTGCGCCCAGATAATGGGTGGGAATTCCGTTTGCTTCCATCAGCTCCAGGAAGTATTTGGATATCTTCAGACCTGATTCTCCCTTTCCATCCACACTTCCGCCCACCGTATTGGAGCCGGGATCGAATACGCCGTTTTCACCGGTGGCATCATCTTTATAAAAAAGATATACGGCGCCGGTTGCCTCATCAGTCAGTACATTTTTGGTTTTACCTTTGTATAATGTTTTCATCTAAGCTTCTCCCTCTGTTTCCTATTTGCTCGTTAGCTGCTTTACATGTCTGATTATACATCAATGACCGTATGACGGTCAATATTTCTTCTAGTTTTATTCAATCCCTGATTTTTTCTGCAAAACATAAATTTCCCCACACCGGAAGGTGTGGGGATTTCTATAAATACTTGACTTAGGATTTGTTAAATCTTACTGATTTCGGCTATAAATCTCATTAACCATATTTATCATCTGGTTGCACATCAGATTTTCACAGCTGCTTATATAAGCATCCCAATCCGCTTCTATATCATTCTGTCCTGTAATGAACTTTAATGTCCAGCTGTTTACATTATCAATCAGAGGTGTTTTCCACAGCGTCAGCTGTTCCGTTTCATCTTCTGTTCCGGCAACACCGGGATCCAGAGGTTTTATTGTCCTGTATTCGTTACTTCTTCTGAAGTAGTCCTGCAGTACGGGATTATATGCATCGGATACTTGTGCCACTGTACCGCCATAGTAGAATACGCCGCCGGCATAACCAAGCTCGATTCTCATATCCTTCTGGTTATCTGATGTCTGACCGATTGCCAGACCGCCGCAATACCACTGAGGCAGCAGCTGCTTGATTTCCAATCCGGTCTCTGCATCTGTGGTGTACTCATAGGTCTCGCCTTCCACACCCCATTTTGTCAGGTCATATGCTTCATCTGAATAAAATAACCAATCAATAAAGCGTATCATTTTGGTGAACTCTTCTTCACCCAGTTCGGTCAATGCCTTGGATGCAATCATTACACCACTCTCAGTACGTCCATTCTCAGCGGCATAAGATTTATTTCCCATGGGATATACGGTGATGTATACTTCATAGTTGTCTTCACCCAGGGTGTTGTTCATGTTCTCAATATATTCAGCGTAAACGGATTTATTGGAACTGAAGATAACCGTATCGCCGCGGAAAAATTTCTGGGATGCCACTTCATCGGTTTGTGTGAAAGTCTCGGGATCCAGAAGTCTTCCTTCAACAAACTTATTTGCCATGGTAACAAACTCTTTGTAATCATCTGAATTGGAAGCAAAATACCATTCTCCCTTTTCATGGTCAAATGCTTTGCCGTCTGAAACTGCCCAGCCTGAAGGTACGCCATAAGAAGAACCCATTATCTTTAATAAGTTACCGCCGGTGCCGTCACCGCCGCCGCTCCATCTGTCAGACCATATATAGTCGCTCTCTTTGCACATACCTTCTGCAACCATATATGCTTTTACGGTAACCAGAGCGTCATACAGATCCTCCCAGTGCCAGTCTTTCTCCAACACTTCCACGTCCACACCTGCAGCATCAAAAATATCTTTTCGTATCATCAGGGTGTAATCCTGCTCTGCTGCTTCTTTCAGTCCGGGGAGTCTATAGTATTTATCATCAGCTTTACGCATGGTGTCTATGTTCTCGTATAAATCATACTCTTCTATGAAAGCTGTATAATTCGGCATATACTGAGCCCATTCAGACACTGATATGATTGCCCCGCCGTCTACAAATGCACTTTCATCATAGGTTTTGGGAATAATGTATGCGGACTGACCGGCATTAATCATCAATGCCTTCTTGTCATCATAATCCGCACGTGCAATACTGTAATCCTTGAAATCAATCTTAACATTGGTGACTTCCTCAATCTTATTAAAGATTTCCCAGGTATCCTTATAAGGATAACCCTCATGGTCACTCCAGAACATGGTATAAGTAACCGGTACTTCGGAGTAGAAGGTTTCACCATACGTATAATCCAGGGTTTCCTCTTCCGTGGTACTTGCATCTGCACCCGCGTCTGCACTGCTTTGACTTGTATCAGCAGGCTGTGAGTTTGTGCTGGAACTTGGCGTATCGTTCCCGCATGCTGCCATTGATGCAACCATCGCCAGACTTAATAACACACTAACTACTTTCTTCTTCATTAAAAATCCTCCTTTTTTGCTCTTATCAACATTTGTTTGTCATATTTACGGCGGAAGAACACCGCCTTTTATTGGAAATTAAAGAGCAATTTCCAATAAGATTTATTATAGAAACAAAAACACGTTTCTATAATCAGATTTACGGCGGAAGAACACCGCCTTTTATTGGAAATCAAAGAGCAATTTCCAATAAGATTTATTATCAGAAACAAAGAACACGTTCCAATAATCGGATTTATGGCGGAAATTAAAACTATAATACCCGAATCTAATAGGAGTTAAGTGGTAATAATTACATAATTTTACTCTTTTACGCCGCCAAGCATCATTCCTTGTACAAAATATTTCTGTATAAAAGGATAGACACAGATAATCGGCAGAACCATCAGCACCATGGACGTGGAACGTATATTTGCTTTAATCTGGGCAGCGGCGGAATCATTTGCGCCGATCTCACTTGTAGTGGTTGCACCCAGAATAATTTGACGAATGTAGTAAGCCACCGGCCATTTTTCACTGCTGTCCAGATAGAGGAATGCATTAAACCAGTTGCTCCAATAACCTGCTGCATAGAACAGAACCATAGTGGCGATGATCGGTTTGGAAAGAGGTATAACAATCTTTAAAAATACCCCATATTTGGTCAGTCCGTCAATCTCTGCAGCTTCCTCCAGCTCACGGGGCAGACTCATGAAGAAGGACCGCATCAGCAATACATAATAAGTTCCAATCATGCCGGGTAAGATAAAGGCTGCCACGGTGTTGCGAAGACCCAATGAATTCATCAAAACGTAATTGGGGATCATACCGCCGCCAAAATACATGGTGAAGATGATGAAAGGTCCAAAAAATTTGTTCAACCGCAGTGCCGGCTTGGATAAGGGATACGCCAGCATAGCAGAGAACAGCACCGAGAGAATGGTTCCCAATATAGCATACATAATGGTATTGCCGTAGTAACGTACAAACTCACCCTGGGTAACCACGGAAACGTAGGTATTCACATTGAACCCTATGGGAAAAAAGGTAACCAATCCCTGATAAATAGCCGCCTCAGAAGAGAATGACTGCGCTACCAGATATAGAAAAGGATAAAAAGTTATCGCGGAAATCAATAACATAAAAATAGTGTTGCACACGGAGAATATTTTATATCCTGTCGACTCCTTTACCTTTGGAGCCGAATTCATCAGTTCTGCTTTTGCTCCTATTACTTTACTTGCCATTTTCATCCCTCCTGCTTATTACCACAAACCGCTATCGGATACTTTTTTGGATATTACATTTGCCAGGGTCAGAAGTACCAAATTGATTAACCCTTCAAACAATCCAACTGCCGTAGCGTAACTGTAGTTGCCTGAGCCTACACCCATTCTATATACATAAGTGGAGACGATATCTGCGGATTCATAAATCATAGAGTTGTATAACAGGAATACTTTTTCAAAAGCACCGCCTGAACCTACCAGGCCACCGATATCCAGAATCAAAAGTGTCGTGATAGTCGGAAGAATGCTGGGCAGGGTAATATGCCACACTCTCTTGAAGTGGTTGGCTCCGTCAATCTGTGCCGCTTCATACAGACTGGGACTGATACCGGACATGGCTGCCAGATAGAGAATGGTCCCCCATCCAAGCGCCTGCCAGACACCGGAGACTACGAATATCGTAGGAAACCATTCCGGTAAGGCAATAAAGGAAATCGCATCCTTACCCAATGATGTCAACAGCGCATTAATGGGACCATTTATGGATAGGAGTTCTTTTATCATACCTGCCACAACTACCATTGAAATAAAATGAGGCAGATAAGATACGGTCTGTACAAACTTCTTCCATGGCATCCATTTTATTTCATTCAGCAAAAGCGCAAAAATAAGAGTTGCCGGGAATCGGACCAACAGGTAGGAGATATTCAATGTCAGGGTATTCTTAAACGCCCTCCAGAAACTCTGGTCACTCATGAATTGATTAAAGTACTTCAGACCGCTCCACTCATCTCCAAAAATACTACTCCCGGCCCGATAACGGCGAAACCCGATTATGTTACCAAACATAGGAATATAGCGGAAGATTATGTAGTATAGTACCGGAATCAGCAGAAACGAGTACATTCGCCAGTTTCTCCTGACATGTCGCAGTAAAGGTTCCTGAAAACCTTTCACCGCAGGGGCAGCATCCTTTTTTTTCATAAAATCCTGTTCCTCCCTCCAATTTCACTATTTATTTATGGTTATTTAATTATACTTTTATTATATCCTTCTATATAAATTAGCGCCTACCACATTTTGCTTTTTCTGTTTTCACTTATTGCTGACTTTTAAAATTTTCTGTTTTTTTTCATCATAATGACGTTTTATTATCTCTGTATAAAAATAATGCATAAATATTTTACTTGGTTGCTCAAAATGATTATGTACTGATTGTACATTTTACCCATGAATTATTTGGTTAAAAACACAATGATTGTATAATTGAATTATCCGTCAGATGATGATATACTATCCCAAAGCAAACAGATGTTCACAGGTCAGTTCGTTTATCACAGCGTATAACGGGAAAGAGGTAATCATGCTATTCAGCAGTGGTGCAAGGGCAGAAAAAGGAAGCGGCAAATACAGCTTTATCAGTAATTTGGTATATCATTATAAAAACATGCTGCAATGGGAGCCTAAGTTATTTATTATTGGAATATTAATGCTGGTTCCATGGACATTGGCCAGTATCCTGGGAGACATTCTTCCGTCGGCAGCGGTAAGGGGACTGGAAGAAAAATGGGAACTCAGGTCTTATATTGGGATTCTGCTGTTATTGATTCTTGCCATGTGGTTATGTAATATGCTGGCAGGCATGGCTGAATCCTACTGTTATAACGGAAGTAATCTTTACAGATTGCATTACTCCAGGCCATATATACAGAAGAAAATGCGGCTGGACTACGATATATTGGAGAAGAAAGATTTCCAGACCCATTCCAATGCTGCTTATACGGCAATCTATCAGGGAAGGGGCATTGATGACGCTGCCTGGCGTCTGCCCAGGTTCCTGACATACATGGGTACTGCAGCAGTATATGGGATTATGCTGGCAAGAGCCAGTATCTGGATTCTGGTGCTGGCTCTGGTCTGTGGTTTCGTCCAGATACAGATACTGAAATATGCCAGATTGAAGCACGGAGAGTCCCATCCTGTTTTATCTGATTTATCAAGGAAAATGTCATATATGACCAGCCAGTCCATGGAACCTGCCGCTGGCAAGGATATACGGATTTATCATATGTCCGGATGGCTGATGAAGAAGTATGAAGACACGCTGAATGCCATGAATAAGGAATATTATAAAGTTCATAATTGGTATTTTGTAAGGGGCTTATCCGATGCGGGGCTGGATTTGCTTCGGAATGGTCTGGTATATGGATATTTGATTTATATGGTTACTGCAGGAACGCTGACACTCTCGGAGTTTGTTCTGTATTTTGGTTTTGCAAACAGCTTTGGCCAGCGGCTTTTTACGGCTATGAGAGAGGCTCTCTATTTTGGGATCATCAGCAATACCTTCAGCAGCATCCGGGAATATTTTGATACCCGGGAAAACCGCAATGAAGGCAGCCGGACTGCTGAAGATGTCATGGAAGGAATCAGGTGCGCACCGGTTACGCTGGAGCTTAAAAACGTAAGCTATACCTATCCGGGGCAGGATAATCCTGTCATATCCCATATGAACCTTAAGATAACAGCCGGGGAAAAGCTGGCTTTAATCGGTTTGAATGGTGCAGGCAAGACCACTCTGGTAAAGCTTATATGCGGTTTTTATACGCCTACGGAAGGCGAGATCTTGATGAATGACATACCAATTGAGAATTTTGAACGGAGTCAGTATTACAGTCTGATATCGGTATTGTTCCAGGATTATACTATATTGCCGCTTACCCTGGACGAGAATATTGCATCGGTTCCGAAAGAAGAAATTGATACAGCAAAACTGAAGGAATGCCTGGAACGATCAGGATTTATAGAACGCTATGAGCGGCTTCCCCAGAAGGGAGACAGTCTGTTGGTGAAAGAAATCCACGATAAGGCGGTGGATTTTTCCGGCGGTGAAAAACAGCGCCTGCTGTTTGCCAGGACATTATATAAAGAAGCTCCTCTGCTTATTCTGGACGAGCCAACCGCAGCACTGGATCCCATTGCAGAGAATGAAGTCTATCTAAAATATAGTGAGGCAACAAAAGGAAAAACATCCATATATATATCCCACAGACTTTCCAGTACCAGATTCTGTGACAGGATCGTATTACTGGAAAACGGTCAGATCGTAGAGACCGGTACCCATGGATCATTAATAGAGAAGCAGGGGAAATATGCACATCTGTTTGAAATGCAGAGTCAGTATTATAAGGAACAGGAAAAAGAGAGAATAAGGCATCAGATTATGGAAGGGCAGGTGTAAGGATTGAGCAGACAGAATAAAAAGGCTGTAAACGAAGTTTCTGATTTTGTGATTTTAAAGAGGCTGTTTACCTTGTTTGCCAGACATAACAAGTCAACAATAGTGTCATGTATTCTTATGGCTTTTGTAGACGGCACCAGACCTTATGTTCCTATTGTTATGTCAGGAGTCCTGATTGACGGCTTGGCATCCGGAGCAGGATTTACCTTGATGCTTCAATATCTGCTGCTTGGTCTGGGCGTAACTTTTGCACTTCACCTGCTCTCTGCTTATCTGCGTGAATATTTTAACGCCAGGGTGGAGAACTGTATGGAGCGGCAGAACCGTGATATGAATGAGCAGAGCATGGCGATTGATTTTGAGCATCTGGAGAATCCAAAGATCCAGGAGAAAAAACGGAAGCAGGAGCAGGTTGTAAATGTCCGCGGCGGTATCTACTGGATGATCATCTGGCCTCTTGACAGAGGACTGACAGGGCTGATCAGCGTCATAACGGCCGCATTTGTGGCTGTACCTCTGTTCCTGGGTGATATAGAAACGAAGGGATATGGGTTTATAGGTTCCAACTGGCTGACTGTCCTGATGTTTGCCATATTGGCTGTCTGTATTTATGCAAGCTATAAGTCTAACCGGATGAATAATATCTCCATCAGGCAAAGCTTCGAAGAATATTCAAAATGTAACAGGGTAAGTAATTATTTCCTGCACAATATCTTATTCGGAAGTGAAACGGCGAAGGATTTACGGATTTTTAAACAGGAAGGCCTGATCGAAGAGGGCGTGTGCGACGGGGAATCACAATCCAGGAAAAGCCTTAAGAAAATAAGGAGCCTGTCAATGCAGCAGAATTGTCTTGAACGGACGCTTTCCAATGTCTGCGGCGGCAGTATCTATATTTATGCAGTATTAAAAGCATATATGGGGCTTATCAGTATCGGCAGTATAGTTCGCTATGCCAGCAGCATTATCAAGTGTGTGGATGGATTTGTGGAAGTGTTGTTCGCATTGTCCCACTGGCGGGAAGCGGCAGATTACGGCAGGGATTACCTTGATTATGTGGAATTTGACAGCGGGATGGAAGAGAAGCGTTCCATGGAGGAGGGATATTCCAGAGAAGAAACGCATTCCGTGAAAGAGAAACATTCCGTAGAAAAAGGTACATTATCGGTTGAGATAAGTAAGGATAACCGCTTCCTGATAGAATTCGACCATGTTTCCTTTCAATATCCGGGAAGTGATCAATATGTCATCAGGGACTTAAATCTGAAGCTGGATATCGGGGAACGTATGGCAATCGTCGGCAGAAACGGTTCCGGCAAGACCACATTTATCAAGCTGCTGTGCAGACTATATGACGTAACAGAGGGCATGATAAAGCTGAATGGTGTTGATATCCGTAAGTATGACTATGAAGAATATCTGAAACTATTTTCCGTGGTATTTCAGGATTATCGGATGTTTTCATTGAAGGTAGGGGAGAACATTGCTGCTTCTGAAGAAGTGGATCAGAAGCGGGCTATGGAGTCACTCACAAAAGCCGGTTTAGGGGAACGGATTTCCAGGATGCCGGATGGATTGGAAACATATATCGGTAAAGAGTTTGATGAAAATGGCGTTAATGTGTCCGGAGGTGAGCGTCAGAAAATGGCTATAGCCAGAGCGATCTATAAAAATGCGCCTTTTGTTATTATGGATGAACCTACCGCTGCATTGGATCCGGTTTCAGAATGCGATGTGTATGCAGGTTTTGATAAAATGGTAGGCCAAAAAACAGCCATTTATATTTCCCACCGACTTGCATCCTGCCGGTTTTGTAATGATATTCTGGTGTTTGACGAGGGGAATGTCCTCCAGCGGGGTAATCATGATATGTTGGTTCAGGAAACCGGGCTTTACCAGAAATTATGGAATGCGCAGGCACAGTATTATCAATAATTGTGACATACTACTTAGGATTATCCTGATTATTGGTTGAGCTTTTATTTCACAGTAATCCCTATACTACATGGGAAATGTATGAATTGGAAAAAATTATTGACTTAATTTTTATTTTTATGTACAGTAATAATATAGGGTAGAGATACTCATAAGTTTTATGTTTCAAAAAAGCGGTGTACCCTACCATAAGTGGGAGCTAAAAAAGCGGTGTACCCTACCACGAGTGGGAGCTAAAGAAGCGGTGTACCCTACCATGAGTGGGAGCTAAAGAAGCGGTGTACCCTATCATGAGTGGGAGCTAAAAAAGGATTGAGTTTATACTCAATCTTTTTTATTAATTGAATTTCTTTTTATCAGCAAGCGCTTCCATACAAAAAAGCGTGCACTTTCTGTAAAATGCACGCTTTTCTTTCTCTTACTTTATCTACTTATCAAACTGGAAATAATGTAAATCAAAACTGCTGCCTGGCAGAAACACAAATTCCACCTTTCCGCTTCCCTGCAGCTTCTCCATCTCAAAACACTGTTCCTGATAGTTTACCGCTCCCAAACCGGAGTCAATAATCCCGACATTGCTATCTGTACTACCCTTAAACTCCACTATATGGTTTAGTGTCTCCCCCGAATGTCCGGTAAAATGTATGTGAATTGTATTTACCGGCAGGCTGGTTCTCCCACA
>Ga0153943_1000715_pt1 | contig 10065 bp, 10 predicted proteins | sample TSNJ027MetaG_FD_104721 | JGI IMG/M metagenome (GOLD analysis project Ga0153943, IMG submission 104721) | Attine ant fungus gardens microbial communities from New Jersey, USA - TSNJ027 MetaG | ecosystem: Host-associated > Fungi > Mycelium > Unclassified | place: USA: New Jersey, Brendan T. Byrne...
ATACTGGTAAACCATCTCAACAAGTTCATTCACATCCGGCAGCCCTATCGTCACCGCCTCCTCAGAACGGCACCAGGCGACAAACTGGCCCGGTGATGGCATGAAGGGTTTTTCCTGCTTGCGAGCAACCCGCATCCCGGCGTTAATCTGCTCTACCGTGGTGATGCCGTTCTCCTTGAACGCCAGGAGCCACTGGCGACGCATCTCGTTGAGGTCTTCCGCTGATTTGTTGGCCAGCGCCGGGAATACCGCGAGCAGCTGGCGAAACAGTTCGTTGAATACCTCAGCCGTCTTTGTCGCCTGATGTGCAAAGCTCTGCGCATCGTGCATTTCAGGCATGCCGGCGGCGATACGTTGGAAGTTCTTCCGATCGAAGTTATGCATGCTTTCTGCGATAGATTTCATTCGAGTACCCCGTCGATCCAGTCGGTATTGTCCAGTGCACTGACGCCTGATGTGGTTTTTGATGGGCCAGGGCTGCGCAGGCGCTTAGTTGTCAGTTGATCCCACTGCTTGCGTAGTTTTGAAGGGCTGAGAATGTTTTTTTGCCAGAAATCGTCTTCATTGGCCCACTTGAACAGTTCGCAGATTTCGTAATGGCTGCGTTTGTCCTGCATGCGCATCAGACGGATGGTATTTGCCCATTCAACCCAGTTCGGTTCTGAGAGTGAGGCATTCACGGTGAGGGCTTTATCGAAAATCCATCGCGCGGCTTTGAGGTCGTCAGCTGTTCCCCAGGATTTTCCCGCAGGGGTATAAATCCCATCGGCCGCTTCTGGATGACGAGAGAGAAACTTCAAAGTTTCCTCGTTTCGGGATTCTTTAGAATTCCGAGACGAAGAAGATCTTTTACTATTGTTCTTGTTCTTGTTCTTGTATTGGGTGTCTCCCGTTTCCGGGAAAGGTTTTCCCGTTTTCGGTAACACTTTTCCCGATTCCGGGAAGAGTTTTCCCGTTTTCGGTTTGTCTAAAATCCACTCAGATAGCTCAGTATTTATACCGACAATTTTCATCACTCCCTGCTTATGAGCGAAGATAATTTTCCGCTCCGCGAGAGATTTGATTGTGTCGGAAATATGCGACTCTCCGAGGTCTGTCAGCTCAGCAATCACCGTGTTTGTCACTCGGTCCTGCTTCTTGTTCCATCCATAGGTAAGCCAGATTACAGCCTCAAGACACTGCCACTCACGACCAGACATCCGCAGACGCGGCTTGAGCTTCTGTATCTCGTTTGCGATCTTGGTATACCCGTTAGCCAGGTCGGCCATTTGACCTCCCGAACGCTCGGTTTTAATCGGAAAATTGATAACTTCAGCGGTATTTGACATACTCACTCCGTGAACTAAGAGCCCTTTTTTCACACCCCGAAGACCGGCTGTGTTCGAGCACAACGGTCTTCACCCTTTCAGAACAACCCAGCCTGATTGCTGCCCTTTCGCACGGTGCGCTTTGCTTCCCGTCGCTCAGCTGCGCTGGTCTGCTTCTCAGCCCATAACTTTGCGTGTCGCATAACATCGTCAAACATTCCCCCTTTTCGGCTTGCCTATGACATCCGTTTGTACATATCGACCGCCTGGTCTGCCCCCCCCTGAGCCACTGCTTGCGTGAAGCCCTGGCGAAGAAGTTCCTCGCGTACGTTCTTCTCAATGAACTCGATGTGATTCATGGATACCCCGCTTACATCACGCCAAGCATTGAGCTCACGATTGTCATCAGCGCTCCTGTCTGCTCAGGCATTAGCCTGAACAGCGAAGCTATCCCCTCGCTTACCTCCTTCAATTTCTGGTGCTCTGGCGCGTTCAGCATCACAGCCTGCTTTGCTTCGGCGCACTCCTTAATTGCTGAAGACAGGCGCGACAAAACATCGTCATGGGGAACCAGCCGGTTGCGGTATTCCAGCGGGAGAACGGCCATGATTGCTGGCGAAAGAAGACGCACATACTCGCGGTATTTATCCGACTCGACCTGGTTATCCAGATAGCGGAATAATTTCTGCCGGGCACGGCTGAGGTCTTCGGGAAATTCGATCCCGTCACCGCCCTGCTGGCGCCACTCCTCGATGATGTATGCGGACACTACATCCTGACCTTCAGCTGCAGCCCAGGCGCGAACGGCAGAACGAATGCCGTCATGATCCGCTACTCTCAACTGATTTCGCTTTATCAGAGCGCCGGTGTTGAATCCGGTATTTTGTTGAAAGGAAAGTGTTTGCATGGTCATCCCGCCAGATTTTGTGAAGACAAACCGTCGTTTGGATTTGGGTAAAGGTCTGGGCGAAGTTCATGCGGAGTTACGCCTGTCACATGAAAGATCTGGAAAACTCTAGACTGAGGAACTGCTCCACCGTGGCGGTGCTTCCAATGGCTAATCGTCATGGATGAAACATCCAGTTTTTCTGCTAGCTTCGTTGCATCACCAGCAATTTGTATGGCTTTTTCTAATGCGTTCATAAACCACTCCGTTAAAGTTACATGGCAAATTAAACATTATGTTTATTTTAAAGTCAACTTTATGAATGTTGAGGTGGTAAACATTTAGTTTAAAATCGTGATATATGAGAAAAAATACGCACCAGTCCAACAACCCACAGGTACAAAGACTCAATGAAATAATTGAGATAAAGCGCATATCTAAAGCAGATATAGCGAGGATCTGTGGTGTAAGTTCGCAATCGGTTAACAACTGGTTTGTGCGGGGAGCGATAGGAAAGAGCTCTGCCATAAAGCTTGCTGATGCCCTTGGCGTCAGCCTTGAGTGGGTTTTAGGTCAGGATGTTGATGCAAATGATGGTTTACGTCCTGACGAGAAACGGTTGCTGGAGCTCTACAACCAATTGCCGAACGAGGAAGAACAACAGAACATGCTGCGGATCGTGTCACTACGCCTGAAAGAGCTCGACGAATTATACGCGAAGTACATGGGGCGGCGGATTAAGGGTGATACGGAGTAACTAATATATACAAAGAAGATCTGTAGTAACCAATAAAAACTATAAATCTATCAATGCCTAATTGGTTATAAGGTTTAACGTTGACTATACCAACTATCTCTCTGTGGAATGAGATGGGGGTAATCCCCCCTATGGATGAGGCAGACCCTACTAGCCATGCGCGCTCGCCATACAAAATGGATATAGTGCGTTTTGTAAGTATGTTTGCGCTTAGCCCAGCAAGAATGAAGATACTCAAAGGATTTCTTGATTTTCGTATGTCGTTAAGCCAAGCGGGGTTAGTTGAGGGTTTTCAGTGGGTAGATGGCAGCTTCACAGAAAACATTGAGCTAATTGAGAGAAGACCTCCAAATGACGTTGATGTGGTTACTTTTTTTCAATTCAGCGCTGGTGATGATGATGCGACGGTAATTGGTAGAAATCCTGAACTGTTTAACCATGATCTTGTTAAAACTAAGTATTTAGTTGATTCGTACTATCAGGGGCTTAATGCTCCAAGCCATGAGCTTGTTGAAATGACTGTATATTGGTACAGTATGTGGGCTCATAAACGTGACTTGTCATGGAAAGGTTTTATTCAAATCCCATTGAACCCACAGCTTGATGTTGTGGCAATGACTATACTTAATTCTGCCACTACTGGGGAGGCAAACAATGAATCGTAATGATTATGTTTTCGCTCTCAGTGAACGCGAGCAAATAAGTAACTTATTAAAAAACATGCCAATCGGTCAGTCCATTAGCAGGAAAAGCTTAGAAGATCGATTAAAAAATGTTGAAAGAATAATTTCTCAAGCTGACATTCGAGAGCATGAACCGACGCATGCGGTATTAACCTTTAGAGGTCCTACAGTCATTGGTACTCACGGGATTTCAGCAGTGTTTGGGTCGAAAGCTGTATCCTGTTTTAATGACGCCATTGCCTATGTGGCAAGTGCCTTTAACGGCCCTCTACCAGCATCAGGAAGGATACCAAATATTGAAAATAACCACCTAATGATCACAGCATCAGCAAGGGGTTCTTTTGGGTTTGTACTTGAAGAGTTCCGACCTGATGCGCCACTTACATTCGATGAAGAAACACCAGTCTCTAAAGCTATTGATAAGACAAGAAAAATATTGCAGGCCAGCTTAGATAATGATGATGAAGAGCTTTCCGACGCTTTAGAAAATTTAGATTTTCGTGCAATAGAAAAAATCCGTAGTTTCATACATTATCTATATGAAAACAAAACCGTTTTTACTTTAAAAAACAATGACTTCAATATTGTTTTTAGAGAGCCAAAGCAACTCGAAGTTGTCTACAATCAACTGAGTAGCGATAACATTAAGCAGGAAAAGATTGTTGAAACAGTAATATTTTTGGGCACTCTTCCTAACAAACGCCAGTGTGAGTTTATTGTGCTGGGTAACACCGAAATTAAGACAGCAAGTATCGATAAAGCAGTTGATGATCCTGGTATCATTAACAAACATTTAGGTGTTACTGCTTCTGCGGTATTTGTTAGAAAAACCGTTGGTAATGGGAGACCTAGATATACATTAGTGTCTCAACCAGAGTGGAAATCTGGCTCTAACATTTAGAATACTAGCCCGGCCACAGCGCCGGGTTTTTTATGACCCCTTCTCTATGACGTTCCCAGCTTCCCTATGTTGTTCGACTAAGTGCCCATCCACTACTAGATCCGCCACAGCTAGTTCAAACGCATTGAATTTTAGCCCCGCCTTATCCTCATCGTATTCCATGCCCGCCCCTATCTGATGGTTGTATAGCCGCTCGCAGCTTTAAAAAGATGCAGCAAAGGCCTGCACACCAAAAAAAATAAACTTTTTGTTTATTTTTATAAACTCATTTTGTTGACAATATAATAAACAAAGTGTTTAATTATCCTATAGCAACAAACCACTCAGGCAGGATGCCCACGAAGTAGCGGCCCGGCGCATACGAAGACCGGGATGAGGTGGAGATATCAACGCGCAGTAGGTTCTAACGTTCCGCTGGCCGGCGATAAGGCAGAGGTTGAAATGAGTAAGCAAGGCATCAGAGCCCTGGTCATTTCGGCAGTTATAGGGTTCATCTTCTGGGTTTTATTCATCATATGCATCGCGGGGGTTATCTATGGTTAATCCAGTTCCAAACAGCGGTCGCGCAATACCAATGCGTAATCCGCGCACCGGCGCGCCCTGGTCTGTTTCATACGACCATGTTCGCAAAACCTATTTCCATGAACCGCAGGGAAATCTGCGCTTTATCCGTCAGCCCTTTTACTCAAGGGAGCTTGCGCCCTATCTCGTTCCGGCAGGTACCCACTGATGAGCACAATGTTCGCTCTGGTGATAACCGTCGGCATGCTTATTGGCGGTAATCAGGATGTTTTGCTGGGTGTATATGACAGCGAGAAAGAATGCCAGGAAGCCGCAGTTGAGCAAGGTGTAAAAGGCGAATGCCTTCCTTTGAAAGGCGTTCTTGCTGAACATCCCGCCGGGTTCACCGCGCAGATGTAGGAGGCGTTATTCAGAAACGATGTGCGTATTGCCGCAAGGCACTGGAGGAAGGAAAAGTTGTGAAGATGACCATTCTCATCATTCATGGCACGCAGTTAGTACCATGTGAAAGAACGTATTGCTCGAAACGTTGTGGCGAATACGACGCCATGGCCAACGAGGCCTAACGTAAAACCCGCCGAAGCGGGCTGTACGTCCGGTGCCACCGACCAAAGTTACACCGGAAATTACCAAAACCAATGAACACCCAATGGGCGCTATCAATGGCCCGGGGATTCTAACACCCAAAATTGAGGCTATCACATGGAATATTTTTATCTGATAAAGGCAACTCAAAAATCGGGTAAAGCCGATGCCATTATCTGGCGTTCCGCAAAATCTGAAGCTCGCGCGCAGCTGCAGTTAGACGTTGATCTGGAAGATGCAGAAATCGAAACCGGGCGCGGCAAAGACTACCTGAAACCAATTCGGACCGATTTCCCGGTATTTAATGACCTTCCCGCTGAAGGTGTTCTGGATTTTGAATGGTGCAAGCGCTATCAGCTCGGCGACGACCAGCGCACCTGGCAGGTTATCCAGGGGGCTGTTGCTGATTTAACTACCGTTGTTGAAGATGAGATCGTTAATGGTGATTCAGACGAAAACGATTCTGATGCTTCCGACGCTGCGGTTTCAGACGATGAAAACTCCCTCTACAACCTCGCAGAAATGCCCTTCCGCATTCAGCTGCTGGCACAGTACATGGCAGAAGAAGGCCACGTTTACCATATCAGCATCCCGAATCGCGGCCGCCTTTCCGCCATGGAAATGGATACAGATAATTCGGCAGTTCAGGATCTCATTCTTGCTGCTGAAAGTATTCCTGAAATAAAGAAATACGATATGCCAGCTTTGTGGAAATTTACGAGCGCGAATAAAAAGGTCTTCCCTGAAGGGAAGCGCCACGAACTTGGCAAGCGTATTCAGTTTGCGAAATTGTGGTTCGAAACCAATGCTATCGATCGCGGCATCCTTACCAGGGAATGGTCAGTTGGCAATCAGATTTCAGCAGTTCCCCATGCTGACCCTCACGCTACACCCGAACGCTATAAACGCGCCGTAACGCAGAATATCGCGAATCTGGCTATTGAGATCGCTATTGCCCAACTGTACCCGGATGCAGAGCCGGGAAAAATCAGCCGCCCTCAACTCATCGGCGCCAAAGACCTGGTAGACAAGAAAGAGGGTGTCCATGTTAAGGCGCTCAAAATTCTGAGCAAAACTACAGATATTCTCGATTATGACGCAAATAGCATTTTCGGCGTTACCCGTGCCATTAAATGGAATGGCGAAGAAAGCACGTCAGAACTGCGGGCAACGGTTCGTAACTGGCTCGCGGCTAATGGCATTTATGAAAACGGCGAGCGCTCAAAAGGCTATCCGGAGTGGGAAGAGGATCCGCGCGCGGGCCGTCAATCAAATGTCGTTGAACAACCTCACGAAGATCCGACAGAAACCAAAAAACCTGAAATTGCCAAAGTCAGCGCTGGCATGTACTCCATTGAAGGCCTTATGGCCACTCCTGCCCCAAAGAGAGACAACGAAGAGGCCACCAGCGATGTGCAGATGGAAGAGACTCAGCAGGTCAAAGACGAAGCTGATAATCCGGTACCGGCAGGCGAAAACGCTGATGCAGATGCTGAAAAAGCAGATGTCGTAAACGCACGCAAAATTTTAACTGAGCGCTGTCCTGACCTGGCAGCTGCGGTTCTGCAGGACCAGGAACCAACAATCACGCCTGAAGATTCCGCCGAAGAACCAGACCAGGAACTTACAGCGACAGTATGGCCAGAATACTTCGAGCCTGGCCGATATGAAGGTGTACCGAACGAGGTTTATCACGCCGCCAACGGCATCAGCTCCACGATGGTTAAAGATGCCCGGATATCGCTGATGTATTTCGAAGCGCGCCATGTCTCAAAAACTATCAATAAGGAACGCTCGCCGGTTCTGGATATGGGTAACCTGGTGCATGCGCTGGCACTGCAGCCGGAAGACATGGATAAAGAGTTCAGCGTCGAGCCCGAAATCCCGGAAGGTGCATTCACCACCACCGCTACGATCCGCGCCTTTATCGACGAGCACAACGCCAGCCTGCCGCCGCTGTTGAGCGCGGACGATATCAAAGCATTACTGGATGCACATAACGCCACCCTGCCCGCGCCGTTCCCGCTTGGGGTATCCGTTGACGAATCCTATGCGTCATATGAGCAACTCCCGGAAGAGTTCCAGCGCATCGAGAATGGGACTAAGCATACCGCCACGGCGATGAAAGCCTGCATCAAAGAATACAACGCCACCCTGCCCGCGCCGGTTAAAACCAGCGGCAGCCGCGACGTATTGCTGGAACAACTGGCAATCATTAACCCTGACCTGGTCGCACAGGAAGCCCAGAAGCCGCAACCACTGAAAGTCTCCGGTACCAAAACGGATCTCATTCAGGTTTTGAAATCGGTTAAGCCGGATGCCGTGTTTGCCGACGAACTGCTGGATGCCTGGCGCGAGAACCCGGAAGGAAAAGTGCTGGTTACCCGTCAGCAGCTAAGCACTGCGCTGGCCATTCAGAAAGCACTCCTGAGTCACCCGACCGCCGGCAAGCTACTGACCCACCCGAGCCGCGCTGTCGAGGTGAGCTATTTCGGTATTGATGAAGAAACCGGGCTGGAAATCCGCGTGCGTCCCGATCTTGAAATCGACATGGGAGGCCTGCGCATTGGTGCCGACCTGAAAACCATCAGCATGTGGAGCGTCAAGCAGGAAGGCCTGCGCGCCAAATTGCACCGGGAAATCATCGAGCGCGATTACCACCTGAGCGCGGCTATGTACTGCGAAACCGCAGCCCTTGACCAGTTCTTCTGGATATTCGTTAACAAAGACGAGAACTACCACTGGATCGCCATCATCGAGGCATCCGAAGAACTACTGGAACTCGGCATGCTGGAATACCGCAAAGCTATGCGCGCCATTGCGAACGGTTTTGACACTGGCGAATGGCCGGCGCCAATCACTGAGGATTACGCCGAAGAACTCAACGATTTTGATGTGCGCCGTCTCGAAGCGCTGCGCGTACAGGCATAAGGGGATATGACGATGGAAAACACCAATATTGTTACCACTGAGCAACAGGCTCCAAATACCATTTCTGCCAGTAACGCCATCTTCAACGTGCAGGCGCTCGGCCAGCTTACGGCATTTGCAAACCTGATGGCAGATTCTCAGGTGACGGTACCTGCACATCTTGCGGGTAAACCAGCCGATTGCATGGCGATCGTTATGCAGGCGATGCAATGGGGCATGAATCCCTACGCAGTAGCGCAAAAAACACATCTGGTAAACGGTGTTCTCGGATATGAAGCCCAGCTTATAAACGCGGTAATCGCCAGTTCCAGCGCTATTAAAGGTCGATTCCATTACCGTTACGGTGGCGACTGGGAGCGCTGCACCAGGACTCAAGAGGTCACCCGGGAAAAGCACGGCAAAAACGGGAAATACAATGTCACGGAGCGTGTACGAGGATGGACAGATGAGGACGAAATTGGGTTATTCGTCCAGGTTGGCGCGATTCTGCGCGGTGAATCAGAAATCACCTGGGGGGAGTCACTTTATCTCTCTGGAGTCGTCACACGTAATTCTCCTTTGTGGGTTTCTAACCCGAAACAGCAAATCGCTTATCTGGGCGTCAAATACTGGGCGCGGCTGTATTGCCCGGAAGTCATCCTGGGTGTTTACAGCCCGGATGAGGTTGAACAAAGGACCGAGCGAGAAATAAACCCGGCGCCGGCGCAAAGAATGTCTGTGGCAGAGATCACCAACGGAACAGACATCACCACCAGCGCGCAGGATTCAGCTCTCAATATTGATTCCCTGGCAGATGATTTCCGTGACCGCATTGAGCGCGCCGAATCGGTCGATGCAGCAAAAGCCATCAGGGCGGATCTGGATAAAGAGAAAGCAGTGTTGGGCACTGTTCTTTTCACCGAACTGAAAGGTAAAGCAGTGCAGCGCTACTTCATGGTTGATGCCAAAAACAAAGTTGAGGCTGCCATAAATTCACTTCCTAACCCGGGAGATCCGGAAGCCGAAGCATTATTCGCGAAGGCAGAAAGCACCCTGACCTCATCGCGCCGACACCTCGGTGATGAACTGTATGACCAGTTTCGTATCACCCTGGACGACATGAAACCGGAATACCTGGGCTAAGGGAGGCGGGAGGGTTCGCCCTCCCGGTAACGAGATGACGAAAATTACTGAACGCGGAATGATTTTTAACGGGGAAATGGTGTGCGCCATTCTCGACGGTAGGAAGAAGCAGACGCGGCGCCCGGTAAAGTTTCCAGTTTTAGATAAAAACCTTGGGTGCGAGTTGTCTGGCAATGAACTGGCCGGGGAGCTGTCGGCAGGCAACTATCTGAACAGCGCATTTGGTAAACCAAGCGATCGAGTTTGGGTGCGCGAGACGTGGGGAGTCGTCAGTCACGAACTTGATGAGGATGGTCGAATCCAACCATGGACGCCAAACCGACCGGCTACAGCCATTCACGAAATGCCGTTTGGCAATGGCTATTACTCTG
>Ga0153943_1000725_pt1 | contig 10024 bp, 10 predicted proteins | sample TSNJ027MetaG_FD_104721 | JGI IMG/M metagenome (GOLD analysis project Ga0153943, IMG submission 104721) | Attine ant fungus gardens microbial communities from New Jersey, USA - TSNJ027 MetaG | ecosystem: Host-associated > Fungi > Mycelium > Unclassified | place: USA: New Jersey, Brendan T. Byrne...
TACAATCACTTTGTACCAGGACGAGATTGATGCTGCGTATACAGCGTTGGAAGTTGAAGTCGGCGAGGGAACGGTCACGGGCATTGAGACTCCTGAGCAAATACACCTATACGTGAGAGATGTCTTGAATAAAGTTGCAAAGAGGCCCATAGAGGACTCTGACGACTTTTTTGAGAGCGGTGAGTTCACCTCTTTTTTTTGTGACGATGGTGGTCGTCCGTCCTCATGTAGCTGATAGGTTTGGACTCACTTCATGCTGTGCAAATCCGTAGCGATATCAAGCCTCTGTTCGCTAAATTCGCCAAGGACCAAGAACTCGGGCATAACGTGGCCTATGAACATCCTACGATTTCTCAACTCGCTGGGTACCTCGTCGCATGTTCCAAAGGCGAAGTCATCAAGAACAATGATTCGGCTGCCATGATCTCGCGCATCGAAGCTTGTGTTGATCGATGGACTGCAACCCTCCCTGAACGCCCAGTGTCAGTGGCCGCTGTCCCAGAGAAGAAGGTACTCGCCATCACAGGAGGTACTGGAAGTCTTGGTGTTCATTTATTGAGAAATCTGTTGGAAAGGGATGATGTCGTGAAAGTGTATTGTCTCCATCGCGGTCCATCGAATGTGGCTATGCAAAAGCAAACACAGTTGTTCCGAGACCGGTCTTTACCCGTCGAGCTCCTCATAAACTCGCCGAAAGTGGTGTTTGTGCAAGTTGATCTTTCCCAGTCTGATCTTGGGTTGTCGAGCGAGAAATATGACGAGGTTCAGTTTCAACCTTTTTTTTCAAACGCTTGGACTGACTGGTATTGTCGCTCATGGGCGCGTTAGCTTCGCGGCAGTTTGACTCATATCATTCATACCGCATGGGAGCTCAATTTCAACTGGGGCCTGGAGCGTTTTGAGAAGGTTCATATTGCGGGTACTCGGAACCTTATTAACTTGTCCTGCGCATCGACACTACCGGCCTCACCTCGGGTCGTCTTCATATCCTCCATCGGTGTCGTGTCGAGGTATGACCCCGAGACACCTGTACCTGAAGAGCCTCTCCCCGATCCGACGTTGATCGGGCCAGGAGGGTACGGTGAAGCCAAATATGTATGTGAACGAGTGTTAGATGAAGCTGCGAGAAAGTCGGACGTTCCTGTTACCGTCATTAGATCTGGACAAATTGCAGGGTCGTCGGTAGATGGTTATTGGGCGCCGACAGAGTATATGCCTACGATGTTCAAGTCGAGCAAGATTTTGGGAAAAGTGCCTGATAAACTACCGGTTAGGGGTTTTTCCCTTGTCTACTTTTTCTGTCATAAACTTACCGATCATGTAGGACACGCGCTGGTTGCCTGCTGATTACTGTGGCAAAGCCGTGATGGAACTCGCTTTGCAACAAGATGATGAAGGCCTTGTCCACTATTACCATCTCGAGAATCCTACGACGACGCTGTGGAGTACGATCGCTTCACTCTTTATCCAAGTTTGTTCGATGGAGATGGAACGAGTCGATACCGAGGCGTGGTTGAGGGCTGTCGAAGAACGGGCCGCCAGGAACATGAACAGAAAGGAAGAGGAGGCAGAGGACGGGGATCATAGTGAGGTTCCTGCTGCTGTGTTGTTGGCGTTTTATTCGTCGTATTCGGAATTGGATTCGAGGATGAGGTTGTCGACGGAGAAAGCGGTGCGTGTCTCGAAAGCGATGGAGTATGGGTCTGTGACAAGTGAATTGATGAGGCGTTATGTATCGTGGATTTGAGTGTATTGTATGTATGTATGTAGATCTATTTCCTAGGTTAGAAGGCTATGGATGTTTAGTTGGATTTTTGGAATTTAGATGACATGAGTAAAAAAAATGTTGCTGGAAATGCAAGGATGCAGGTTTGGTGACCTACAAGAATTAGGAGACCCTTTGAAAAGATTTTTTTCAAAAAAGTCAAAGCCTTCCAAAGGCCGCTGTGGATTTAATCATTGTATACCCTTGGCTAGCATGACCATCTATTTCTTTTCTTTTCACAAAGGTTCAAACTACAAATCGTGATACTGTTACAAAATATGCACAGGTATAAAACCATTGAAAGATCATGTCGGTCGTATTCAAATACTAATCCACATAAAGAATATTACAAAGTATACAGCTTTTCAAGAGAATCACCCTTGCGCCACCACAGTACCCAACGCCAGCAGCTTCTTAGATAACATACTGAAAATCGGGGTGCTTGTCACCAAGATCAAGCCAGGCTTGACGATCTGCTCTTCCATTCCGATCGTACTCGGATCCAGAATCTTCTTCCACCTCGACACCGACATTCTCGGAATAGGGCGCCAGCAGTTCTTGGCGTCTGACTGGATCCTGTTTTCTCTTGTTCCACCAATGGAGCAGGCTGCTGTTCAAGATGGCAGTGAAGCCAAGTAATAGAACACTTGTGAAAAACAACATTTTGAGTGAAGGAATAATCCAAGCAAACCGGGATAGGGGGGCTTACAATACCAGATTAAGAATACTCGTGTTCCTATATTTGGGTGCCGCCGATCCCGGAAAAAGCCAGGTACTGAGAATACCGCCCTATAAAAATAGGTTCGTGATGAGACGAAAAAATGCGATCGTGTCATTCATAAAATTTGAGATTCTGACACAATTTGTGAACACAGCCGCTAGACCAATGGCAGTGGCACGACGATAATGAGGTTCGGAATTATTTGAAATCCAGGCAGAGGAAATAGGAGGAATTGAATAGGCGCCAGATGCAGTCAAGAAGAGGGAGCCGTAAAGTGTATATCTATGACTAGCACCTGTGAAACGTGAGGGGTACCTTTTAGGGACAGAAAGGCATATAGCTTACAGAGGTAAATGATGTATCCAATGGCACCCAGGATGGAACTGCAGGCAATAGCGATGGTGCGCGATTTGTATCTGTCAGAAGCCCACGATACCAGCAGAGTCACTGCAAGGAGAGGGTCAGCTTTCACGTAAATGAGAGGATTAGCTCACTTGAACGGAGATCCGCACCGACAAAAGCAGCTGCAAACGGTCCAACAGCAAGAAGCTGAGATCTGATAGGCGAAAAACCGAGAGTGTTGACAATGGTCGGCATGAAAACGGCAAGACCATAGATTGCTGTGCCATTGAAAAAGGAAATCAAGGTCACCATTATAACATGTGGTGAAGTTAAGGCCCGCCCGACTTCTCTTAATTGGAAGTGTCCTCCATTAAGAAGCGCAGGGCGATCCTTCTCAATGCGAATTTTGATTTCTCTACATGATGTGTTGATGTCATGAAGAGACTCGATCAATAAGAACCGACTTACTCTTTCTCCTCCTCGGTCAAAAAGTTTGCTTCTTCAGGAGTCGACGGACTAAGAAAAAAACCAGAAAACCCAATGATAAATGTCAACAGACCCTCCTATAGGCAAGGAAAAACGTGTTGGCAATAATGCACAAAGCGAAAAGGCTTACCAAGATAAAAATCCATTGCCATCCCCGTCTTCCTGCGATACCATCCATTCTTGAGATAGCGGCTGCCAGTAGACCGGAAAAAGCACCAGCAAGCTGTGATGTGTTTAATCGTCCTCAACATACCACCCACAGTGTTCTTCAGCTCACCGAAGTCGCTGTGAAGAACAATGCAATCCTATGTGAATATATCAGAATCACATTGAAATTTTGTGATTGTAGCCAACAAACTTCAAGCTGAGCTCCTAACGAGTGTAAAATGCAGAGAGATAGAGAACAATACTGGGTAGCATAGGTCCTTCAACCATTCCAATGAAAAAACGAGCAGCAAGGAGTCCTGAGAAATTGGTAACAGTGCCTGGAGATTTCAAGCATGAATAAATCTCCCGCATAAGACCTTGATTCTACCTTGAAGGCAGGTGACCGCGCCCCATGCTGTGAGAATCGTTGGTAAGAACCAGCGGGGACCAACGTATTTGAGAATAAGATTTGAAGGCATTTCAGAGAGGATAAATAGTGCTGTGACACATATTCGATATTGCCTGTCCGTTAAACCCAAGTCGCGTTCGAGTCCTGCCACACGGGCATTACCTGTCGATTGAATGTCAGTCATAAGCGAGAAGTCGGCTAAAATATTGTTCACCAATATTGGTCCGGTCCTAAGAATTCAATCGAGGGTTTTGTAGAGCGAAAAAGAGATATACGCACCAGAAAATTAAGGAAGAAGAAAACCGTAAGGACAGGAAGAATGTTCTTGTCCAGTTTCCTGACCACCCGTCTCTCCATCTTTTTCCACCCGGCTAGTGTCGAGAACGTCTATTGTGGATGAAGAGGATGAAAGGGAGTCAATTGCTTCAGCTTTAAGCATGGTCCCTCAGGAGGAAGGAACAGAGTATATTCGGACATGCATTTATAGCCTGATCGACCTCCACCTAGTGCAATGCCAAGAGATCGACTGGAGGCGCCAAAAAAGCATAGTGGGTTGTGTTAAAATAGCAACTCGCGTTGTGTCGCTTCTATTTTAATTTTCAGTTTCAATAGTAAGGCATGACTATGAACATTATCTACTGGCCGAAGCCATATATCAGTTTAGTAGTATCATGTAAGCTTCAGCTCTCGCACCGTCTTCTTACAAGTTGAATGTGTGATCAAAAGTGTGGATTCTAATATAATACAATCAATGACTGACTTCCCGTAAGCCGTCTGGGGAAATTTATGTAACACATTTCCCTAAAATGCTCCGTGCCGAGATGCCGAGCACGACTTTCCTACATACCATATGCAGAATTTCTCCTGATGGCATCTACCCTGGAATGGAGATGAATATAGGCTTACAATTTATTTTGAATTTACTTTGCTGATGAGCTTCTCCTCTATCATGAGCTCCATATGATGAAGCTATTTCCCAAGATAATGCAGGTCAAAGACAGTGGAAGTCTGGTTCATTGTCATTCAGCATCACATGCCTGAATACTAGTATGATATAATGGCAAGTATTGCATAGATTGCAAGTGATAACTCAGGGTGATTCAAGAAAGGTGAATTCATGATTTGTCTCAATGTTGTGTTGTAGCACCAAGACATATGTGTGACATGGTGATGTCACATCTAAGGAGTGATTTATCAACCGCAACAGGGGGAACCCAAGCTATGTATAGACAGACCCCAGGCACAGCCCAATGACTATCTACAGATCCCAGCTCAAGAGGTAACGAACTAAGGATCGGCAATGTGTTATCGGCCTAACTACCGGCAGAAATATTGACAATCTACCATGAGTGAATTAGTGTCCGGGAAACTCCGTCCGGAGATTAAGTGCCACCTATGGACTTATGCAGTTCAGAGCTCGGGTGCTGAGACCACGAGGGACCAGAAAGAATATCCTGAACCGGTAATTGGACCAGTGTGAACAGCGTATCGGCTGACGAATGTTAGTTTATGGTCACGGTTCTGCCGGCACCGAATTTTGGATGAGTCCCATTCTTCGGGTTATATGTCATTCATGTTTGGTATATTGCTACTGACACAATAACACTTTGCTTTTATCACTTGGCACACATCTAACACCCATACCCCAGACACCCTCATAGCTGCAGTTGGTGTTTATGTTAACGCCCAGAGGGCTACCTTCCCACGCTCGACAATGCATTACTGCACATGGTGACACGGCGGACATCTGTCAAGTCGGCATGGGAATTTTGCTGTCGAGTTACGGTATGGCGTCAACTACTTGTCAACTGTGTCATGTGTCACACCTGTTGTCAAGTTTGCACATTTCGACAATTAGCCCTCCATAGACTCTGACAATGATTTGCATGCCTATCCACCTGGCCATGTCCCTGTAGAATCCCAGCAAATGGCCGTTCTTGAGAGCCTGCTCTAGTCATGGATGGCCAAAATGCAAGAATTATTTCACCAGTAGTACAATAAATGAGGAGTTCACTCGATCGAAACCACGTGTCAACTTTCAGTCCACGCTACCAGGGGTTCGAACTTGTGCATCCCCATCACCTGTCAAAGGTAGGGGCGATAGTCCCAGGTTTCCTCAGGCCATGAGATAAGGTACGCACTACACTCCTAGATTCTCCCAGATTCCTACTGGAAGTCATCCAATAATGTAATGTGGAAGTGTAATGGATGCCTAAAATAGCCAATCATCAACCGCCGGCTGCGTACTGCCATAAGTGTGTGCGCACAAAGCTTGATTCAGTGTCACTGTCAAGTACTCTATGCCATCACGCTGACTGAGTCCATGTGTTCAAAAACTGCCGGAGCAGCAGAGAGAGCTGATTGTATTGGTGATAATATTTCACTTCTGGACTTGACTCAATAGGAGACCTCTCAAGGCATACGAAGACATTCTTTCTCATTCTATATCCCACTAGCAGTCAAGTATTGTTCAGTGAAAATGAGAGTCTACCAGGGAATCAATGTCTTATCAGGAACATGACCTTTTTTAGAAACAATTTATAACGCGGTGTACGTACACGGTCCGCGGCAGTCCATTAACTACGGAGGCTCAGTGCCTCTAATAAATATACAAATGAAGTCAAACAAAAAAGAAAAACACAGAACGAAAGAGAAACAGAGAAAAATATAGGGGAAAAGAGGCAGCATAGGGTTGGAGACGAGTATTAGGGACATGACGCAGAATAATTCTAGAATGTAACTATAAAAAGATTAAACACAGGTGTGATATTTCTGCATTAAGTAACTGGAATATCATCGGTTCATCTGCAATACATACATGTATACCATAACCATAACACTATTAGGGACTCACCAAAAATCTAGTTAGTCGTATGTCTGCCCCCAGGTGTATGGTTTATAATAATTAATTTGTGTAGACTTCTGACCGGTTCAGCAATACAGCCATCAGAATATGATGAGAGTTCATCCGATCAGTGGTCAAAATATATGAACCCGAGACAGGTTCCGGTCGTCCGTCCTTCGTGCCTTCCTTCTCTCGGCTGCCCAACTTTTTTCAATTGCTGAGGACACGGCCGACAACACTTCAATGTTTCTGGAACGCTCAACAGGACAAGATATCTCTCCTTCGGGGACTCTGTGCTCTATGCAGAAAGACCGGATCGTCACTGACGCTGAGAAACGTGCTGTACGAAAACTTGATTACACAGTCATTCCTGTCATGACAATGTTCTACCTTTTGTCGTTCTTGGTATTTATGATTCCTCGTCATTATCTTGCATTGGATTGCTTGCTGATTTTTCATACGTAGGATCGCGCCAATATTGGTCACTAATATCTTTCGTAAACTCGGAAGTATGGGCTAACTTCTTGTAGGCAACGCTCGGGTAGCCGGTTTGCAGAAGAGCCTTGGTCTCACAGATCACCAGTATCAAGTCTGCGTGACTGTGATGTATGTGTAAGTAACGTGTCAAGCTGCTTCTCCGACGTTAAGCTTGGGTAATTATAGTCCTTACATCGTGGCTGAACTACCTTCCAACTTGCTTTTACGATGGATTGGACCACGCATTGCTATGCCTACAATTTTGACTGCCTGGGGAATCATTGTCACTCTCCAAGGTATTTTATGCAAGCTTTATTACGTCGGACACTCTCTGGATGCTTCATTAGGTCTAGTATCTTCATACGCCGGACTCGTAGCTGTACGGGCTCTTCTCGGTTTAATCGAAGGACCCATGTTTCCTGGTATTGTTCTTTATCTTTCCGGATTCTACACTCGTCAAGATTTATCACTCCGGTAAGGAATCCCCCAACCAAGTCAATTTTTTTAATATATTCAGCCATTTTTCAGTATCGCATTGTTCTTCTCTTCCGCTTCGGTATGTTGGCCACTTAAACTACTGGGGTTCAGCTGAAATGTTACACCATCAGCTCTCCGGCGTTTTCTCTGGCCTCTTGGCAGCTGCAATCCAAAACATGGACGGAATAGGCGGTCGGCCCGGCTGGGCATGGATCTTTATCCTTGTATGTACTCCATTATTTTCCTCCTCTTGCTTTGTGTTGGCTTTCTTTTTCCTTTCCCTTGTATCAATTGCGCACTCACACTCACAACAGGAAGGACTTTTCTCTTTTCTTGTTGGTGTAACCAGTTTCTTCCTCGTCCCCTCCACACCTCGAGACTCTAAATTTCTTACCCTACACGAAAAACAGCTCATACAAGAACGCCTTGAGCTTGACAGACCCGCAGTCACACCCAATGCACCCTCTGATAAATTCTCCTTCCGTGAAATCCTCAATTCTCTGACTTCAATCCACGTTATCCTTGTTTTCATCAGTTTATTCATGCTCGGGACGATTCTTTATGGTTTGGCACTGTTCAGTCCATCGACTATTAATCAAATGGGATTCAGTCCTGTCAAGAGCCAGCTGTTGAGTGTGGGCCCTTTCGCTGCTGGATTTTTCCGTAAGTGTTTTTTCTCTCTCACTTGCTTCCTCCTTTCTCCTAACTTCCTCCTTTTCTCTCTCATAGTTACGCTCCTTTCCGCGTATTTTTCCGACAAATACCAGAACCGCTCCATCCCAACCATACTCGTCGTACTCCTCTGTGTCATCGGGTTCTCAATGAATCTTCGTAAGTCTACAAACCGAAATACTCTATCCCTGCGCACGTGATCAAAATTTTCTCTGAGTGAAAGCGTTTCCGAGCTTGTTCCAATCCATATGATCATATGCTAAGTTCTGTACTTTTTTTTTTACAAAACGCTCAGGCACAAACGACAAATTTGTGGCATACGGCTCTCTTTACTTCACCATACCGGGGGTATACGCCGCAGCCCCTACCCTCTCCGCATGGTTGGCCAATAATTCTGAACCATACTTCCGTCGTGCAGCTAGTATTGCTTTTGGATTTATTGCTACCAATTGCGTATGTGATTACGTTGAAAGCGTGAATTGTGATTGACTCTTGCACATCCGTCCATGTGTCATGTAGGGTGGTATCCTCAGTACATGGCGATTTCCTTCCAACGAAGGTCCCCGGTTCACAAAAACCACGATCCTGAATCTTGTATTGTACGTGTCTACGCATTCTTTCCTTTACCAACTTCCCCCCAGTACTTGAACATACTAAAAACAATTCCTGTGCTGTCACAGCTCCGTACTCATAATCATCATCACTTGCCTCAACGTAGCAGTCCTGTACTACAAGAACAAGAGAAAACAACACGATCGGGCTCAGATTCTCGCTTTCACCAAGATCTCCGAAGCTGAAAAAGACTTCAAAGATCCTGATGATGAACTTCGTTCATGGGTAGAACTAGGAGACAAACATCCCGATTTTGTCTACACTTACTGAGTGTAGTCAAAGCAATTCTCTTTATTGTATGATATTGATAAACCAGTTGGTGCAAGCTGTCTGTGTTCATATAACTTTTAGGAGCCTTCCGCCATATATCAATATTGATCTACACTAGTACATTAATACATTTCCGCTGACTTCTCCGACCAGGCACCCAGATTAGAGTAAAGCTCATCATCAGTACGTGACAAGAAGTCTACTCGTGTGACATACAAGTCCACTCAACTCTACATAACAACCACTCACTCAGCTAGTCCCTCCGCTTCACGTCCTTGGTGTTCCCACAGAAGCCCAGAGCCTAAGTACATTCTAGATTAAAATTTTTTTGAAGTTACTTATTATCTACTTCCGAGCATTCCCCCGGCATCGCTTTACGATGACACTACCAACGCCTGTGGCGACAACCTCGCGATAAATTGGATTTTGTAGCAGATCACATAGAAGATCATTCTCACACTGATCTGGACTCCATGCCAACACTCCATACCAACGCCATCGGATCATGATGTCAGCAATGACTTCATAAGTTGACGACAATCAGCTGTCAACTGATCTGTCACTTCACACCTATGTTTTTCCAAGTTGCTCTCAAAATCGACGCCATCAGCCTATGAATTCTCCTCACACTGTGGCTGACTACATAGCAGGTATTGCGATGGACTGACGCAATAGACATGTCCGAGCTCAAACATCATTCTATTGACTCTTCTATCATTCTATTGACTCTTCCATTCCACTTACACCACCATTCTTCCATTGCCTCTCCACTCTGCCGACACCACCGCTCTAGCCGACTCA
>Ga0153943_1000727_pt1 | contig 9996 bp, 10 predicted proteins | sample TSNJ027MetaG_FD_104721 | JGI IMG/M metagenome (GOLD analysis project Ga0153943, IMG submission 104721) | Attine ant fungus gardens microbial communities from New Jersey, USA - TSNJ027 MetaG | ecosystem: Host-associated > Fungi > Mycelium > Unclassified | place: USA: New Jersey, Brendan T. Byrne...
AAATGGCTGGGTATAAGTGAGGAAACTCACTAAGTAAGCAAACTTAAAAAGAAATTAAGCTTACAAAAAACGGATGATATTGTCAGATTATGTTCGGTGTTCGGTTTTGAGGGTATAAACATGAAGAAAAAACATCATCATGCACCTTCAAGTAAATAATCCTCGATAGCTCAATGGTAGAGCACTCGGCTGTTAACCGAGTTGTTGTAGGTTCGAGCCCTACTCGGGGAGTAAAGTGTCAAGAGAGACACTTGGGAAAAGCCCGTAAACATCAGTGTTTGCGGGTTTTCATTATGTCTTTAAGTAATAAATTTATCCGTCTCAGTGTCTTCTTATCCTGGCCTTGCCAATAAAGGTAATCTTCCCAGGCTTCATCAAACCATATCTTTTTCATTACTCCTCTACCTCTACCGGTTCATGCTCCATACCCTTTCCGGCATTAAGAGCAGCAATTCCACGGCGTAAATGAGCCAGGTTGCTTTCAGAATAGAACGGATCAGCGGTTATTTCAAAGGGGATACGTTTTTCACGACTAACCTTTTTTGCAAAAATAGTAAAAGCCGTTGTCATAGAAAGTCCCATATCAGAGCAGACCTGTTCCATGCTCTTCTTCAGTTCTTCATCCATGCGAAAATTAACGTTAACTGCTTGTGCCATATACAACACTCCTTTCTGTGTTTTTATTATATGGCATTGTAATGAAATAGTCAAAATAATTCATTACAATTACATATATATATTATATCCCTACGCTATTGAATGATTCATGACTTCCATGAAGTAATAGTGAGAATACAGAATTGTATGATTTGTATTGACCAGTTTTGTTTCTGATGTTAAAATGACAGTTGATAGGACGACATTATTGGGGGAGGAACAAAAGAATGTCAAGTAGTAATAATAAAACAGCGATTATCGGTAAACTATTTGTGCAGATTGTATTAAACTTTATAATATTTGTTTTTTTGTCAGGATGTGCTGCTGTTGATTATAAATCTGTGCCTGAACCGATAAAATTCGGTGCATCCTATATGACAATGAATAATCCGTTTTATGGAGCGCTTAATGACAGTATTCGTGACAAGATTGAGGCAAACGGCGACATCTTAATTACACTTGATCCGGCTCTGGATCAACAGAAGCAAATTGAACAAATCGAGGATATGATTGAACAGGGAATCAAAGTATTGTTTCTTACCCCGGTTGACTGGAAAGAGGTAAAGCCGGTGCTGGAGGCCTGTCAAAAGGGAGGGGTTATCGTTGTAAATGTTGATACACCGGTGTATGACGGCAATCTGGTTAAAACGGTTATAACCTCAGACAATTATTCAGCAGGAATCCTGTGTGCTGATGATTTGATGAACAGAATCTCAAGCGGCAATATTGCCGTAATTACCCACCCTGATGCGAAAAGCGGAGTGGACAGAATTGCCGGATTTGATGAGAAGGTATTCTCAGGAGGCTCAGATTACATTGAAATCGGACGGATGGATTCAAAAGGGCAGCTGGAAATTTCAATGCCGCTTTTGGAAAGCCTGTTAAATGAACGCCGCGATATCGATGCGGTTATGGCGCTCAACGACCCGTCTGCGCAAGGTGCTGTTGCAGCACTTGGTGTTTGTGGATTTGAACCAGGAGAGATACTTATTTATGGGATTGACGGCAGCCCCGATGTAAAACGCTTAATACAGGATGGCTGGGTGACGGGGACCGCTGCGCAGTCAACATTAAAAATGGGACAAATTGCGGTTGACGCAGCATATAAGATCTTAAACAGTGAGAGCGTACCACATAATATTTCTGTGCCGATTGCGTTTATATCCCATGAAAATGTCATGGAATTTGGTATTGAAGGGTGGCAGTAAGATGATAAAACTGTCTCGTAATATTCCGGTGCTGGTAATGTATATGATCAATTTGGCAGTATTAATCTTTATCACTGCACTTATTAAAAACGCCACTGATATTGTGATTAATCGTCATGAGGCACTTAGTTTTCTGAACAATTTAAAGAGGCTTCCGCAGCCGCCGGCGACTGTGCAGATTCTTGTGCTGGTAATCTTTGCGGTACTTATTCTTCTGACCTGTGTACAGATCTGTGCGGAGAAAGAAAGTAATCTTCCGTTTAATGCATTATGCTGTGGTATTCAGGTGCTGTTATGTATCATTATTATGTTTTATATAAACTTTCATTATAATGGAATTCTATTTATTCCACTGGCAAACATCATAATCAGGCTGAATAAAAACTATCTGCGTCTTCCACTCATGTTTGTGGGAATAGCAGCATATCTGTTTCTTAATTTTGATATTATTTCCAACCGTATTGTGCTCAATGACCTTGACAGTTATATCTCAATTTACAGTGCCAATACCCAGACTTTGCTATATGGTTTTCAGAGCTTAATTATTGGGCTGAACATTATGGTGTTCATAATCATTATGGTTCAGGCTCTGCAGTGGGAGTTTTCGGAAACACAACGGTTGAAAGAGCTGAATGAACAGGTGTCGCGTTCGGCTCAGGAACTGAAAGTTATCAATTTACAATTGGAGGAATATGCCCTGCAAAGCGAAAAAAATGCGCAAATACGGGAACGAAACCGTATTGCCAGAGAAATTCATGACACTCTGGGGCATACACTTACGGGGATCGCCGCTGCTGTTGATGCATGTCTGGAACTCATCGGCAAGGATCCGCCGCGTTTGACAAAGCAGCTCACACTGGTGGCCAAAGCCGCACGTTGTGGCCTGCTTGACGTCCGCCGAAGCGTCAGTGCATTGCGGTTAGATGCCCTTGAGCGTTTTTCGCTGGAAGAAGTACTGAAAAAGATGGTAGAAGAAATTAATACATCAACGAACATGAAAATTGAGTTTTCTTATCAACATGGGAAAAGCAGTGATGAAGCAAAAGAAATAATCTTCCGTGTTGTGCAGGAAAGCATTACCAACAGCGTCCGCCATGGCGGGGCCGACCATATACGTATTGACATTTCGGCAGACGGTAAAAATACCATGGTGTATATTGCAGACAATGGCAATGGATGTGAAACAGTTTGTGAAGGATTCGGGCTTACTCATATGCGTGAACGTGTGGAGAATTTTGGCGGAACGATAACCTTTGGCGGATCGGACGGTTTTGTTACTTATGCAGTTATACCATTCAGGAGGATTACAGAAGATGATTAAGGTATTGATAGCCGATGACCAGGAGTTAATCCGGCAGAGTCTGGAGATTGTGCTAAGCAGCAAATCGGATATTTCGATTGTAGCGACAGCAGCGAACGGAGAAGAGGTGATTGAATTTTTAAAAACTGATATTCCTGACGTGATTCTGATGGATATTCGTATGCAGGGGATGGATGGCATTAACTGTACAAAGAGCATCAAACAGACGAATCCCGAAGTAAAGATTATTCTGCTTACCACCTTCGATGACGATGATTATGTTTTCTCCGGATTAAAATACGGTGCAAGCGGGTACTTGCTGAAAGGTATTTCAGTGAATAATCTGTATGATGCTGTAAAAACCGTATATAAAGGCGGCTCTTTGATGACACCTGAGATTGCATCGAAGGTGTTTCGTGAGTTTTCCAAAATGCCTGAATACCGAAAACCCAAAAACACCTTACTGGCAGGGGCGGCAGATGTTTTACTGCCAAATGAACGAAAAATTGCCTGTGAAACCGGATGCGGGCTTTCAAACAAAGAAATTGCTCAAAAACTATCTTTCAGCGAAGGGACTGTGCGTAATTATCTGTCCACAAGCCTCCAGAAGCTGGGGCTGCGCGACCGCACGCAGCTGGCAATCTGGGCCATCCAAAGCGGGATTATTGATTCAGAGGACACACTATGAAAAGAACGGTTGTTATTTTTCTGATAATTGTGCTGCTTACTTCATCGTGTGCATTTGAAGACAGGCAAGTCGAGTTAACACTTGGTGTATATACCAGCGGTGACTGGGGGGTACCAAATCCTGATAGCCTGGAGCTGTTTGACAAAGCGATTGAACGGTTTGAGACAGAAAATCCCAATATCAAAGTGACTTACCGCAGCGGAATGCTCCGTGAGGATTATTCTGAATGGATTGCCGGGCAGGCTCTTGGGGACACGCTCCCTGATGTTTTTGTGGTTCTTCCGGAAGATTTTGGAAAATTCGTGTCACTTGGGATGGTGCAGGATTTGTCCGGCAGCATGAGCCGCGATACTGACTTTGATGTGAATGCTTATTATTCAAGTGCGTTGAAATCAGGTCAATCGGGCGGGATTCAGTTCGCACTCCCATTTGAAATTGCGCCGACTATGATGTTTGTGAACAAAACCTTATTATTGAATGAAGGTATTGCAATTCCGGAGACTGACTGGACCTGGGAGGAGTTATATAATATTTGTGAGAAGGTAACGCAGGATAAAAATGATGACGGAAAACTCGACCAGTTTGGCTGCTATGATTTTTCCTGGGAATCAGCAGCAATAACAAATGGAGCTGAAGTTCTGGATGGCAAAACAGCACTGTTTAACTCTGAAAAATTTTCTTCCGCAGTTGTTTTTGCCAAACGGATTAATGGGCTTAACCAGGGTGTGAATCTGACAAGTGTAGATTTTGACAAAGGAGCCGTCGCATTTTGTCCGCTGGCGTTTTCAAATTATAGGGCATACAAACCGTATCCGTATCGGATAAAGAAATATTCTGATTTCGAATGGGACTGCATTCCGATGCCGACAAGCAAAGACGGCGGTTATGCTTCTGAACTTCAAACATTGCAAATGGTGATAAGTGCAAGGAGCAGGCATAAAAAAGAAGCCTGGGAACTTCTTAAATATTTTACCGGCGACTATGATATGCAGATGTCTCTGCTTGAATATTCACACGGTTTGCCTTCAATTCGTAAAGTGCTTGAATCTGAAGAGGCAAGCCTGATTCTGCAAAAGGATATGCCTAATGAGGAAAGCTATATCGATTTGAATTTACTTGGGAATGTGATCGAAAATGCAAAGATTATACCGCCGTTTCAGCAATACGCTGAGCTGAAGGATTTGGCAGACAGCATTTTATATCCAGCGATATATGGAAATGCAAATGTTGACAGTGCAGTAAAAAAACTCCAAAGAGAGTCAGTGGAATTGCTGGCAAATGAATAATATTAGTAAAAATACCTCGGAAAGTATATCTGAGGTATTTTTTTTGTGATATCTGTCATGTATTTTTATGACATTTATCATATAAAGTTATGACACCTGGCACTTTTTTTGCTTACCTGCAAGTCCTATAATAAAGAAAGAAAAAATCAGGAAATAAGGGGAGGCGATAAAATGGCTGCGGATTATATTTTGCAGATGCAGAACATAACCAAAAGCTTTTCCGGAGTTAAGGCTATTGATGATGTGTGCCTGGAAGTCAGGTGCGGTGACATTCATTCGATTTGCGGGGAAAACGGCGCTGGTAAGTCAACATTGATGAAAGTGCTGTCAGGTGTTTATCCACACGGCAGTTATGAGGGCAAAATCTTCTATCAAGGCAGTGAGGCGGTTTTTAAAGATATAAAAGAGTCGGAAAATGCCGGTATTGTTATTATTCACCAGGAATTAACCATGATTCCTGAACTTTCTGTCACAGAAAACATATTCATGGGCAATGAGGTGGTCAGTAAAGGTCTGATTGACTGGGATGAACAGCGTCACCAGGTGTCAAAGCTGCTTCTGTCGGTGGGGCTTACAGTCAATCCCGATACCCTGTTAAAGCATTTGGGTGTGGGACAGCAGCAGTTGGTTGAAATTGCCAAGGCATTATCGAAAAGTGTGAAGCTGCTGATTCTTGATGAACCGACGTCGGCTCTCAATGAAGTGGATTCCGCTAATCTTCTTTCTTTGATAAGAAGTCTGAAAACGCGGGGTATCACCGCTATTATGATTTCTCACAAACTAAATGAAATAGCCGCTATTTCTGATGCAGTTACTGTCATTCGTGATGGGCATGTCATTGAAACCTATCCAGTGGTGGCAGGGCAGGTAGATGAAGAGCGGATTATCCGTTCTATGGTCGGCCGTTCAATCAAAAACCGCTATCCGGAGCACGAATCACATCCTGCAGAGGTTATTTTTGAAGTCAGAGACTGGCGCGTAGAAGACCCGCGCATACCCGGCAGGTTACTTTGCAAGGATGCTGACTTTCATGTGCGCGCAGGTGAAATTGTGGGTTTCGCAGGTCTTATGGGAGCGGGGCGAACCGAACTTATGCGCTCTCTTTTCGGTAAAAACTATGGCATTTTCAAAAGTGGGACAATTCTTTTAAAAGGTAACGAAGTGAAGCTGAATTCTGTCAAATCTGCAATACGGGAGGGGCTTGCATATGTATCGGAGGACCGCAAAAATCTGGGGTTGAATCTGTTAGACAGCATAGCAAAAACCACAGTTTCGGCAAATCTGAGGGGAGTACTTAGAAACGGGCTTATCGACCGGGACATGGAATATCAGGCTGCTGAAGAATACCGCAGGACCCTTGGCACCAAAACCGCCAATGTTAACGCTTTAGTAAGCACGCTTTCCGGCGGGAATCAGCAAAAGACTGTTCTGTCAAAGTGGTTATTCACAGAGCCTGATGTGCTGATTCTTGATGAGCCGACGAGAGGGATTGACGTAGGTGCAAAATACGAGATTTACAGTCTGATTCATAAATTAGCTGACCAGGGCAAAGCAGTAATCCTGATATCTTCTGAACTTCCCGAACTTTTGGGAATGTCGGACCGAATATATACCCTGTTTGAAGGTGCTGTAACAGGCGTGTTCCGACGCGGGGAATGCAGCCAGGAAGAGCTTATGAGGCTTATGACATCTACCTCAAAAAAGAAAGGAGAGGAAGGGCAATGAAAGTAATCAAGAAGGTTTTTGGAGCAGATCTCAAACAGTACGCGATGGTTATCGTTCTGGCAGCTCTGATTATTATATTCAACATTGCATCAGGCGGTAAGATGGTAACGCCCAGCAATTTTCAGAATCTGATCTCCGGCAACGCTTATGTACTGATTCTTGCAATCGGCATGTTAATGGTCATCGTGGTGGGTCATATTGATCTTTCGGTAGGCTCTGTTGCAGGTTTTGTCGGAATGATAACCGCTATTGCGGCCCGGGATTTTAATATGTCCTGGTGGGGGGCGGTCCTGGTTGGACTTGCAGCAGGCGTTGTAATCGGAGCATGGCAGGGATTCTTCCTGGCAAAACTTGGGATACCGGGTTTCATAACAACACTCGGCGGTATGATGATATTCCGCGGCGCAGTTATATGGATCTCAAAATCTATTTCTGTACCGGCTCCGCCGGAGCTCAAATTTTTTGGCACCGGGTATTTACCGGAGTGGGGGCCGGCCTTTACAGGACTTAATAACTCCACGCTGCTGCTGGGGGTGACAGCGTTTGCGGCATTTGCTTTTATGCAATTTAGAAGCCGCAAAAGAAAGGCAATGATAACCGGTATACAGGAGCCGGTGTGGCCGACCATTGTCAGGATTATACTAATCGGTGCGGTTATTGGTTATGCTGTATACCTGTTCGGTTCGGGCCGCCCAGGAACATCGTTTCCGGTACCGGGACTGATACTGGTGATTCTGATCATCGTCTATCATACGATTACAGAGCGTACACCGTTCGGGCGGCATATTTACGCAGTTGGCGGAAATAAAGGCGCAGCAGCACTCTCAGGTGTAAATGTGAAAAAAGTTTATTTCCTTACCATGTTGAATATGTCTGTACTTGCAGCGCTGGCAGGAATTATGTTCATTGGCCGGTCGACAGCAGCAGGCCCTTCAGACGGAATAAGCTGGGAAATGGACGCAATTTCGGCGGTATATATCGGTGGGGCAGCGGTTTCAGGCGGTATTGGAACTGTCAGGGCGACAATGATCGGCGGCCTTGTTATGGCAGTTCTCAATAATGGACTTATGCTCCTGGGTGTCGGAGCGGATCGTACACAGGTGATAAAAGGTCTTGTTCTGCTCGCTGCAGTTGCTTTTGATGTGTATAACAAGACGCAGGGCAAAGGGTCTATAATCGGAAGACTGTTTCCCGAAAAAAAAGATTTATCACAAAACATAACTAGTTAAAAACCGCATGAGCGGTTAAATAATAAGGAGGAATTTATCATGAAAAAATTAACTGGAACTATTTTAGCATCAATGCTTGCACTCGCGCTGGTTTTCTCTCTGGCTGCCTGTTCGGGGGGACGCACGCAAACTTCAGAGACTCCGGCGGGAGTTGCTGACAGCAAAGCCGAGAGTACAGCTGACAGTACAACCCCGGTAGAATCTGCCGGTGCAGACGGTTTTGAAGCCAATGCGACTATCGGTGTTTCTCTTCCATGGCTCGGAACCCAAAACTGGCAGGAAGCAGCTGATATGTTCAAGGAGCAGCTGGAGGCGGCAGGGTTTGAAGTGCTGATTCAGGCAGCGGATAATAAAGTGCCGCAGCAGCAGTCACAAATTGAGTCGATGATTGAAAATGGTGCCAAGGTTATTGTGGTGGGTCCCATTGATGGTTCGCAGCTTGGTACGGTACTTGAAAAAGCGAAGGATGCAGGAATCTACGTAATCGGCTATGACAGACTCCTGGAAAATACCACTGGCGTAGACGGTGTTGTCCAATTTGGCAGTATTGAAACCGGACGTCTCCAGGGACAGGCTCTTTTGGAGGGTCTGGCAGAGGTCAAAGGTGCAGGTCCGTATAACATCGAACTCTTTGGCGGAGGTCCTGCTGACCCCAATGCTCCCAGCTTCTTTGAAGGGGCAATGGAAGTTCTGCAGCCTAAAATAGATGATGGTACACTTGTGGTTGTTTCCGGTCAAATTGATTTCACACAGTGTGCAACGCTTGACTGGGATAATGCGAAAGCCCAATCCCGGATGGACTCCATTTTGTCAGGCTTTTATTCCGATAAAGAGATTCACGGCGTTTTATCCCCCAATGATGGTATTGCCCGTGCGATTATTACTGCTTCAGAAAACGCCGGTCAGGATATTCCTGTAGTATCCGGACTTGACGCCGAAAATGAATCAGTTGAATGGGTTTGGTCGGGCCGGCAGTATTCCACGGTTGCAAAACCAACCGATACACTTGTGGCAAAAACCGTGGAAATTATCAAATCACTTCAGAGCGGAAATGGTATGCCTCCGACGGATGTGCTGAAAAACAACGGCAAGATCGATGTTAATATCTATGAGCTTCCCCCTGTAATTGTCACCAAGGATAACGCAAAAGAAGTATTTGCAAACGACCCGGCGCGTATGGAGTTACTTAAATAAGTGAATAATAGTTAGCGTCAAAGGAGCATGAAGCGATGATAAGAAATCATCTGCGGCATGCTCCTTTGGCAGAAAGGACTTCCTTTACTTTATAACCATCACTCATATGCCAAATTCCCTGGCAAGTTCTGCATCGACTTCATCTGATGTATATACCTTTCCGTTTTTAAGAGATTCCATACCTCTGGTAAGTTCTTCATCTAAATCAGCACGGCTCATGCCGCCGATAGCTGTAGGTTTTGCAGACGGTAAATGAAGATTGAGAGGAAGACCTCTTGTAAGAACTATTTGGCTATAAAGCATTTGAATTGCACTGGATGGAGAAATACCAAGCTGATTTAAAATATTTTCAGCGTTTTCTTTTAATCCTGCATCAATTCGTGCGTAAACAGCTGTTGTATTTGCCATGTGTATCACACTCCTTTGTCTGTATTATACCCATTTATATCAATAAATGCAAGTGTTTGCAAGCAAATATTGATAAAAAAATTATAAAGAAGGAGCTTTATAACGCCAGGCAGAATCAAGGGTGTGGAATCCACATTCTCCTCGTATTTTATCATAGATTGATTTTTAGGAGATATAAAAAATATAAAATAAAATATAAAATAACAGTCATAAATTGCGAAATTTCTCTTGCCAAACGTTTCAAAATGTGATATTATAGCATTCGTTGAAGTTATTCGTTAGAAAGAAAACAAATGAAAAA
>Ga0153943_1000732_pt1 | contig 9945 bp, 7 predicted proteins | sample TSNJ027MetaG_FD_104721 | JGI IMG/M metagenome (GOLD analysis project Ga0153943, IMG submission 104721) | Attine ant fungus gardens microbial communities from New Jersey, USA - TSNJ027 MetaG | ecosystem: Host-associated > Fungi > Mycelium > Unclassified | place: USA: New Jersey, Brendan T. Byrne...
AAATTCCACTTGATATTGAAAAATAAAATGAAAAGGTAAAGCTGGTGATAACAAAATCCGGATTTGCCTTTTTAAATTAAGATTCATTATAAATTATATTTCATATAAAATTATGTTTCATATAAAACTATATTTATAAAAAATATATTTCTTTATAAATTTTAAGATAACTTAAATAACAGATAAAGATAAATAGTTTATTCTGTTACTATCGAAAGGAGGATAAAATGACTGATAATTGTTTACGAAACCGTCCTGTCATCGAAGTTAAAAACATCCGAAAAGAATATCCTATGGGTGACGAAACTGTCGTAGCTCTCAAGCGGATCAACCTAAATATCATGCGCGGTGAAATCTGCTGCATCTTTGGTACATCCGGCTCAGGAAAAAGCACACTTCTCAATCAACTGGCAGGGATGGAGAAGCCTACGCGGGGAGAGGTATTCATTGGAGGTGTACCTATATCAAAGCTTAATGAAAATCAATTGGCTTCCTTCCGTCAACAGCATCTTGGATTTGTATTTCAGTCCTATAACTTGCTGCCTGGTCTGACCGCTGTGGAAAATGTGGCGCTGCCACTCATGTTTCGAGGGGTGCCAAGGGAAGAACGGGACATAGCCGCACGAAACATACTGCATCGTGTGGGACTTTCCCATCGTATGGATCATTTCCCACGTCAAATGTCAGGCGGACAGCAGCAGCGTGCAGGAATCGCCAGAGCCTTTATTGCAAGGCCTGATGTGGTATTTGCGGATGAGCCAACAGGAAACCTGGATTCTAAAACCACTATAGAAATTATGGAAATGATTTGCACATTTTCTCAGAAATTTCACCAGACTATCATACTTGTTACCCATGATCCGGAGATGGCATCCTATGCAAATCGGATTGTAAGACTGATCGATGGTGAAATAGTCAGTAACGAAGTAAGACTGAAAAAGTTCTTTTCAACCCAATGAATTTGAGTCCGCAAAAATAATCAGAGGAGGAACATTATTATGAAATATACAGTAGTCAAAAGAGGTATGGCAATATTCCTTGCTGTGCTTGTTTTAATGACAAATTATTCTGTTGCAGCCTATGCATCATCCCCAGTAAATGTTTCAAGCAGTGATACGAGTAATGATACCAGTAATAATACCAGTAATGATACCAGTAATAATACCAGTAATGATACCAATAATAATACCAGTAATGATACAGCAGCAGTGGGGTCTAATTTTTTTGCTATCGGCTATACTATGACAAAGCCAGGAACCGAAAGCATTGTCAGCAACATTCGTAAAAATGAGGTGGTTGATATCACGGTAACGCTAAAAGATACTTCTGTTTCGTCGGATTCTATTAATATGGATGATTACGATTTCAGTAAACTGGTTGATAGTTTTTCCGGCAGCAATCCTACCGTATTGAAAGATTCTTAAGGAAGTGGTCCCCTGATCTTAAAGGTAAAATTTTTAGGATTAAAGTATAGTGGAACAGGACAAAACCTGAAGGTTCAGATATCCAAAAAAGGAAACTCCAGCTCTTACCAAACGACAGAAATAAATATTGCGGAAGCAGTAGTGTATGAAGAACCAGTTAAAAAGGAACTTACACCCAATGCACCTTATGCGGTCCTGATATCGCGTTCTCCAATCGGAAAGCCCATTTCTTCAGGAGAAGTAATCGGAATTACAGTCTTTTTCAAAAATGCAGGTAAAACAAAACTGATTTCACCTGTTGCATCTTTCTCTTCATCAGAGGAACTGATGATTACCAATGATGTCAGCACATTTTTGCTTCCTGATATTGAAGCGGGCAAAAGTGCTTCTGTAAATTTAAATGTGAAAGCATCTAAAAAAATTATTTCCGCTAACCAGTTCCTTAATGTAGATTTAAAATACAGCTATGATTTTGGCGGAACAATGACACAGGAAAGTATATCAGATAAGTTAAATATTTCTGCCAATGCAACGGACGGTAATACAACGGATAAAATTGATGCACCTGTTCCAAACATTATTATACGTAATTTCTCTTATGGAGATGGATCGGTAGCTGCAGGCAGTAAGTTTGATCTGAACTTTGATTTTGAGAATAAGGGAAAACTTAAAGTGGAGAATATTGTTGTAACAGTGGACGGCGGAGAAAGCTTTACAGTGGATGGAAGCACAAACACCTTCTTCTATGAATCCCTCAAGTTAGGAAGCAGTCAAAAACAGGAGGTTCCGATGCAGGCACTGACTACTGCTAAAAGTGGTGCCCAAAGTATTGGTGTGACTTTCAGTTATGAATATGTGGATAATAAAAAACGCTCATCTGCAAGTGCAAATATAAAGATTTCTGTACCGGTGTCTCAACCGGACAGATTCCATGTCAATGCACCAATTGTTCCTAAAACTACAGTAGTTGGGGAAGAGATCGCTCTGACACTTGCTTATGTAAATAAAGGGAAAGGAGAGATTTCCAATGTGGAAGCTATTGTGGAGAGTAAAAAAGTAGATTCTCCGGCCAGGATGCAATATATTGGAAATATTGCTGCAGGAGGCAGCGGAACAATTGGATTTGCACTAACACCCAATACCATGGGCGATATTGATGCAATACTGAAGGTCACTTATGAGAATTCCGATCAACAGCTTCAAACAAAGGAGTTTCCAGTTAAATTTAACGCAAAGGAAAGCACTGCTGATGAAACGTCGGAATTACATGATATGAGTAATCAGGAAGAAGGAAAAAAATTTCCAGGTTTTTGGCTGGCAGTCGGAATTGTGACGATTTTGTCAAGTGTCATAATTGTCGTGGTAAAGAAGAAAAGAAGTAAAAAAACTGCAATTCCCACTTCTGCTGATTGGAATAGCTGGAACGATCCTGATCCATCTGAGACAGATGAGGAATACGACGAGAACACGGAGGTGTAAGTATTGAAAAAAAATGATATTTTCCGAATGTGTATACAGAATCTCAGACGTAGAAAATCTCGTACATTTCTCACAATTCTCGGTGTATTGATTGGCTGTTGTTCCATCGTAATTATGATTTCACTTGGTATCGGGATGAAAGAATCTGCTGAAAAGAATCTTGCTGAGATGGGTGATTTGATGATTATTACGGTTACTGCACCACAAGGAGGAAGGGGTAAACTGAAAGCAGATGAGGCTCTGGTAAAAAGTATTCGTGCTATATCCGGCGTGGTAGCAGTAACTCCCAAACAGAGTCTTGAAGAATATACATGCCGGTTATTGTCTGGAACAGGAAACAGATATGTCGCGGATTGGACGATAGTTGCCGGCCTTGATACTGCTGAATTAGGAAATATGGGTTATAAGCTTATTGATGGAAAGTCTGTGGTAAATAGTGGAGAAATTATTGTCGGACAGTACTTCCCCTATAATTTCAAAGATACTTTGCGCCCGGAAGGTTCAAATTTTGTGAGTCGCTGGGGCGGCAGCTTCAATGAATATGGGAAACAGATGAATATTCCGGAAGCCTATTTTAATCCTTTGAAAGAAAAAATTACGCTTGAAGTAGAAAGTGAAACGGAAAAGTTTACAGTTTTGCTGACTCCTGTTGGTGTAACAAAAGAAGACTACTCCAAGGGATATGAAACCGCTGAAGGTATTATTATGAGCCTGACAGATATAAAGAACATTATTGACAAGGCACAGGGAAACAAGAAGAAGAATCTTCCATATGATTCTGTTATTGTAAAGGTAAGTGAACTTTCAATGGTAGAACAAGTGGATAATGAAATCAAAAATCTTGGTTACAATACAGAGTCTATGGAAAGTACCCGAAAAACGATGGAAAAAGAAGCTCATCAAAAGCAAATGATGCTTGGCGGATTAGGCGCAATTTCCTTGTTCGTGGCTGCTCTGGGTATTACCAATACCATGATTATGTCCATTTCTGAAAGGACGCGGGAAATTGGTATCATGAAATCATTAGGCTGCTATGTCTATGATATCCGTATAATGTTCCTGACAGAAGCCGGTATTATCGGTTTAATCGGCGGAATCATTGGATGTATAATCAGTTTCCTGATCTCGGTGATAATCAATTGTGTCTCTCTGAAATCGCTGTCATTGAATAGTATAAGAATAGCTATTATGGGGGGAGAAGGGATAAATAGGATATCAGTTATTCCAATATGGCTGCTTGCGTTTTCCATCCTATTTTCTGTCCTTATTGGTTTGGGTTCCGGTTATTACCCGGCTAACAAAGCAGTTCAGATTCCAGCCCTGGAAGCAATCAAGAATGAATAAAAAATAGTTATCGATTTTACCTCCCTATAATGCTAAATAGGGAGGTAATCTGTTTTGCCTGTAAAAATCATTCTTTATTTCTTATTCCCTTCCGGAAATATAATTTTATAGACAGGAAAATATATTATCATCTGCACGCCTCCATTCAAAACTGTAATAATTATATTATAAACAGAAGGAGACAGATATTGTCTGCACAGCGGTACATACAATCCCATCAAAAAGCTGCAGACAATCGTAATCAATACAAAAGCTGTTACATACCATAAAATCTGGTAATATATATTCCCTTTGGATTTAAATGTAATATTCCGCTGCATTGGAAAGTTAATACATTGTGCGATAAACAGCGTTATGGCAAAAGCAGCAAAATACCCCATACCGCCTGTGGCATCACCAGTTACAGGATAATTGAATACATAAGTATCCACAGGTCCCAGCTTTATAGGAATAAGACGGCAGGGTATCTCACACCAGTCTGTAAGAGCGTAAAGCACTTCCGGCAGAAAAGTCAGCAGCAGATACTGCATAAGTGTTACAAACAGCGAAAAGGCATAGAATTTTATAAATTGTGCTATCAGCTTATTTTTTTGTGATAGGTTTTCCAACCATGCTCCTGTCATCAAGTATCCTCCCCGGATACTAGGATAGTGGTCTTGGCAGTATATCTTCCATCTGCTGCTTCAAGCCTGATACAAGGCTCATTAACTGCCTGTACCACAGCCAATGCCTCACCATAATAGGTATCCGTCTCTTTGCCTATAAAACTTTTTTCCTGATAGGGGCAGCCGCTTCCCATTCCCAATAGCCTCCCGCCTGTAACCCTGACCTTTATTACACCTCGTTCCAGCGGCTTCCCAATGCCTTTTTCATCTGTATAACGCAGGCGGATATAGCATAAATCTCCCCTTTTTACCTGATGTGCTTCCGGTTCTGCCCGAAGCTCTGTATATTCGCTGGCTGATGTTAAGGCAGTTCTTCCGATCTCTCTGTCAGACTTGTCATAAGTGACAGCCTCCAGCTTTCCTTCTTCGTAAGTACAGGTAAATCTGGCAATACAATCACCCTTCAGATTCTTCCTGCCTATTTGCTTTCCGTTCAGTAGAAGCGCCGCGCTTTCACCACGTGCATACACTTCCACGATAGCCTTTTTACCCTCGCAGCCGTTAAAGCTCCAGCTGTCAATAGCATTTGACATCTTCCATGCTGAGGGCGAATGTTTCTCGCCTGTATGATTGACAGGGCATACTGCTATAAGGGGACCCGCTGTCTGATCCAGTGCAACCCGTGTATAAAGGGCTTCTCCCAGAGGCTTTCCTGTTAAATCAATACGCCCTGAACCTGCCGATATCCAGCCGACTCCTTTACCGAAGTCCGGCGCATAATCCTTGTACTCCCAGGCACCGATACCTACCTCACCCAGATAATCTATCCCTGCCCATACGAAATCACCAATGATACGCGGTTCTTTTTTAGCCAGCTCATAAAAACGGCAGGCGTCATCACAGAATGTTTCTGTTCCCAGAATCAGTCTGTCCGGATACTTCTTCAAATCATTGCGATAACGCAGAATACCATAATTGTAGCCGGCAATATCCATCTTCTTAAAGGCATCTCTGGTCTTAATGTCACAGCCGAATAAGGTGGCGCCCACTTTCATGGCGGTACTTCCCAGAAGACCCGCCATATCATTAAAAAACTGACTGCCCGCTGCTTTTTTCTTTCCAGGTAATTTGGTGCTTCCTGCTTTCTTTGCCTTTTTTACTTCCTTTTCTGCTTTTTCGTCACTATAGATGCCAAAACCAATAGAACTTAATAAGTTAAAAAAGATATTTACACCGCAGGTTACAGGTCTTGTGGTATCCAGACAGTGCAGATATTCCGTCATCTCTCCCGTCAGCATAATCCCTTTTGACTGAGCCGTTTCGGACACCTCATTGCCGGTGGAATACATCACCACGCATGGATGGTTGTAATCTTTCTCTACCATGTCCTTCAGATCCTGTTTCCACCATTTTGCAAAATAATCCACATAATCATATTTTGTCTTGTGGATATACCAATGATCAATATACTCATCCATAACCAGCATTCCCTGGCGGTCGCAGGCTTCCAGCAATGCTTTTGAGCAGGGGTTATGTGCGCTTCTTACTGCGTTGTAGCCGGTATCCTTCAGAATGCGGATACGTCTATCCTCTGCCTGGGCATAACAGCAGGCTCCCAATACACCGTGGTCATGATGAATACAGGCTCCTTTTAATATCACCCGGTTCCCGTTAATCAAAAATCCTTCTTTTCCCCAATTGATTGTACGTATGCCAAAGTGCACCTTATCTTCATCGTGTTCAAATCGTGCCAGGCAGGTATAGAGGTCAGGATGCTCCGTATCCCACAGCCTGGCATCAGGAATCGTAAGCTCACTGACCAGCAGACCATCGCTTAGGGCTGATATCTGTGTAATGATATGATCCTCCTGCAAAATCTCCACTTCCACCAGTCCCGGTATGGATGTCATAACTGTAATCTCCACTCTGGCCGGATGACAGGAGAGGGTACGGATGCGGATTCCATTGCACTTAATATGTTTAGGCGGCGCCAGCCAAAGAGTCACAGGTCTATATATGCCTGCACCTGAGTACCAGCGGCTGTTTGGCTGATCCGCATTACGGGCAATTACCTTCAACTCATTTTCTTGTCCTTTCATAAGCTTCTCGCTTATATCCACATAGAAATTTGTATAACCATATGGACGAAACAGCAGCATTTCTCCATTCAGCCACACCTCTGCATTACGGTAGACGCCCTCAAACTCCAGTATTGCACACTTGCCTTCCCAGTTTTCCTCCGGGAGAAATCGTTTGATGTAGCAATAGTCATGTTCCTGATACCACCCGGTGTTGATACCGCCCTGGGAAAGCTGTGTACGCGGTTCCGCAATCATTGCATCATGAGGCAGCGTTACCGGCGTTCCATCCCCTTTCTCCTCCAGGCGCCTGTATTTCCATCCCTTATTAAAATCAATTGCTTTCATCAAACTCTTCCTCCATACATTATCATATGTTACAGTTCACACCTGCGGTGCAAACAGGCTATATGTTCCGTGGTCTGCTATGTAATATTTTATTCTTTCCCATATTTATTACTGAATGCCGCTATCAGCATCACTATAACAGATAGCAGGCAGAATGCAACACCAACAATGGAAATATGCAGCGCTGCGGCTTCTGACTGCGGATAGTTAACAGGGATAAAGTATACATCTGCTGCTAATGTGACCCTGCTAAGGACATAAAATACAAAACTTATGATCAATAACACTGTCGCAGCTGCCACAGCCAAATCATAGATTATGGCTGTAAGTTTTTCTGGTATCATAATGAGTAATGCCAGTATTCCGATGGCTGCCAGGGAGCATATGACCGGAAGCGGGTTCATCGCGGCAGAAGCCAGATACCCTGTTACAGAGGTAACTATGTAAAATAACATTCCGATCAATGCCGTAATCACAGCGAAAACCAACAGTAATCCGGCTTTTTTAATTTTTATAAACATACTGAGTCCTCCTTTTTTGTTCCTGCAGTTATTTTACTTTTTACGTTTCCGTCCTTTTATCGCATAACCGGCTGTGCTTACAGCAATTCCCACACTGCATACAACAATTAGTGAAAGGTATAACATTCTCCACCAGGTCATCAGATTCACCGTATGGGTCGTTGCATTCACACCATTTAAGGCGGCGCTGTTGGCTAATGAGTAGAGTATATAATGCAGGTTCTGTTTAATAGCCAGCAGCATATTACGATCTCCGCTCAGACTTTCTGCATCCCAATAATCAATATTTGTAACGCCGAAGCCGCAGAAAGCAGTGGTTCCAAAAAGGATAGACTCCTTCGGTGCAGCTTTGGGAGATACGCCGGTAAAGTCGGTAACACTATATCCTTTAAAATCCCATTCCTCACGCATAATCTGTACCATAACGCCATGATTGGCGCTGGGTGCCACCGCACCGATCCGATTATAGGAGGTCATCACTCCCAAAGCGCCTGTTGTATAGGAGTTGTTTTTGCTCTCATTTTCACGGAAGGAGGCTGGCTTGCCATTCGCTTCAAAAGCCTGCTGCAGATTTCGAAGTTCAAGCTCTCTTGCCTTTTGTTCTGTCATAAATACCGCTATACCGGAACGGTTAATCTCCTGGTCATTAAAAGCCGCATGTTTAATATTCACCAAGGTTCCCTTTGACTGTGCACCCTGAACCACTGCGCTTCCCATATAACCCGAAAGAATCGGATCTTCAGAATAATATTCCACACCGCGGCTGTTGTAAGCATGTCTGTGAATGTTCATTCCGGGACCAATCATAATCGGAAGATTCAGTACCAGTGTACTCTCTCCAAGGATAATCTCGCCGTTTTCATAGGCAAGCTCTTTATTCCAGCTATAAGCAAGATTGACAGGTGAAGGTGCCACACGGAATCCATAATCATAATCCGCAGCATCTGCATAGGGAACACCTTGATAAGAGCCTTCCGTTAAATAATGGGAGTCCGAACCGCCCGGACCGTCATCTGCTGCGTATTGCATAAGTCCTACAGAATCGATGGATGCAATATTATGGAAAGCATTTTCTGCAAAACTTAAGAATTCTTCCACTGTTACCTTATCAATCAGCTCACGAAAGCGCGGATCGTCGAAAGATGCTCCTTTCAGATCATTAATGGTCAGATCGCTGGTTGTATCCCCGAATACCAAATCTGATACATCCTCTCCTGTTTTTAGCGCAATAAAATCATTGGTAAGAAGCTTTGAAAGCTGTTCATTTGCAGTAAGTCCCGCGTATGTTTTTGGGAAAGTGCCGTCCCAGTCACTTCTGGAAAGCCAGGTAACTGTATCAGGCATAAAAGCATTAAGATCCATGGCATAGATACCTTCGGACAGTGCATTGGTAATCGCTGTACCAGCTTTGCTGACGGAGAAGGTATCTGCATCCACACTGCCGTCCCATGTCCAGTACCAGGTCTTATCCGCATTGCCTTCTGCGGTCATGCCGTCCGATGTTGTCTTACCCTGAGCTGCCAGAATGTTATTAAGGGCATCGTGCGCATTCACACCAATGGCAAAATAGTAATCGCCGGGATCTACGATATAAGTTTTGGCTTTCTCAGAATCATAGCTAGCCAGGTTGGACATATCCACTTCCATGGTGACAGACTGTGTTTCTCCTGGTTCCAATGTTCCTGTTTTTTCAAAATCCATTAACTGTATCGCTGATTTTTCTATTTTATACTGTTTGTTATATTCTGTATAAGGAGCCTGTGCATATAATTGAATCACTGATTTGCCTGCAGCAGAACCTGTATTGGTAACACTAATGGTAACCATAGCGCTTTCTTTGGAGCCAAGCAGCTCCACACTTTTTAGAGTCTGTTGGAAGGTAGTATAAGACAGCCCGTATCCAAAGGGATAGACTACTTCGTTATCGTAGCTCCAGATACCCTCCTGCGCTGCTGCAGTTCCATCCGCATTGGCATAAGTACCTGCGGATGCATTGGAACCTCCATTTCCCGATACGATGTCGGCATATCTGGTTTCATAATACCGATAGCCGGTGTAAATTCCCTCTGCCTCTACCAGATAAGAATTTACGTTTGCGGAAGGATCAAAATCGCCGGCGTTTGTCCATGGAATATCTCCATAGTTC
>Ga0153943_1000733_pt1 | contig 9938 bp, 8 predicted proteins | sample TSNJ027MetaG_FD_104721 | JGI IMG/M metagenome (GOLD analysis project Ga0153943, IMG submission 104721) | Attine ant fungus gardens microbial communities from New Jersey, USA - TSNJ027 MetaG | ecosystem: Host-associated > Fungi > Mycelium > Unclassified | place: USA: New Jersey, Brendan T. Byrne...
AATCCCGGCCTGCATCACGTGAAGAATGCTTTTTTTTCGGCTTCGGCATTTCTATTCCGTAACAAGCAAACTAGTACTAAGACGCGGAGGGCTATAAAGAGCCTAATGTCTGGGGCATACCTACGGGAGAAAGGATTAGGGTGTGGGCGAAGTACGTGAAGAACGCTATTGTTGCATCGTTTCTCTAAGCAACAAGGGGGTGGCTTAGCCTCGACTGCACTAGTGTCTGAAGAGGTGGACAAAAAAAATGACATATGACACACTTGGTCAGTTGACTGAATAGGGACGAACAATAAATGATGTCAAAACACAAATGAGATTAAATTTTGATTCGAAAATGTCGACCCGGATCAATTCCAACAGTCTCGCTACTATAGTCGATTTTGCTTAGCGACCATTGTTCCTGTAGTACAGATATCCAGTGCTTGCACACACACTTTTAAGCCCATGAATTCCTCAAGTCCGAACTGCATCCTGGACTCAGAGATGCACCCGACCCACCGCGCATCTCCTGTCACATCTTTCACCCCATATCATAACCATCACATTCGCGAGGCCTTCGCTCGTAATCTGCCTCAGCCTATATCCATTACCCTGCAGGAGTTCCACAACCACATAGGGGAGACTTCTCCCATTCCAGCGGATAAGTGCAACCCTGATTTGCTCCGTACAATAAAAGCATTTATCACACAAGCCAACTGTTTTGCGCATAAATTGTTCCCCCAGAGTGCGTAAGATCTTCTTGGGATGGAGTACCCTAGCTCATGCTTGTATCTTAGGGATCTGTTTCTTGGATAAATCAAACTACTATGCTGCCGATCATCCCACTTCTACTCATTCAAAACCAGATGTGGTTGCATATAACCTCGATCACTACAACCGCTTGAACGAAGCACAGGTCGAATTTCAAGCAGAATTCCGGGCTCACTGGTCCTTTATCGAAATGACCGTGGAATTCCACTCTTCTGGGAAATCTTTCGATATCCGTCGTTGTCAAACCCACAGCTACGCAGCCTATCTGCTTGCAGCCCGACCGGATCTCGAATCAACGCTTGGCATCCTCGTTGAAAAGGACTGTATGATCGTTTTCATCTGCACTTCGTCAGGAACCAAAGAGGTCAAGGTTCAAAAGCTTGACTGCCCCTCAGTCCTGGCCACAACTGTGAAATATCTCAACAAGAGTCAACCGAAGGCCCGTGCTGGCCGCATAACCAGGACCATGGCCGATGATCACAGGGTCGCTTTCACACTACGTACTAACAGGGGTATCTTCAAGAGCTGTACTTTGAGCACGGTGGGTTATCCATTTGGCCGTAGGACTAATATCTTTGTCACCCAGACAATGGATGGAGATTCGCCGGTGCGTGTCATCAAGGAACAACGAGTCAGATCAACCATTCGGTGGACAGAGAAAGAAATCCTAGACACGATTCACCAGGGTGGCGCGTACCCTGGTGTAGTACGGACCGTATTCTTTGATCAAGACCTGATATCAGCAGGCCGATCCAAGGTTCGTATTGGCCTATTGGATAAAGGCACGAGCTTCATGGACATTGATACCCCTCGGAAAGTGCTTTATGCGTTATATGATCTACTTGAGGGTGAGCCACATCCCATGCCAGCATTGAGTCGAACATTGAGTCATATATAGTGTGCAGAGGACTCTTTCGTGACCGGGGGGTCCTTCATCGTGACATACGTCCTGACAACCTTCTCTGGAATGATTCGAGCACAATCCCCGCTGCGGGCGCTGCGCCGGTACCGACCGTGTTTATAAGTCACCTATTGGACCCTAGGTACGTGGCACTTCCCATGTGAGAGTTGATTCTAGCTGAATCCCATGCCAGTGAGCCCAAGCATAAATCGTCTATAATCCTGATTGACTTTGACAATACTGAGATCTACACATCCAATGAACGGGTCAAAGGAGGACGATCTGTGAGCTTTATTCGTTTTTCTCTTTTTGATCAGAGTGTAATAAAAGCGCAGGGCACTCCATTTTCATGGCCCAGGCATTACGGAAGGGTAGCCCGTTGTCGAAGCCAAAAATTTTCCCCCTTTCTCCTGTTTTGCGTAGTGATTCTGCCTTTATCTATCAACGGAAGTACCCCGATCGTTTCAAGCTCTTTGGAAATGAAGAGAAGAGGCCGACGAGATTAAGTCGCAAAGAAATTCAATCCGTGTTCAGGCACGAGCTCCGCCATGATGGGGAATCCACTGTCTTGGTTTTCTTCTGGTGGATTGTGTTTGCTGCTCCTCAAGGCAAAGGGTTGGTATACATCGACCAGATGTTATGGGGAAGTCTATCCTCGCAAGGTTGGATGCGCCGTACTCGCTATGAATTGACCATTCTGCTCAAAGATGATGATCCGGAAGGGGGCTTTGTGCATCCTGAATACCGTCAACTCTTGCCATTGGTTAAATCTATGCTGAATTTGATTCAAAGCGACTATCACTGGGTCAAAGAAGAAAAGTACAAACATCCAGAATACCTTCACGATGCTCTCCAGCGTGTCATCCTTAACTTTGTGTTGGAAAACAGGGAAGCGTCATTCATGGACCTCCAAAAATCTCCTGAATACAGACCAGTGAAAATCATCAACGAACCAGCACCCTTGTCAGCTGCAACAACTGAACATCGTCGTTGCATATCCATCCTTGGCAGGAAGAGGAAGGCGACTAGATCAACTGCGCCTGGTATACAACGTTTATCGCTCGCTTCCTCCGTCCACAAGTCTCATTTAGGCAGACTTCAGGTATGTTGTGTAGCTTGAATCGTCCCTACCATTGAACTGTGGTTGTTTTCTCAGGCTGGGAGAGCAAGAATGCCTGCAGCTGCGGAATCATCCAGAGATACCGGTGGTCATAGAAAGGTATATTTCATATTTACCGTCCATACCTCTCATTATTTTTGTTGATACCTTTCTATTGCTAGCTCAAGAAGCGTCGGTTGGATTGTGACACCTAATGTACGCGTTTTTCGCCTAACAATGGTCAATGGTATCCATACGAACAGGACCTGGTGTATAGCTGACGCAATTTTTCGATCATCACTTCGGCTGTCAGTGTCTCTAGCCACGAAACTCAGATGCGATGTCGAAGAAAGGTAGACTAGCATGGACCTAGGAAACGACATGAGCGTGAGTGACACGTACGTGAGTAGGGTCATTATGGAGGCTTACACGGAGGATGTTAGGTATCACATGATGTGTGCAAGGCGAAGTTGCAAAGTTGCTGTACTTACTACTCACAACTGACCAGTTGTGTCGCCTTTGTCCACTCTCTCGTCGCTCCTTGTCGAATCGTTCGAGATTAAGTCTGCCTAATCATGATTCTGCGAAATGAGAACCAGTGGGATAGGTCATAATAGCTACATAATCTGATTATCAACATACTTCTCAATCCATGGTTCTTTATTGTGTGAATGACCCGTCATGCATTGCCCCTCATCTCTGTGATACCTGATTGAGTGATGGCAGGCATTTATATGGTATCTTGGACGGATCAATAGTATTCCTTAACCGGGATTGTGCGAATTAGCAGCTCTCTTTGTTCCTTCGCACTCAGTATGAACCAGCAATGGAGAAGATGACGCAATGGAATAAGAAAAGCCTAGAATGTTCTTCGTCACGGTCGCGCTACCTCGGTGCTACATTGCTTCATGCGCCGATCGACCGATTACTTACTGATTAATCACTCAAAATTACCTCACCAGAAGCTCTTGATCAAGCTCCCTGGGATAGGACTCCAACCCACTGAACACGCAGTATAATCCAAGCCCGCCAATCCACTAATCGGATACATAGATAGCCTATCTAGACGATGTTCATAGGCGAGCAGCCAATCACGATATCCTCGTCTACGAGGAAATGAGCGAATGATAAAACATGGAAGGAAAGGAAAACAGTACTGAATCTAGTGTTTGAGCAGCATAAAGGCTGCGAAGAACTAAAAACGATGAGCATATATTTGTATATCAAATGAACAGCTGACCAGTCGTTGACAGCGCCACCTTGTCCCGCGGTAGGGGTGCACTGAAGACCGGCCAATTCATCAGAGGCGGGTGCCGTAAGATTGGCGGATTCGAGTGCACGTCGAAACTCCGGGTATGAACGGCTCATAAAAGAGGCTTTTCCGACTTGGTTACAGCAAAAAATAGACCCAGGATCGCAAGTCTGGTTCCAAGGTGATATGGTCGGGACGGCGACAACGGCGGAGACGAAGGTTACAAAGGAGAGCAATCTGAAATACATCGTTGTGGTGTTGAGAGGGACAGAAGAATGAATGAAGGAATTTCAAAAGCTTGAACTGAGGAATTTTCATCCAAGAGACGAGGCTTAAATACATGTTCTAGATACCTGAAAGATCTTTTTGGAAGCCTAATAACATCATCATCACGATGTTACAACTAGATCGAAAGTGGTATAGTGGCTGACATCCAGGGGTTCATTTTGGCAGCATGAGATGGGCCAGCAACCGCATCTTTGGGAAATATGATCTTATTCGCATGTGCTGCTTTTGGTAACAGTGAGGAAAATGACAGATAAGGGGTCTCTAGGCTCATTGAGTGGCAACTTTTGGATGATCTTGGCAATTAAAGGAATGGCTAAAAATGCAAGCTGCTAAACTAGTCAAACCCCAACGAACAGGAAGATTAACTAGTTAAGGAAGCAGCCATACTATCTTTATTGGATAACTTCCTGTAAGAATCTGGGAAGTTCCGAGGATGTAGTACTGGACGTATGAAATTTCTGAGAAAATCTGACACTTGAGTTCCCAGATGTGATGTCACATTGTCACACCATGTTGCGCGCGATCTGACCTAGATTTGGGTTAGTGGTTAGACCATACTGTAAAGGTAAGATATTATATAGTGAGCTACAGAACCAGGCATCTTTATTTTACACTACGCTAGGGAACCTTCAAAGACTATGTTCTGGAGATGTATTTGGCCAAAAAACCATATTCTTCTCAAGGGGAGATTTACAGGTGTATAGCAGATGGGTAAAAATTGGGGTGCCTGGTCTTAATTCGTTGACAGACCCGATAGTGACTTTTGAATTTTCCTCAGTTACTCCAATAGCAGGCAGGACCTCAGTACCTAGTAGCTCTCTGGCTTACCAACTAGGATGCGGTGACCTTACATGAGATTCCCGTTCATAGGATTTAACGAGGCTAATTCGGACCTATACGTAAATCCAACACAAGCGAGAACAACGATGAGCTCTTCGTCGTCGAAGAAATGAACAAGAACAAGCAAGGGGGCAACGAATTTGCCAAGCTCTCTCAATCTATGAGAGGGAATTCAGTGAACCATTCAGTCTAGGAGAGCTCACTGTGCTTGTATATTTGTCCCCTCAAACGATCCCTCCAGGTCTTTCAGTATATTGAACACCATCCCGTCTGTATCTCATTATCAAACTTGACTTTGTGCCACCGCTAACCGTTTTGGTAGATATATTTGGCTTCTCGCCCATAATTTGCTTGACAGAACCTTGACATACAGTGAAGCTTGTAGGTATTGTATATCATATTGACCGCACGACCTTGACGATGATACCAATTAGCACAGCCTCTTGAATGATTTCTAAGCCTCGGCACGTGCTTGAGCAAATGTATGGAGCTGTCCTGAAGGCGTGAGAGGAAGTGTCATTTCACAAGTCATTTCACAAGTTCTTGCACCTTCCGTGTTGACCACGATGAGCAATCCGAAGTGAGAAGTGTCCTTCTTGACCTCGCAAGATTGCAAGATGGCATATTGAATTCTTGCATTGTAGCTTCTCTATCTCGAATAACCATGTTGGCCAGTCGACCAAACCTGAGGTGCCAAAACCCGACCCTGAAGGGAATGCTGGACAGAGCAGTGACCCTCCTCGCCCTCGATATATTCTAACTCAGAATCAACATCAGAAACGAAAGGGGTCCCGACGCATTGGCTATTATGGTCGTCCTAAATGCGAGGTTGGGACCATGTTTGCTTCCAGGTATGGCATAGGTTTGATAGTAGATACCTCTCATACTACTTATTTTCAGGAAAGAGTGCTCTGTGGCAGGTGTTCATTACCCTCTTATGGCAGGAATATCCTGTACAACGCAGAAGTCAAAGGACGAGCCGGACTCTGGAGCGTTTTCTATTGTGCTCAATGGAGGTTATGAGGATGACGAAGATATGGGGGACATTGTGTGAGAAGCAACCCTACTATGCATGCCTAAATGGATGCTGATATATTCTCAGCTGGTATACTGGATCTGGTAGGGTTTTAATCAACCTTACAATGATGGCGATTCTTTAACGGTGGATATGTCAGGAGGGCAATCTGATGGTTCTGAACAAGTTAGCAGGTGGAATCATGATGTAAAAACGTAATTTGCTTACATCTTTCTTCCAGCCGGCCGGTCAAAATGCTGATCAGTCTGTTGGTAACCATTTCAACCACGCTCTGCGAGTAAGTCTATCCCGTTCATCATCTATAGGGTCAATAGAAGAAAAGCCGACTCGTGATGGTTTAGCTTAACCAATTGACTGGAAAATCTGTCCGTGTTGTGAGGGGCTTCAAGAATCCATCGAGGTGGGCTCCTTTGGAAGGGTGAGTGTATATTTCGTCCTGTAAACGCAAAAAAATTTGATGGCGTGTGCTGCAGCTACCGTTATGATGGCCTCTATCGGGTGTTGGAAGTGAGTGGTTTGATCAACGATTGGGATGAATCATTAAGTCTACTCACCCAGTACAAAATGATCACTGGTAAGAGTGGGCATCGTATGTGCCACTTCAAATTACAGGTCAGACATGTTATCGAATGCATAGACAATTACTAATATCTACTGTAATCAGCGGTTACCGAACCAACGACCACTCGAAGAGTTGCCAACACGACTTGGCTAGACATGTCCGATGTCGGACGTTGACTTGAGGACGCTACTGCGAGGACGATATACTGTCTACAGGAAACCATGGAAAATTTATCACTGTTTGTTTAAAAATATGAGGAAATCTGACCGATCTTAGCATTTGTATTGTGGTAAAACTTGTTGGTAGTGCAGACCCTCAGCCAATATCAGCATGAGTGCTCCAGCTGTCTTTTAAGAACGGCCATTCAGTCTGCGTCGAAGCTGTTTGGACATCTAATTGAGGTCGCTGTCGCAAGAACAGTTCATAGATTAGCAACAATAGCATCATTCACGTGATGCAGGCCGGGATTGTTATTGTTGGCTCTCCTTCTCTCATGTCCCTCGTCACCTCTCGTACTCCTCGTTATGTTCGTTGTGTTAGCAAATATTATCTTCAGGATCCCCCTGATTCTAAACGTATCAACTTTGATAAGTTCTACCGATTGATTGGGGCACATAAAATTCCTCGGAAAGCCAAACATTCAAGAAAGAAGAAGTCTCGGTTTCTTGGCTCCATGACCGAGTTTCTCAAGCAAGCCAACACCCTTACTCAGAAAATGTCACCGCAGAGTGCGTAACCTTGCCTTGAAATGGGCAGTCTGATTTCTCATTCTCATCTCAGGGATTTGTTTCTTGAGTGATTCTGAAGACTGTGCTGCAGATCATCGAAACTTCACAAAATACAAGCCAGGCATCATTGCTTATGATCTCAGTCATTACAAAGCACTAGAGCAAGAAGCATCAGAAAAGAATTCACGACTTGACTGGTCCTTTGTTGAAATAGCAATCGAATTTCACTCTTCTGGAGGTTCCTTTGATGAACGACGCCAACGAGCATACAGTTATGCTGCCAATCTCCTTGCAGATCGACCGGACCTCGATTCGACACTCAGTATTCTCGTTGAAGATCACTGTATGATCATCTTTATCTGCAATTCGTCGGGAACTAAAGAAGTCAGTATCAAAGAATCGGACTGCTCATCAGCTCTCCGTGCTATTGTCAAATATATTAATGAGGGCCAGCTCAACACCTGTGCTAGTGACATAGACAGGACTATGTCTGCCGATAATGGGCCTGCTTTCACATTACACACTAGCAAGGGGTCATTCAAGGACTGTGAGCTGGACATTGTGGGAAATCCTTTGAGTCGTAGGACTAATATTTTTCTTACCAATGAGATGAATGGAGGTTCGCCGGTACATGTGATCAAGGAACAGACAATGAAGCGTAGAAAACACTGGAAAGAGAAAATTCTTTTGAATAAGATTCATCAGTATGGTGCATACCCAGGTGTAGTGCGGGCTGGGTTTTTTGACCGAAATTCGACATCAGCAGGTCGTTCCAAAGCTCGCATTGGCCTATTGGATAAAGGCACGGGTTTCATGGAGATTGATACCCCTCGGAAAGTACTTTATGCGTTATATGATCTCCTTGAGGGTGAGCGACGTGGATTTCTAGCATCTACAGGAGGATTGAATTACATGTAGTCTGCAGAGGGCTTTTTCGTGATCGGGGAATTCTTCATCGTGACATAAGTGCTGGAAATGTTCTCTGGGGCGAGTCTGATTCAGTCCCTGCTGAAGATACTGCACCAGTACCCACTGTATTTATTGGACATCTGCTGGATCCTAGGCGTGTGGCGCTTCCCTTGTGAGAGTTGATTCCAGCTCATCGTCCTGCTAGTGAACCCAAGCATAAGTCGTCTATAGTCCTAATTGACTTTGACCATGCTGAGATCTATACTTCCCGAAAACGAGCGACAGAAGCAGTTGTGAGTCCTTTCTATCTCTGTTCGTATCTTAATCTAATAAGAGCGCAGGGCACTCCAATTTTCATGGCTCGTGCAATACACAAAGAGGGGCCATTGTTGAAGCCTAGAGAATTCCCCCCCTCCCCTGTGCTGCAATGCAATGCTGCCTCTGTCTATAAGCGAAGCTATCCTGGTCGTTTCAAGATTTTTGGAAACAAAATGAAGACGCCAACCAAGGTGGATGATCAGGCAATACTACCTGCTTTCAGGCACGAGCTTCGCCATGATGCAGAATCTTCTGTCTGGGTTTTCTTCTGGTGGATTATACATGCTGCCCCTCAAGGAAAAGAGTCAACGCATATTAGTTCGATTGTGTGGCGCATGATCTCCTCGGACGATCCAGCGGACGGTTATCGCGATCGATTGCTCCGATCGCTCCAGTTCAGTGATTGCTGGGAGGATTTTGTAGATCCAGGGTATCTTCAACTGATGCCACTAGTTAAATCTATGACAGCGTTGATCAAAGAAGACTATCACTGGGTCAAGGAAGAAAAGTACAAACATCCAGAATATCTCCATGTGTCATGAGTCACCTTGACTATGACCAAAGATATGTATTTATAGAATGATGGACAAGGGAATTGAACCTGCAGCCTCTTGGCTGGTTGTAGAATACCATCAATGTAAATGAGAGCAAATAGCATACTTGTATAAGTAGCTGGCACAATTGAGTGAGAACTCCATTGAGTTCTCTTTTTAACCCTCAAAGACTTAGCTGCTGAGTCAACTCAACTTGAGTTACACAACAGAAGAACTTGATCCCACTTCTTAGACACTGTTCACCTTGAGCCTTGTCTATCCTCTTACTCTCATATCATTTCAACCCTTGACTGGTGATCATCACAGTCACTAGTCACCTCCATACATAGCCAGGCCCTTGGCTTAAAAGGACTTGGTAGTCAGTTAGGGACTGCTAGTAGCAGTGTGGTACTAAACCCAGGTATCATATCCAAGACCTGACTTTGCAATTGGGTAGTATTCAGTAGACTACTTGTACTCTTTTACTTTATCAACCTTGTACTAGGGGTCCATTGTAATCCATATGTATAGAGGAATAGCAGTGTATCTCTAAGAAGCTGCTTAGAGTAGAGATCCTCTTCTTAGAGGTGATAGTGTAACTCTAGTACTAGAATAGTAGTTAGTAAAACAGTAGATGTCTGGCTGGGTAAAGATCTTGTGCTCTAGCAAATATAACTTAAGTAAGATCAAAACCTTTTACTTTGACCTTAAGGCATTAA
>Ga0153943_1000746_pt1 | contig 9861 bp, 6 predicted proteins | sample TSNJ027MetaG_FD_104721 | JGI IMG/M metagenome (GOLD analysis project Ga0153943, IMG submission 104721) | Attine ant fungus gardens microbial communities from New Jersey, USA - TSNJ027 MetaG | ecosystem: Host-associated > Fungi > Mycelium > Unclassified | place: USA: New Jersey, Brendan T. Byrne...
AAGGTAGGGAGTCAAAAATGGGATGACGTTCTTGCAGGTTTTACCGGTGGTAATACTAAAGCAAACCGCAAATATTTTACCTGGGGTATCGCCCTGCATGCTTTGCAGGATATTTTCGCACATAGCACATATCAAAAATCTAGTGGGTTGAGAATTGTCCATGATTTTCAATTTAAGGATCCTAATACACAAATGGAAGGTGCGGACAAACGTGAGGTTGTTCCATCGAGGTGGTTAGTATCAGAACTGGCTACAAAAGACAGTATAGACTGTCTGTTAAATGGGATTTATGGTGATTTTTGGGAAATAGATTATGCACTAAAGAAGCAGACTACCTATACTATGCCGAGAAATCTTTTTCTTAAGAAACGTCTGTTGAAATATGCGACCAGTAATTCCAACGGATTGACTAGTGCACAAAAAACCCGCTTTACAAACTATAATATTAATTAATATATGTTTCGGCAGCGTCAGAATGCTATAACTTTCTAGTATGCCCCATTGTTGTGCGGTGCAGCATTTTAACTTTGCACCGTACGACAATCGTAATATTATTCATGAGATTGGAGGAAGATAGAGATGCGAAGAATAAAAAAACTATTAGCAGTCATGTTGGCATTATCCTTTTTAGTCACCATGTTTCCTGTCAGCAGTCATGCCAAGGGAAGCGATGTGATTCCAAATGATAAAACAGGAATACCGGACAAAGGTCTATATCAAGCAATACTAGAGGCCTTAAACAGAAAAGGCGGAGTTTTTACGAAGGCAGAAGCTGCCAGGATCACTTCTTTGGATGCATATAATTATAAAAAAGAGAGGCCGGATATCAAAAGTCTGGAAGGCATAGGGAATCTGAAAGGATTAACATCCCTTGATTTATCGTGTAACAAATTAAAAAATTTATCAGGGGTGGAGGAATTAACGAAATTAAAGAGTTTAACGGTCGAAAAAAACAAGCTGGTGAATATAAAGGCGATAAAAAACCTGACAGGTTTAGAGGACCTTGATCTCTCGTTTAACAAATTAACCACTTTATCTGGAATAAAAAAATTGACCAATTTAAAGTTTCTGCATGTCAATGGTAATCAGTTGACTGCTTTGTCAGGAATAGAAAATTTAGTAAAGCTAGGATCGCTGGGGGTTTACGATAATAAATTAAAAAACTTGTCAGGGATAGAAGGGTTGAGAAACTTACATTCATTATACGTGAGCGGGAATAAGCTGGTGGATTTAAAAGGGGTCGAAAATTTAATAAATCTGGAAGGACTTAGCGCGAGCGATAATAAACTGAAAAAACTGCCGGATTTAAGAAAACTTATAGATTTACATGATGAAAGCACGAGCTTTATGTTTAATAAATTATCAATATACGAACTGGTAGAAAAACTTCCAGTGCATCTGGTAAAGAACTCATGGTGGATAAATAGAGAGCTACAGCTTCAGAATGCGACCAGATCATTGAAGCTGACCACACCGGCGTCTTTTAAAAAGATCAAATCTACAACTGAGAAGATTGTTGGTACGGCACAAAAGAATACAATAGTAAGGATTACGTATAAAAATAAAAAAGTAATATCTGTAAGAACAAATGTGAATGGTGTTTTCCAATTTAAAAAGCTGAATTTAAAAAAATACAAGGGAAAAATCCTTACCATGGAGGTATTGCATTACGGTGGAATAGAAACAGAATATTTCGTTATAAAATTCATAAAGTTCACTGTCCGGTAGATGAACCTGAGCATATATCATTAGAAGAAGCTTTGGATGAGCTTCCTGAAACCGGAACGGAAATCCCAGTATTTTAAAGTGCGGGTTTATACATGGTGGTAATTAGGACGCCACTATGGGAGGCAATATGCTTTACGCAAACAGGGCAACGCTCTTTCATCGTTTGCTTAAAAGCATATTGCCTCCCATAGTGGCTGTTTTTGGCAGTGTTAAAGTTCTGTGCATATCAAATCCATACTTTAAAAGCGCATGATTACAGTTCAGTGACATGTATAAACCCGCACTTTTAAGACATGCACTCTAATAGGGCTCATTCATTGCTATTTCATTTTCTTAGTGCTATAATTATCAAAAAGTAAAGGAGTGGTTTTTATGAAACTTGAAATGTTTATCAATTTTGACGGCAATTGCCGTGAAGCGGTAGAGTTTTACGCAAAGGTTTTTAATTCGGAGATCGGAGAAATCTTGACCTACGGTGATGCACCGCCTGATCCGGATTATACCCCGTCGGAAGCGGACCGTGACAGGGTCATGTATGCCGGAATACCGATAGGCGGCATGACCGTGATGTTTATGGATATGCCCTCCGATTCGCCGCTTACTGTGGGCGACAACATTAACCCGACAATCAATATTGAAGATAAGGATGAAGTTACGAGAATTTTCAATGAGCTGAAAGAAGGCGGAGAGGTTTATTTTGAGCTTCAAAAAACCTTTTACAGCGAGTGGTACGGTATGGTTAAAGATAAATTTGGTGTGATTTGGCATGTCGTGCATTATATACCCCAGGCTTAAAAAATTAAATAAGAAAATACAAATGGGAAGAGGAGCTGCAGCTATTCCAAGGGTTATGGTCATGAACTTCTCGAAGAGATAGAGGGAATGCTTGTTGCGAGAGGAATAAAAAGCCTACAGATGTTAAGGAGAAAAGGAAGAGAGGAATCATCGCGTGAAATATAACTGTTTGATTATAGATGATGAAGAGGCGCTTTCGCAAAGCACCTGTGAATATTTTAATATGTTCGGCGTTAATACTGCCTGGGTAGCTGACGCATTGTCTTGTATGGATTTCTTTAAATCGAATTTGACAGACTTGATTCTGCTGGACATAAATCTTGGGAATTCATCCGGGTTTGATTTATGTAAGCAGCTGCGTGAGACCGTAAGCGTGCCGATCCTTTTTATCAGTGCCCGTACAAGCGACGATGATATGCTGCTGGCGTTAAATATCGGAGGCGACGATTACATTCAAAAACCCTACTCCCTTTCTGTACTGCTGGCCAAAGTAAAGGCTGTCCTGAAGCGATATAGTGTAAACAACACGGAGCCGTTTGTTTTGGGCAGGCTTAAGGTTGATTACGGGCAAAGGCGTGTATTAGTGAATGGACAGGAAATTACGTTAAAGGCATTGGAATATAGGCTTCTCACTTATCTGATTCAAAACAAAAACCGTGTCATTTCAAAAGACGAAATATTCAGAAAGGTATGGGAGGACACGATAACCGGTGATAATACACTGAATGTTCACATACGCCGCCTGCGTGAAAAAATTGAAGAGAATCCCAATGACCCCCAACACATCAAGACAGTATGGGGAGTCGGATATGTATTTGAGGAGAATAAGCCATGAAGGTAAAAAGAATACTCATTCTGACTTTATCGGTGTTTGTCTTTGGTATTCTTTTTGCCGCGTTTATTTTTCGTAATGTACCGGATGCACAGCTTGACTCGACAAAGATAAATGATATAGTGAAAACATTGTCCGATAATTGGCCAAATGTGTTTAAGGAAGCGGAATTGCCGGGATCACAATATCAATTAGACTATGTTGTCATTGATAAGGTTGGAAACTTAATAGCTGCAACCCGGCGGGGGCTAAATGAAGATATTAACAGTGCAATGCGTAACAGGGATACGATTGTAGATATTGAAAAAGACGGTGAAGCCGTAGGGAAAGTCATCTTTTACAACGATACATCCGCAATGTGGGAATCATATAAGAGATCACTGATATCTGCTTATGTCGGTATCCTGGCTTTATTGGCGGTTATTTGCGCTGGTTATGCCGTTTATCTGAATCATACTATATTCCATCCATTTAACAAGATAAAGAAATTTGCCGGTAATATTGCTGCCGGAAATCTTGACGTCCCTTTAGAAATGGATCGGGACAACCTGTTCGGCGCATTCACGGAGAGTTTCGACATTATGCGGGAAGAATTAAATAAAGCCCGGGAAAACGAACGAAATGCAAATCAAAGTAAAAAGGAACTGGTCGCTTCATTGAGCCACGATATTAAAACACCGGTCGCCTCTATTAAAGCAGTTTCCGAACTTATGCTTGTCACGGCCGATAATGAAAAAGACATCGCCCGGCTTAAAACGATCGACATGAAAGCGGGTCAAATAGAGACCCTTGTAAACAACATGTTCCATGCGACGCTTGAGGAGCTTCAGGAATTAAATGTGTCCGCTATTGAGGTCCATAGTACGGTAATTCCCGATTTGATAAAAAACGCTGATTATGAACAACGTACAAAACCATATTCTATACCGGATTGCATTATTTCAGCCGATGTTTTACGTCTTCAGCAAGTAATTGACAACATAATCAGCAATTCTTATAAATACGCTGGTACGCATATTGAAATTAATTCTTATTTTGAAGACAGCCAACTTGTTTTGGAGATCATGGATTTTGGCACAGGCGTCTCAGATCATGATCTCCCGCTTATTTTCAATAAATATTACCGCGGTGAAAATGCTGACGGGAAAAACGGATATGGTCTTGGTCTTTATATATCAAGGTATTTAATAGGGCAAATGTCGGGGGAGCTGCAATGTGTAAACCGCATGGATGGATTTACGGTCAGGATAACGCTGCGGTTAGGAACTGTCGAGAAATAACTTGTGCAGATTCCGCAGGATTTTTGTCAGAGTGCAAGGAAGATGTATAAGTTATTTCCCGACAGTTCCTTAGCAGATGAAAAATTAAAATATTTAAGGATTGGTTAAGGATTGGGTAAAGACCGGTTAAGGATTTCAGGGGTAAAATGAGGTTGTTGATGACAACCTCATTTTTTATAATAAAGGAGAATAATAACAATGCAAAACACGATTTTGTCAACCAATAAACTATGTAAAACTTTTTCAAGCGGCGGTATCCAGCAGCATGTGCTGAAAAACCTGGATATTCATATCATCCAAGGAGATTTTACTGTTATCATGGGCGCCAGCGGTGCGGGAAAATCCACACTCCTCTATGCACTTTCGGGAATGGATAAACCGACATTAGGTGAGATCCACTTTGAAGGGCAGGAGATATCCGGACTTACAAACGACCGTCTTGCCATTTTCCGGCGTGATAACTGCGGCTTTGTGTTTCAACAGATATATCTGCTGAACAATATGAGCATCTTTGACAACATATTGGCCTGCGGTTTATTAGTAAACAAAAACCGTAAGGCAGTTGCAAAGCGGGCTAAGCAGCTATTAAACCGGCTGAAGCTTGACGAAACTGTGTGGCGCAAGTTTCCATCCCAGGTTTCAGGCGGCGAGGCGCAGCGTGCCGGTATCGTCCGTGCCCTCATCAACAATCCTAAAATCGTCTTTGCCGACGAGCCCACCGGCGCGCTCAATTCCACATTCGGCGAGGCTGTACTTGACGCGCTGACAGAGGTGAACGAACAGGGACAAAGCATCGTCATGGTCACCCACGATATGAAATCCGCCAGGCGCGGGAACCGAATACTTTATCTGCGTGACGGTGTGGTTCATGGAGAATGCCGGTTAGGAACATATGTGAGCGGTGACAAAGAACGGCATGAGAAACTAAGCGCTTTTTTACAAGAGATGGGGTGGTAAGTATGAGGAAAATTACGATGCTTACGGCTGCCAATATCCGCAAAAGCAAAAGTCAGGCGGTCAGCCTGCTGATTTTTGTGCTGATAGCGGTTATGTTTTTAAATGTTGGTTTGGTTTTGTATTTTAACTACAGCAAAGACTTTGACGGCCGGGCAGAGCAGCTGTATGCACCCCATCTGACCATACTTCAGGCTGATGATATCACAACGGAAAAACAATTGACATGGCTGGAACAGTACCCCGGGGTAACCGAAGTGGAAAAGCAGCCGGTTATATCGAGCATGGGTGAGTATTACATGAACGGAGCCAAGGCCTCCGGTATCATTATCATTTCAAACGTGGAAAAGCCGCAGAATATGAATCCGCCGTCCCTGATCGGTGATTCGCTCCCTTTAGACGACAACTCCATTTACGTGCCCTATCTCATGAAAGCAGCCGGGGGATTTGAACTGGGCGACAGCTATCAGCTGAATCTTTCGGGTACGGAATTGCATCTCACAATAGCGGGATTTACAGAGGAGGTCCCTTATGGCGCATTAATGAACACCTTGTACCGGTTCTATGTTTCTGATAACACTTATGAAAGAATTTCGGGTGAGTTTTCAGATTATCAATGCCGGCTGCAGTCTGTCCGCTTCGAAGACAGCGGTCTCGGTATGCAGGCACAGCTTGACTATTCAAAAGAGTTTTTTTATTCTGAAGGGTCAGACGAGGCGTCTGCAGCATATATTTATTCACTCAACTATCATGATGTAAAGACAGCGCGCACTTTTATCCCGATGGTTATGGCATTGATCGTAACAGCCTTTGCATTTATCATACTGGTGGTCAGTTTGATTGTTATCCGCTTTGGCATCATCAATAGCATAGAAGAAAGTATGACAAACATAGGGATATTAAAGGCGGCCGGGTATAAAAATAATCAGATCATATTGTCAATTGTATTCCAATTCGGCAGCATATCCGTTATAGGTGGTATTTTGGGTATTGCGGCAGCACAGCTATTACTGCCATTATTGGCTGAAATTTTGGAATCGCAGTCGGCTTTGATTTGGAATCCCGGCTTTGATTTCTTTATGGCGGCTGCCTCATTGTGTTTCGTGTTACTGTCTGTCTTACTGGTATCCTTTATAGCTGCAAGGCGTATTTACAAGCTTCATCCGCTGATCGCCCTGCGCGGTGGGCTTGAAACACATAGTTTCAAGAAGAACAGGATTCCCCTTGAAAAATCTCATGGGACATTATCATTTCTGTTGGCTATGAAACAGCTCGTACAAAATAAAAAGCAGGCTTTTATGATTGTGGTAATCATTGCTTTCGTATCTTTTACATCGGTGGCGGGTATTTCCATATATTATAATGTGGGTGTTAAGCCGGACGTATTAGCTTCGATCATATCGGGTGAAAAACCGGACGTAGGACTGGTACTGAAAAACAGAAGTGATACCGAGGATGTAATAAAGAGATTACTTGAGCGGCAGGAAGTCCGCAAGGCTTTTGGCTATCAAGATGTAACTTTGCGGACAGATGAGGTTGACACCTTAGCCAACATTACGAAAGATTTTTCTCAGCTTGAAGGTAATATGCTGTATGATGGACGCTATCCGAAGCATTCAAATGAAGTAACCCTTGGCGTCAACCTTGCCGATGTCCTGGGAAAGAAAATCGGAGATACCGTAGCGGTGACCCAGGGCAGCCAGACAAAAGAATTTTTGATTACCGGTACCATGCAGCTGATGAACGGTTACGGTATCAATATGCTCATGACCTATGACGGATTGCTGACCATTCAAAATGATTATGAGTTCGACCGGATTTATATCTATCTGACGGAAGGCGCTGATGTTAAAGCCTTTATCGAAAGTGTAAAATCCCAAGAGGGAAATATTTTCAGCAGTACCGTTGACATGAATGAATTGATAGACGCCCAGTTCAGCCAATATGGCAGTATTTTTGCCGCTGTGGCGGCTGTTATCCTTCTCATAACCGTGGTGATTGTTATTTTAGTGCTGTATATGGTAATAAAGACAATGATCCTTCGTAAAAAACAAGAATTTGGCATACAAAAAGCCACGGGTTTTACCACCTTTCAGCTCATGAACCAAATTACGTTTAATTACATTCCGGTAATTCTTCTTGGTGTGCTTCTTGGCGGGGTGGGTGGATATTTTGGTTTGAATCCGTTGTTCGCCGCGGTTGTTCGCAGCGCAGGCATTGTAAAAGTCAATTTGCCGTCCCCGATCGGCTGGACGATTGCGACATGCGTTTCGCTGGTTATATTAGCGTACCTTGTGTCTATGCTGATTGCGTGGAGGATACGCAAGATCTCCGCTTATGCACTTATGAGTGATTAACAATGTTGTTGAAAATCCCGAATTTACAACTCTAAACAGGAATTGCGATTATGTTTTGAATGATAAGTTCGGCAAGTATACAGGGATTGACATTAAAAATGGTATCGTATAAAATAAAGATTAATATAATCAAATGTAGTTTAACCTCCAAAGCAATTCCCCGCTTCTAAGCGAAGCGAAAGTGGTGGGTGTGACTTGCTTGTTTCAGCAGGAGTCCAAGCTCCTGCTGAAATGGCAGCGAAGCTGCCGGGAGGTTACGAGCAAGTAGCGGAGCGGATTGCGAGTATCCGCTTTGACTTTATCTGCTGATCAATTATAGGAGGTACCACAAATGAAAAAACGTATCTTATCCCTTGCATTGGCGATTTCCCTTCTTCTTGCATTTGTCCCAATGAATGTATACGCTCACCATGGATTGACCAGTTACGGGAATGTGAGACTGCTGGGTCTATATCTTGATAGTTATGGAATATTTAGATACGGATGGCATTCTCATTGGAATTCAACCCCAACGCCTAAACCAGAACCGAAAGTTTATCCGACTTCTGTATCTATAAAGAAGCCGGGAAAGAAAATATACGTTGGCGATTCTATAAGGCTTTACCCTTCGTATAAACCGTCGAATACTAATGTTACAAGTGTCACTTGGCGTTCATCAAACAGTAAGATCGCCAAAATATCTGATTCTGGTAAACTCAAAGCCTTAAAAATCGGAAGAGTTACCGTTACAGTAAAAACATCTAATGGTAAAACGTCAAAAAGAATAATTAACATTATAGAACGTAAAGCAAAGTCAATCAAATTGAAAAACCCTCCTTCGAAAATCGGCGTCGGGGAAAGCAAAAAATTAAAAGCGATCATTTCTCCGGCAAAAACAACAAACAAGACTATCCGTTGGAAATCCAGCAACAGTAAAGTAATTAAGGTAGACAAAAACGGAAACATAAAAGCTTTGGCAAAAGGCAGCGCAACAATTACTGCAACGACTTCAAATGGTAAAAAGACTTGGAAAAAAATTGAGGTTTACGCTACTGCCGCCGAAAGTATACATATCCAAGGACTTTATAGCGGATATTTTGTTGGAGACACAATTAAAATCAAGGCAAGCGTATTACCTTCGACTGCCAAAAACAAAAATTATACAGTATCGTTTTCGAATCCAAGCATGGTCAAAAAGTCCAAAACTGATTATTGGGATGAAGACGACTGGGATGATGACGATGGCTTCAGCAGTAATAATGCATACGAATTAATCGCGCCGGGGAAATTAACGGTTACGGTTACCGCCAGTAATGGTATAAAGTCATCGGCGAGCTTTACAGTCGTTACCCCCGAACCCCAAATCAAACTAACTCAAGGTACAAATCCTGTTGTAGTAAACAACAAAAGCTACACCATCGGCGGAAGTGTCACAAGCAGAAATAACAGCCGTTCACAATTGAAAGTGTACATAAACGATGAAGAAACTTATATTGATTATAATAGCTCCTTCTCGAAAACCCTTACCTTGGTTGAGGGCTTAAATACAATCACCATTAAAGCTGTGAATGCATACGGAAAAGAAACGATTCTCTCCAAGGAAGTGACGTTTACACCGCCTGTCCCTGCTGTAACCGTAGATCAAGGTACAAACGCAGTTACTGTAAATAACAAAAGCTATACCATCAGCGGAAGGGCGACAGACACAAACGACAGCCGTTCACAATTGAAAGTGTACATAAACGATGAAGAAATTTATATTAATTATAATAACGATTTCTCGAAAACCCTTACCTTGGTTGAGGGCCTAAACACAATTACCATTAAAGCTGTAAATACATACGGCAAGGAAACGATTCTCACCAAGGAAGTGACGTTTACACCGCCTGTTCCTGCTGTAACCGTAGATCAAGGTACAAACGCAGTTACTGTAAAT
>Ga0153943_1000754_pt1 | contig 9806 bp, 8 predicted proteins | sample TSNJ027MetaG_FD_104721 | JGI IMG/M metagenome (GOLD analysis project Ga0153943, IMG submission 104721) | Attine ant fungus gardens microbial communities from New Jersey, USA - TSNJ027 MetaG | ecosystem: Host-associated > Fungi > Mycelium > Unclassified | place: USA: New Jersey, Brendan T. Byrne...
AATTAGATGATAATATTCTGGTATAATTTATTTACCATGTGTATTAGAAAGTGAAGTTTATCAGCAAGTGTTCATTATTATATTGCGACAATGCAAGGTATAAGTATTGATGTAGAGGAATTATCTTACCTTTATCAATGCGAAAAAGAGGCTGTTATATCAAGTGTTTTAGCATTTGAACAATTAGAGTGTTAATTGTTTGAAAAAAAAAATGATATCATGTATAATTAACAGGTAATTAACATGGAGGTATGTATTTAAATGAAATCAAATTGGAAAAAATTAGAAGGAAATGTTGGAGAATTAACAATAGAAATAGAAGCTGATGTATGGAAAGTTGCACAAAAAAATGCACTTGATAAATTGGCACAAAATATAACTATTAAAGGATTTAGAAAAGGAAAAGCACCTATATCACTACTAAAAAAAGAAATTTCAGTAGCTAGAATTCTTAATGAAGCGATGGATACAGTTTTAGAAAAAGCATACCCAGAAGCTTTAAAAGAAAATGATGTATCACCAATTACTAATCCAGAATTAATTGTTGATACAATTAATGAAGAAACATTAGCTGTAACATTAAAAATCCAAGTAAAACCTGAAGTAACATTAGGAGAATATAAAGATTTAGGAATTGTGAAAAATGAAGTAGAAGTAACAGAAGAAGACATTCATAGTGAAATCAACAAAATTCGTGAACAAGCCGCTGAATTAGTTATAAAAGAAGATGATGTGGCTATTGAAAATGGAGATACTGTCGTAATTGATTTTGAAGGATTCTTAGACAATGTTGCTTTTGAGGGTGGAAAAGGTGAAAATCATTCATTAGAAATTGGTTCTGGTTCATTTATTCCAGGTTTTGAAGAACAATTGATCGGTATGAAAACAAATGAAACAAAAGAGATTACAGTGACATTCCCAGAAGAATATCAAGCGACTGATTTAGCTGGAAAAGAAGCTGTATTTAAAGTTGCTGTTCATGAAATTAAACAAAAAAAATTACCTGAGGTTGATGATGAATTAGCATTAGATGCTGATATTGATGGTGTTAAAACTCTAGAAGAATTAAAATTGCATATTACCACACAATTAGCAAATACTAAAGAACGTGATGCAGAGAATAAATATCAAGATGAATTATTTGAAGCAGTGATTTCAAACAGCCAAGTTGACGTACCAGATGTTATGGTTGAAAATGAACTAAATTCAATAGTAGAAGATGTAAAACGTAATATAACAAACCAAGGATTAGATTTTGCTACCTATTGCTCTATTACGAATACAACAGAAGAACAAGTAAGAGAGAATTTCAGATCACAAGCAGAAAAAAGAGTGGCTTTAAATTTAATTTTAGAAGAAGTTATTAAAGTAGAGAATATTGAAGTAGACGACGAAGAAGTTGCTACAGAAATTGAAAAGATTGCGGAAGCATATGGGGAACAATATGAACAAATTAAAACCTATGTAGAAGCACAAAAAGATATGATTAAAGAAGATTTAAAATTTAGAAAAGCTTCTGATTTAATAAGAGGAGTAAAATAAGACAGTTTCGTCTTATTTTAAACTATGTAGGAGGTGTACAATTATGTCAGAACAAGAAAATACAATTCTTACATTACCTGTAATATGTACAAGAGGTATGGTTGTTTTTCCACATAATGATTTAACATTAGATGTTGGTAGAGCAAAAAGTTTAAGAGCAATAGACGACGGAACTAACTTATATGATGGTAATGTTATCTTTGTTTCACAAATCGATCCAGCAAAAGAAGAGCCTGACTTTGATGATGTATATCATTATGGAACATTATGTAAGATTAAAAAGAAGATTAGAAGAAATAGTTCAGGAACAATTAAACTAACCGTCACTGGATTAGATCGTGTTGAATTACTAAATTTAGATATTGTCAATGGTTGCATTTATGCACAAGTAGCAGTTAAAGAATCTGTGCAAGGCGACCAAAATGAAGAAATTGCGTTAGTTAGACAAATAACTTCTCATATTTCATCATTATCAAACTCAATTCCAAATTTTCCAGCCGATGTACTAGCAACATTATCAAAAGGAGTATCTTCTAACAAGTTTGCAGATACAGTTGCTATGTATTTACCAATGAAGTTGGAAAAGAAACAAGAGATATTAGAAACAGTCGATATTAACAAAAGATTATTAGCTGTCATTAGTGAAATTGAAGAAGAAAAAGTAATCAGTGATATCGAACAAAATATTAATAAAAAAGTTCGAGAAAGTATCGACGAAAATCAAAGAGAATACTACCTTAGAGAAAAACTAAGAGCAATTAAAGAAGAACTTGGAGACACGCCAAGTAGAGAAGATGATACAACAGATTTAAGGCAACTAATTGAAAAAAATCCTTATCCTGAACATGTGAAGGAAAAGGCATTAGATGAGTTAAAACGTTATGAAATGATGCCACCTGCTTCAAGTGAAGCGAATGTGGTGCGAAGTTATTTAGAATGGTTGCTTTATACACCTTGGTATCAAACAACTGAAGATAACAATGATTTGAAAGTCGTTGAAGAACGTTTAGATGAAGATCATTTTGGATTAGAAAAAGTTAAAGAACGTATTTTAGAGCATCTAGCTGTAAAGCAAATGACAAATTCATTAAAATCTCCAATTATTTGTTTAGTTGGTCCACCAGGTGTTGGTAAAACGTCATTAGCAAAATCAGTGGCAAGAGCACTGGATAGAAAATTTGTGAAGGCTTCTTTGGGTGGAGTCAAAGATGAGTCTGAAGTTAGAGGACATAGAAGAACGTATCTTGGCTCAATGCCAGGTAGAATCATTCAAGGTATGAAAAAAGCTGGTGTTGTTAATCCTGTTTTCCTATTAGATGAAATTGATAAAATGAGTAATGATTATCGTGGTGATCCAGCGAGTGCCATGTTAGAGGTATTGGATCCAGAACAAAATAGTTTATTTTCTGATAACTATTTAGAAGAACCATATGATTTATCAAAAGTATTATTTATTGCAACTGCAAATACATTAGATTCAATTTCTGGACCATTAATTGATCGTTTAGAAATCATTGAATTATCTTCTTATATAGAGCAAGAAAAATTAGTCATTGCAAAAGATCATTTAATTCCTAAACAATTTGTTGTTCATGGATTAGAGTTAGAACAAGTACGTATAAGTGATGAAGTACTTTATACTATCATCCGACATTACACACGTGAAGCAGGAGTGCGACAATTAGAGCGTTTAATTGCTCAAATATGCCGTAAATCAGTAGTAAAAATCTTAAAGGATAATATTCAATCAATCGAAATTAATTCTAATAATCTAGAAGATTATTTAGGAAAAGCTAGATTTGAACATAATCGTATGCTAGAAGATCCTCAAGTTGGTGTCGTAACTGGTTTAGCATATACACAATTTGGTGGAGACATTTTACCAATTGAAGTCAACCATTTTGATGGTAATGGAAAATTAGTGATTACTGGTCAATTAGGGGATGTTATGAAAGAATCAGCAAGTATTGCGTTAGATTTTATCAAAGCAAATGCTGCTACTTATGGATTAACAAATAAAGATTTTGAAAAGAAAGATATTCATATTCATGTACCAGAGGGAGCTGTTAAAAAAGATGGACCAAGTGCTGGTGTTACATTAACAACGGCTATTTATTCATCATTTACAAATAAACCAATAAGAAGTGATATTGCTATGACAGGTGAAATTACACTACGAGGTAAGGTATTACCAATTGGAGGATTAAAAGAGAAATCAATCTCAGCACATCGCTCTGGAATTAGAACTATTATTATTCCTAAGGAAAATGAGAAAGATATTAGTGATATTCCTGAACAAGTACGAAATGAATTAAAAATTGTATTAGCTAGTCATATTGATACAGTATTTGAAAATGCGATAGCTAATAATGATAGTGCAGCTTAATGGAAATACATTAAGCTTTTTTTTTTATTAGAAATTTGTTATGATAGTAGCTAGAGGTGATAAGATGAAAAAAATCGGCAAGATTTTCGTTCTAAGTTTGATAGCATTACTAATCAATGGTTGTGGTAATAAAACAGTTTTTGATACAACATATACATTTCGTTGTGCATTAGTGCGAGAAAATGATGGTAGTGTCTCAAAATATAATATTAGCAATTGGACAGATTATGAAGGAGAACAGATTCAAATAAAATTTGATACTGGTGAAACTAGGTTAATTAATAGTGTTAATGTAGAGTTATCTACATATGAATGTAGTGAAATTGAGTAAAAGAGGTACAAAATGTATAAAGTAAAATGGGCAAAATATATGCTAAGTGCTGCTTGGCAATCACAATGGCCTGAAGAAAGTGTTCCAGAGATTTGCTTAGCTGGTAGAAGTAATGTTGGTAAGTCTAGTTTTATTAATACCATGGTAAATCAAGTTGGTTTAGCAAAGGTTTCTTCGACTCCAGGAAAAACAAGAACATTGAATTTTTATAATATTAATGATGAATTACGATTTGTTGATGTTCCTGGATATGGCTATGCTAAAGTTAATGCAAATATTAGAAAATCTTTTGGAGAGATGGTAGAAACCTATATTAGCAATCGAAAAACATTAAGAGGAATGATCTTAATTGTTGATTTACGCCATACACCGACAGACGATGATCTTATGATGTATAATTATATGAAGTATTATGGATATAAAGTAATTGTCATTGGGACAAAAGAAGATAAAGTAAAACGTAATGATTTAAAAAAGAATGAAAAGAAAATTAAAGAAAAATTAAACTTTGTGGAGACAGACACATTCATTCGCTTTTCTAGTTTAAAAAAGATAGGAATAGAAAGTGTTTGGGAAGCAATTGTTGATTTATGTGAACTAGATGAGGCATAGGCTCATCTTTTTTTGCATATATTTTTTCTAATTTGTATATATATAATTGAGGAGGAGTATTATGCAAAAATTATTTTTGGAAAAAGGAATAGATCTAAATCATGATTTAAAAGAGTTAATTTCCATTGCTGTTGATGATAGTATTAATTATAAAATGGAAAGATCGGGGATTAGAGCAATTGGTCATATTAAAATAACTGGTGATTATGTTGGAAAAAACGGGATAAAGACATTTAATGAAACAATGGAGTTGGATGTATTAGCACCATTTGAAAAAGTATTGGATCGAAGAGATTTTAGTATTAAAATTGAAGATTTTGACTATTCTATTAAAAGTGGTAATATCAATGTCGTCATTGAAGCTAGTGTCTATGGTGTATCAAAAGCAGAAAATCGATATATTAGTTATGAAATGCAAGAGTTAGATATTGATGCATTAGAAGAACAGTTGGAAGAACCACTTTTAGTAGAACAAGACTTATTAGATGAAATTCGAGGTATTTTAGATAATATAGATACATCAACCAAAGAAGATAGCAATCAAATAGATTCAGTAGAAGAAATAAGAGAAGAAAGTACTTTACTGGAGGAAGAAGTAATAGAAATAGAAGTTGAAGAACCAGTCTGGGCGAAAGAAGTGACTAAAGCAATAGAACCAGATCGAGCAGAAGAAGCAACTGATGCAACATTAGAACCAATTCAAGTAGAAGAAGCAACTGATGTGGCAATAGAACCAATTCGAGTAGAAGAAGTAGCTAAAGCTATGAAGGAACCAGTTTGGCTAGCAGAAGATGTGGTAGAAGAGCCAAAAAAAGTAATACCAATTCGAGTGGAAGAAATAGAACAAGAAGAAGACCAATCTGTAGAAGTAGCTGCTATCGAATTATTTGAAGAAGAAGAGGAAGAACGAGTAGAGATAATAGAAACAATGGGAACAATTGAAAAAGAAGAAGTAGAAGCCGTCGTAGAAGTAGCTAAAGCAGATGAGATTAGAGAAGAAAAGACTAGCACAGAAATTCCATCAGAAGTAATGGAAAAAGAGAAAGAAGAGCAAAATCGAGAAGAGGATACAGGAATAGAGGAAGAATCTGCTCTAGAAGAAAGTAAAACAGATATTGTAGAAGAACAGATAATTCGAGGAGAAACTGAAACTACAGCAGATGTAATAGAAGAAGAATTAATTCAGGAAGAAAGTAAAACAGATATTGTAGAAGAACAGATAATTCGAGAAGAAACTGAAACGACAGCAGAAGTAATAGAAGAAGAATTAATTCAGGAAGAAAGTAAAACAGACATTGTAGAAGAAGAGGAAGAGTTAATTCGAGAAGAAACTGAATCTATAGCAGATGTAGTAGAAGAAGAATTAATTCAGGAAGAAAGTAAAACAGCTGGAATGGAAGTAGAAACAGAAATAATTCGAGAAGAAATTATGAGTGAAGTAGTAGAAGAAGAATCAAATCGAGAAGAAACGAAAATAGAGGTAATAGATGAAGCAGCAGTTTCAGAAGAAACCAAAATAGAAATTGTAAAGGTAAATCCAGTACTAAAAGAAACTAAAAATGTGATCAAGAAAGAACCAATGCGAAAAGAAACGAAAATAACTAAAAAAGAGCCAATTCGAAAAGAAACGAAAATAATGGTAACAGAAGCAGCACGCTGTGATACCACTGAAAAGGTAAAAATAGTTTCTGAAAAACGATTAATAAATGATGAAGAGGTGTCTATGTTAGATGCTGTAAAACAGGTAATAGAAGAGAAATCAAATAATAGTTCTAAAACCCAAGATTTAAAAAGAGTTAATAAAGAAGTTGTAGTGGAAAAGAAAAAGATAATAAAAAAGGAAGATAAAGAAGCACTAAGGGAAAAAGAAGAAAGTAAAAACATAGAAGAACAACTCGTTAGTATAGCTACTGAAGAAGAAGTAACAACGAAGAAAGCACCTACACCTTTGACATATGATGATGTAGATGATTCTTCTAGCATTCGTTTATTAACTGAGGTGAGCGATGAGGATACTGTAGAGGATGAAGAATTTGATTTAGAGGCTGAACTTTTTGATGATTTAGAAGATGAATCAGCATACGTTTCTTATCATATTTATGTAGTACAACCTGATGATACTTATCAAGCAATTAGTGACAAATATAATATTCCAGTAGATCTATTAAAAGATTATAATCAGCATATGGATTTACAACTTGGTAAATTAGTTGTGATACCATATATGTTATGAGAGAGAAATTAAATTATTATTATAGCATTAATGCGATTGGAATAATTAAAGTTAGTCAAAAGGTATATAAAATAAAAACAAAAGATACGTTCTATGCTCTTAAATTAGTTAGAAATGAGTTGTCATTAGAACATTATCCCTATGTGAATTCTTTACATTTAGATTGCTTTATTCCAATTATTGTAAATTGCGATGGAAATTTTTTAACAAGTTATCAGGATCAGTATTTTTATGTCATGCCATGGATTGTCACTGATGACTTTATTGTAAAAGAATTAAAGTTACGTCAATATTTTTATTTGTTAGCAATGATTCATAATCGTTCGTATTATTCTTTAAAAGTAAATATAGGCTATTTTAAAAGTATGATTGAACAACTTAATGAAATGATTGTTGCTCGTTTAGAGTACTATACAAATAAGCTACAACAGTTTGAATTTAACTATTTTAAATCTCCTGCTGAATGGGAATTTGCTTTGAACTTTCCATTATTTATAAAACAGCTTGAACAAAGTAGAAATTTCTTGTCTTTATTTGAAAATATTTCTGAATCTTTAACTTCCGTTCGTTTATCATTAGTGTATATGAATTTTAATGTTAAACATATATCCTTGCAAGCCAATATGCTACTATCAATAGATAAAATACGAATTGATTTACCAATTTATGATTTATATGATTTATTTTTACACCAAGATACAATGGTATATGAAAATGGATTATTGGTGGAAAGTTATTTGCATAAATTTATGCTTTACGATTATGAGAGAGTGTTATTAGCATGTTTATTAACTTGTATTCCATTGTTAGAATTTTCTAAAGATGAGGTTGATAATGTTATTCGAATTACTAAATTATTGAATTATATTGACTCTTCACAGCAGTTCATAACGAAATTAAATATAGCTCACGAAATCAAAAAGTGAAACTAATTTAGTTTGACTAAATCAAAATATTTTGTTATGATGTAAATGCTATGAAAAGGAAGAGTAATTTAGTCTTTTACCAAAAGAGAGTCCTGGAAGCTGAAAAGGGATGGGAGTGGGTAAATGAAGGTAGCCTTGGAGCATGTTTATTGAATGATTAGTAGGTAGACACGTAATACTGCGTTAAAGTATTGAGGCATAATAAATTTATGTAAATTAAGGTGGTACCACGTTATATAGCGTCCTTAGATAGGATGCTTTTTTTATTGGAGGAAAAAACATGGAATTTGTTAAGTTATTTTTATTAGTCCTAGCTTCTTGCATGATTGTTAATTTTATTTTTGCATATCGAAAATTAATGAAACAACAAAAGATTGAGTTTGAACGTATTCAAGAACAAAGAGAAAAATACCAAACAATTGATAGCCAAACATTTGATCAAATACCTGATGAAGAATTAACAATGGCAATTGTTTATCGTGTTTGGAATAAAGAAGATCAAGACTTTGAAAACATATTTGAAAACTTATCTGATGGGGAAAAAACAATCTATACTATCTTTTTGGCTCAATCAGCAATTGAAAATGGCAGAAACACATTTGCTAATTTCTTTACAGAGGCAAATCAGTTATATTATCCACTATTAATAGATAGTTATCAAAAAGTAGAATGTAGTAAGGCAGTAGTCGTGGTACTTGAAAAACTAATCGACTATCACAATGCTCTTATGAAAGAAGACGATATGCTTGATTTTGATGTGGAAGAAGAAGCAGAACCATTACCATCTTATGATTTATTCACATTAGATTATTTAGATGCTATTAAAGAAGACCAACTAGATGAAAAATTAGTAAGTTATATTAGAAAGAATAAAAATGATTTTGTTGATTAAGGAGAAGTGAGTGTAATGAAAAAAGAGTTAGCAACAAAGTATAACCATATTGAAGTTGAATCAGGAAAATATCAAAAGTGGCTTGAAAAAAAATATTTTGAAGCTGGAGATACTTCAAAAAAAGCATATAGTATCGTTATTCCACCTCCTAATGTCACAGGAAAATTACATTTAGGACATGCTTGGGATACAACATTACAAGATATATTAATCCGCTATAAACGTTTACAGGGATACGATGCCTTATGGCTACCTGGGATGGATCATGCTGGAATTGCCACACAAGCAAAAGTGGAAGAACGACTACGTGGTCAAGGAATTTCCAGATATGATTTAGGAAGAGAAAAATTTTTAGAAAAAAGTTGGGAATGGAAAGAAGAATATGCAACTCTTATTCGCCAACAATGGGAAAAATTAGGTTTGTCTCTAGATTATTCTAAAGAACGTTTTACCTTAGATGAAGGATTATCAAAAGCTGTTCGTAAGGTCTTTGTTGATTTATTTAAGAAGGGGCTTATTTATCAAGGAGAGCGAATCATCAACTGGGATCCTGCTCAAAAAACAGCGTTAAGTAATATTGAAGTTATTCATAAAGAAGTAGAAGGTGCAATGTATTACTTTAAATATTTGGTAATAGACAGCGAGGAAACGTTAGTTATTGCAACAACTCGTCCTGAAACAATGTTTGGAGATACTGCTATCTTTGTACATCCAGATGATGAACGATATAGACATTTAGTAGGGAAGAAAGCAATAAATCCAGCCAACAATCAAGCTTTACCAATTATGGCTGACGATTATATTGATATGTCATTTGGTACAGCAGTAATGAAATGTACACCAGCACATGATCCAAATGACTTTGTATTAGGTAAAAAATATAA
>Ga0153943_1000755_pt1 | contig 9806 bp, 9 predicted proteins | sample TSNJ027MetaG_FD_104721 | JGI IMG/M metagenome (GOLD analysis project Ga0153943, IMG submission 104721) | Attine ant fungus gardens microbial communities from New Jersey, USA - TSNJ027 MetaG | ecosystem: Host-associated > Fungi > Mycelium > Unclassified | place: USA: New Jersey, Brendan T. Byrne...
ATTTAATTTAGCCGCCGCTCTTTTTTTATTACCGTTAGACTCGACTAGTTTTTTAATCACATCATATTTAAATTGTTCGTTCATACGTAATAAGACCTTTCTCATAATTTTTAACCCCCTCGGAGGTTAATGATAACATACATAGACAAAGATTAAAGATAAAGATTAAGACATAATCATTTTCGATACATTAAGACATTATCATATTGGAATCATACTTGACTAGAAAAATAATTGAATTTCCTTGACATTATCAGCATAATTCTATATAATTTCATGGTGCGATAAATAATAGCAGCACATATTTAATTATGCACTTGTGTTTATAACAAATGAACGTTTGTAAAGTATCTTGCTGCAAAGAGAAATGCTTAGTATAAACACTTCATGATTGAGATATGATTGTTATTGTTAAAGACAAAACAATAGTAGGAGGAAATTTTAATGGCACGTAACACAGGACCAGTCTGGAAAATATCTAGACGTTTAGGATTCTCAATTTTAGAGAATGGAAAAGAATTAAACAAAAGACCATATGCTCCAGGGCAACATGGACAAAAAAGAAAAAAACAAACAGAATATGGATTGCAATTAGCTGAAAAGCAAAAAGTAAGACATATGTATGGATTAAATGAAAAGCAATTTCGTAACACGTATAAAAGAGCGGTAAAAATGTCTGGTATTGCTGGATATAACTTCTTTTGCTTACTTGAATCCAGATTAGATAACATTGTTTATCGTTTAGGGTTTGCTACTACTCGTAGACAAGCAAGACAATTAGTAAATCATGGACACTTCTTAGTAAATGGTAAAAAAGTCGATATCCCTTCTTATCAAGTCAAAATTGGAGATACGATTGCAGTAAAAGAAAAATCTAGAAACTTAGAAATAATTAAGTCAAGTATAGATGGTAGAAACCATGTTGTTGGATTTGTTGATGTTGATAATGAAAAATTAGAAGGTAAGTATGTAAGATTACCTGAAAGATCTGAATTAAATCAAGAAATCAGCGAACAATTAATTGTTGAGTACTATAACCGTTTAGGATAAAAACGTACTGTTTATCATGGTTTTTTGAGGTGCTACATGCAAAATGTAGTGCCTTTTTTATATGTTTTTGCAATATGCGGTGTTATGTGGTAAGTCAAAGTTTCTAAGAATGTGTCAAAAAAGTGTCGAGTTTCTTTTATTACTTACCGACACTAAAATATGTTGGTTTCCTAACACCTTTTCTTGTTGAGCCTTTAATTCTTTAATCTTCTTACTTTTGCTAATAATGTTCTTTTAGTCATCTTCTCTTTCCTCCATGTAATCATTGTAATATTCTTTTAGGATAATTAATCCATCAACTTCGATAAAATCATCAAGGGAATCAATAGACAGTCCTAAATAATCACAATAGAAATAAACTTCTGTTTCTTCCTTTACTGTGTTGCTGTAATCAAAGTAACTTTTGTATTCTACTTCATAATTCATTTCTACCATTTTCTTGTTCTCCTTGTTTTACCTTACGCCTATATAGTACACTATAATTATGTACATGTCAATAGTATTTGTATATTATTTTAAAATACTTTTACATTGTATTTATATATAAGTAAATTAATGTTATATACATTCAACAAACTATATGATATACTGATAATAGGAGGTGAATTTATGTTGAAAGATAAATTGAAAGGACTGCTAGCTATCACTGGAAAAACTCAACAAGAGTTAGCTAATGTAAATAATATTAGTCGACAACAACAATCAAATAAAATAAATAATGCTTCATATAAGCTTAATGAACTGGTTGAATTAGCAGACTTCACAGACACCAAACTAGCATTTATTGATAAAGACAATAAACCATTAATCGTATTTGATAAAGAAGATTTAAGTAAATAAGAGGAGGAATTTGTAATGGCAAAAATTAAAACGTTTTTTCATCAAGGAACCTATAAAATTTCATATGAAAATTACCTTTTTACTGCGGAGAAGAAGAAGCAAAAAGATAGTGAAATTATTGAACAAAATATGCAGATATCAGATAAAAAAGATAATGAAATTAACGAATTTATAATGGGCAAGAAAGTAATTGGTATTACTACAACTCTACAAATCACAAGTAGAGGGCAGTCCTCTATAACTCAAGGGTATGTAACAACAATCTTATACGAAGATGAATAGCCACATTTAATAGGACTATACGCACGTTTCTAGCAACGTTTTATCAAACAGGGTATTTATACCTATTTTACATTAACGTTTCAAATCATAGGGAATAATCAACAAAAACTAAGTATAGAATTGATTCTAGTATAGCTGTTGCACTGAATTGGTGCATTAGCTTATTTTGCTTTAAGGTTAACAAAAGTTAACAAAATCAAATAAAGGTAGCGTTATTCTAATAAATGCAATATAATTATTGTGATAGTAGGTTTAAGCCACTACAATGGGGTTTACCAATTGCCTTGACGATATTTTTTGTATATGTAATAGTTAATATTACTTTTAAAGAAAAGGAGAGATTGCCAATGAGAGAATTTATGAAAGAGATTGTAAACGCATTTTTGATTAGTAGTTTTATCGAGGCAGTAGTGACCTAAGCCTATTATCTTAACACACATAAAATACCTAGAGATCACTCTCTAGGATAATTCAAAAGAGAAACACTAGAAATACAATTCTAGTGTTTTTTACATCCACTTATAAGGAATATCAATGTTAGGTATAGAACTAAAACTTGCTACTACTGACACGTAATAAAAAAACACCTCATTATTTATTCTAATAAAGAAGTGAAATTAATTATAAGACAAATTATTAACATTTGATAGTTTGTCTTATTTTTTTATGTTATTCTTCTACTTTTTTTAATTCAATATAGACTGCTTTATGATCAGAAACTCTTTCTTCCTTTGGGAATAGTAATTGTGCATCAATTGCTTTATATTTTAAACTATTAGTAAAAATATAATCTAGACGTAATGGTTTATAATCTTGATAATCATCCCAACATACTGGATTAATAAATGTTTCATCATGCATTCCATCATTTTTATGTAAAACATATTGATCAATATAATTAGCATCAATAATTTTTTGATATGCCTTAGTCATAACATCATTACCAAAATCACCAGCTAAAATTGAAACACAGTCTAACTCCTGTACCCAATTATTTAAATTTTCAAATTGATTAAGAAATGGTTCATAGCCATCATCAAGCCAACCTAATTGAACAGAATAGAAAGCAATATCTTCTCCATAGTAATCAATAATAGTTCTCATTATTTTTCTACTTTTAAAAGTGAATATATCATGTGTTTTTGACACATATTTAGTTACTACTTCTTTAATTGGTAATTTTGTTAAAATACCAATTCCTTCTTCATATATTTTAAATCCATAATGTGAAAAATCCCAAGCAAATTCATATCGATCATCCGACTGTTGATTAACTAAATCACAAATAAGTTTAATCGCATTATCAACTCGTACATAATTATTAAATGTTTCTGTCGAAATGCGTTGACTTGCTTCGCAGAAAACAGCAACATCAATACCTTTTTCAACGATTGTATCTGCTATTTTCTCAAATTTTTCTGATTGATTTTCTTCTTGATAAGAATTTAAATTTAGTGACATTACTTTCATTTTACTCACTCCTGACAATTCTATTGTATTATACCTTATTTTATATAATAACAAAAGGAAAATACAACAATTGTAAAAAAGCATAGAAAAAGAGAATACTTTCACTTTTCAGCATTCTCTTAGATTTTTAGTGAATCCATAAATTATTGCTTTTATTTAACAACGATATTCACTATTTTATTCTTAACAACGATTACTTTAACAATTGTTTTTCCTTCTATATGGGTTTTTACATTTTCTATTTCAAATGCTAAATTTTCCATCTCTTCTTGGGAACTATCCGTTGGCACTAACATTTTACCACGAACTTTTCCATTGACTTGAATCACCATTTCAAATGCTTCATCAACTATTTTTGATTCATCAAATGTTGGCCAAGTTTCATTGGCTATTGTGCTAGTATTCCCTAAAACTCCATTCCATAGTTCTTCTGTTATATGTGGTGCAATAGGGTTTAATAATTTCAAAAATCCTTCTGCATATTCTTTTGGGAATATTGTTTCTTTATAAACAGCATTGATAAATATCATCATCTGACTTATTGCTGTATTAAAATTTAATGTTTCGAAATCATTCGTTACTTTTTGAATAGTCTTATGATAGATTTTTTCTAAATTTTTGTTTTCTAAATCTTGAATTTTGTTTTCTTCGATGTATAGTCTATAAACTCGCTCAATGAAACGTCTTGAGCCTTCAATACCACTATTACTCCATGGTTTATCCGCTTCTAAAGGACCCATAAACATTTCATATAAACGCATAGAATCAGCACCATAATGTTCAACTATATCATTTGGATTTACTACGAATTCAGGGAATCGTTTCCCCATTTTAATTCCGTTTTCACCTAAGATCATTCCTTGATGAATTAATTTTTGAAATGGTTCCTTAACACTAACATATCCCTTATCATATAAATAATTATTCCACATTCTTGAATATAACAAGTGCCCTACTGCATGTTCAGGCCCACCAACATATAAGTCAACAGGTAACCAATGATCTGCCAACTCCTTATTGACCAATTCTTTATCATTATGAGGATCAATATAACGTAAGAAATACCAACTAGATCCTGCACTTCCTGGCATTGTACTAGTTTCTCTTTTTCCTTTTTCACCATTAATTTCGACATTTACCCAGTTGGACGCTTTTTCCAAAGGAGAAGCTCCAGTTTTAGTAGGACTATAATCCTCTAAATCAGGTAAAACCACCGGTAATTGTTCATCTTCTAACACCAGAATCTTGCCATCTTCCATATGTACTATTGGAATTGGTTCCCCCCAATATCTTTGTCTTGCAAAAATCCATTCTCGTAAACGATAATTGATATGCTTTCTTCCATAATGCTTTTCTTCTAACCATTCGATCACTTTATCAATAGCTTCTTGTTTTCCTAATCCATCAATGAATCCTGAATTGACATGTTGACCATCACCAATAAAAGCAGCCTCTTCAATATTTCCACCTTGCAATACTTCAATAATTTCAAGATTGAATTTTTTTGCAAATTCATAATCTCTTTCATCATGAGCAGGAACTGCCATGATGGATCCAGTACCATATGTTGATAATACATAATCTGATATCCAAATTGGAATTTTTTTGTTATTTACCGGATTTATAGCATAAGCACCTATAAATACACCAGTTTTATCTTTGTTTAATTCTGTTCGTTCTAAATCAGATTTCGTAGCACAAGCTTTCTTATATGCTTGCACTTCTTCTTTTTTATCTTCTAATGTAATTAAATCAACCAATTCATGTTCTGGTGCTAACACACAATACGTCGCTCCAAATAATGTATCTGGTCTTGTTGTAAAAACAGTAAATGATGCATCATTATCTGCTACTTTAAAGTCAACGTGTGCTCCAACACTTTTACCAATCCAATGACGTTGCATTTCTTTTGTTGATTCAGGCCAATCTATGGTTTCTAATCCTTCTAATAAACGTTCTGCATAAACTGGTATATCAATTACCCATTGTTTCATATTCTTTCTAACAACAGGATACCCCCCACGTTCACTTTTACCATCAATCACTTCATCATTAGCTAATACAGTTCCTAATTCTTCACACCAGTTAACTGGCATATCAATGTACTTGACTAAACCATCTTTATATAATTCTTTAAAAATCCATTGTGTCCATTTATAAAATGCAGGATCACAAGTAGAAATTTCTCTATTCCAATCATATGATAAACCTAAAATTTCTAATTGTTCTTTAAAGATAGCAATATTTGCTTTTGTAAATCCATCGGGATGATTTCCTGTACTAATAGCATATTGCTCTGCAGGCAAACCAAAAGAATCAAATCCCATAGGATGTAATACGTTATATCCTTGCATTTTTTTCATACGAGAAATAATATCTGTTGCTGTGTAGCCTTCTGGATGTCCTACATGTAATCCTTGTCCTGAAGGATATGGGAACATATCCAAAGCATAAAACTTGGGCTTAGAAAAATCCCATATATCAGTTTTAAAGATATCATTATCTTTCCAATACTTCTGCCATTTACTTTCAATTTTTTTGTGATCAAACATCTTTTTCCCTCCTAAAAATAAAAAAACGTCCATGCTAAGGACGATTTGCTCGCGGTACCACCTTAGTTCACATATTAAAAATATGTGCACTTGATTCATTAACGCAGACTCACGATAAAGACTACTTACGTTCATCTTTACTTCTCACAGGCGAGTTCATTTCTAGTTTTACTTATTTCCACCAACCATAAGCTCTCTATTAAAACCATCGAAATTACTACTCCTAATCACAGAATTTCTTCTTATTCATTATAACATAACAAAATCAATATGCAAGCTAAAAGAATTTAGGCAATCTAAAAAAGTAGTATCTATTCTTACATATATTAAGATGAAAGCTGCTAAATAATCTTGGGTTTAAACTCCCTTTTTAGTATTGAGGTGATCCAAATCCAACAGTAATGATAGATACTTCATTTAATAACTATATCAATGGCAGCCTTACAATATAACATAAAATTATTTCTTCATCTCCACCAATAGTAAAAAGGAGATAACTTTGAAAAACATGTATCTAACGATAATACTTCTATACTATATTCATCCCACTGAAAAACGTTTAAGAGATGAAATTTATGAGCTAATATGATACAATATTTAAAGAAAAAATAACCAAAATGCTGTAAAGAAAATAATGAAAGAAAGGAACAATATTGTTATGGTGATAACTATGAATCCTTTTATTTATTCAAATGATAACAAACGTTATCATACATTTAATTATTATTTAAGAAATAAATATCAATCGAAAGTAGCTAAAGTAAGTTTAAATGCAGGATTTACTTGTCCAAATCGTGATGGAAGTAAGTCTAAGGGTGGTTGTATCTTTTGTAGTGACTCTGGTTCTGGTGATTTTGCAGGAAATGTTACTGATAATTTATTGATTCAATTTGATACTGTCAAAAAATTAATGTATGCAAAATGGCCAAATTGTAAGTTAATCGCCTATTTTCAAGCCAATAGCAATACATATGGTACAATAGAAAAGTTAAAAGAATGTTTTGAACCATTCATAAATAAGAATGATGTTGTAGGTATTGATATAGCGACAAGACCTGATTGTTTAAATCAAGAAATCGTAGATTATTTAGCTGATGTCAATCAAAGAACAAATGTAACAGTGGAATTAGGCTTGCAAACTATTCATGAAAGAACAGCAAAGCTTATTAACCGAGCATATGATTTTGAATGTTTTAAAACAGCGTTAAACTACCTTCGTTCTAGAAATATTGATGTATGTGTTCATGTTATCAATGGATTACCATATGAAAGTAAAGAAGAGATGTTAGAGACAATTCAAGTGATAGCACAATTAGATATTCAGTTTATTAAAATTCATATGCTCTATATTTTGAAAGACACCACTTTACATAAATTATATAAACAAAAACCATTTGCTATTTTATCAAGAGATGAATATATTCAACTTGTTGTTGATCAAATTGAATATATTCCCCAACAAGTAGTGATTCAAAGATTAACCGGTGATGCAAAAATTGATGATTTAATTGAACCTAGCTGGTCAATCAAGAAAGTTACCCTATTAAATGACATTGATAAAGAATTAGAAAGAAGAGATTCAATGCAAGGAGTTAAGATAAATAATGTGCTTGGATGATGAAATAATCATTCAATGATATAATTCTGAAATAATTATTTGTAAATCACCAATAAAAAATCTGTATAAGTAGAAATTAAACCTACAATATACAGATTATATTTTTATTATTCAGTTTCGATTAATCCATAACCGCCATCATGTCTTTTATAAATAACGCTAACAGAATCATTTTCAATATCTTTGTAAACAAAGAATGTATGTCCAATTAGTTCCATTTGCATAATAGCTTCTTCAAAATCCATTGGTTTAGGATCAATTACTTTTGTCTTAACGATTTCATCTTGCTTCGAATCTTCTTCTACTTCAAGAAGAGCTGTTACATTAAAAGCCAATTTGTTATCCTTACTAACTCTCGATAATCGAGTCTTATACTTTCTAATTTGCCTTTCTAATTTCTCTACTATTAAGTCGACTGCAGAATACAAGTCTTCATCGACTGCCTCTGCTCTTAATAAAACATACTCAGTTGGGATGGTAACCTCCAATTTCTGTCCTTTTGGATACACTTTTACTAATACCTTAGCTTCTACATTATCACCTACAATAAAGTATTTATCCAATTTAGATAATTTCTTTGTGATTTGAAACTCCATTGCATCAGTAACCCATGTGTTCTTACCTCTGAATTTAATTTTCATAATAACCCTCCTTATGTTTATATTATACTATTATTTATTAATTAAATCATCTAATACTATTAATAAAATAGAATTTTTATACCTATCTATATTTATTTTATTCCAACCATAAAACAATATACTTCATCATAAAATTGACACATAGAAAATACATGACAACATATCCATAAAAAATTGACAAAACCAACTTTAAATAAAATCAGTGCTTTGTCAATAGTAAGGCATGAAATAAAATCATGACCTTTTTTATGCCTTTACATATTTTTTTAATTCCTCTACTTTGTCTAATTTCTCCCAAGGTAAATTAATATCGCCTCTACCAAAATGACCATAACTTGCTGTCTTTGCATATAAAGGTTGCCTTAATTCTAATGTATCAATTATCCCTTGAGGTGTTAAATCAAATAATTCTTCAATTGCCTTTTTAATAATTTTTATGCTTATCTTTTCACTTCCAAATGTTTCTACATACACACTTGTTGGTTCTTTAATCCCAATCGCATAGGATAATTGAATTTCTAATTTATCACATAACCCAGCTGCTACAATATTTTTTGCTATGTATCTTGCCATATAGGCTGCACTTCTATCAACTTTTGTTGGATCTTTTCCACTAAAAGCCCCCCCACCATGTCTAGCAGTTCCGCCATATGTATCAACTATAATTTTTCTTCCCGTCAAACCAGTATCACCATGAGGTCCCCCTATGACAAACCGTCCAGTTGGATTAATTAATATTTTATAATCAGTGTTCAATCCATACTTATTTACCACATAATCCATGATTTCTTCTTTTATATATCGTTTGAATTCTGTATCATTACTGTCTGGATCGTGTTGAATACTCATTAAAATAGTATCAATTTTTGGTTGATTTGGATTTGAATAATCAATCGTTACTTGTGATTTCATATCTGGCCTTGCGTATGCAAATTCCCCAGATTTCCTTTTTTCAGTAGCTACTCTAACTAATTGATGAGCTAATGATAACGCTAATGGCATATATCCTTTGGTTTCATTTACTGCATAGCCAAACATAATTCCTTGATCTCCTGCACCACCAACTTGATTATTTGTTCCTAAAGCAATGTCACTAGATTGTTGATCTAAAACTACTTTGATCTCACAATGATAGCCATCCATTCCTAATTCTTGACTTGTATAACCAATTTCTATCAATACATCTCTAGCTACTTGTTCGTAATTAACAACTGCGTTGGTTGTAATTTCTCCACCAATCACCAATAGATTTGTAGTAATAAAACATTCACATGCAACCCTTGAGTTTTTATCTTGTGCTAAACAAGCATCTAAGATTGCATCTGATATCATATCACATACCTTATCTGGGTG